>ERZ1292630.3574-Hain-H41-02um-R3-3574-length-13566-cov-7_pt1 | contig 13566 bp, 10 predicted proteins | sample MGYA00564408_ERZ1292630 | MGnify/ENA primary metagenome ERZ1292630 (study PRJEB36523, sample SAMEA6512641) | groundwater metagenome | collected 2019-01-08 | study: AquaDiva: Metagenomics assemblies of 32 groundwater samples | reverse complement strand
CTGTGGGCGGCGTTTTTCAATTTCATCGCCTTCCTGTTCTTCGGCCTGCTGGTCGCCGCCACGGTGGGCAAGGGCATCATCGATCCGGCCGTCGTCGATCATAATGTCGTGTTCGGCGCGCTGGTCGGAGCGATCTGCTGGAACATCATTACCTGGTATTTCGGCATTCCCTCGAGTTCGTCGCATGCGCTGATCGGCGGGCTCGCAGGCGCGGCCGTGGCCAAGGGCGGGGTGGATACGCTGATCGCAGGCGGCTTCCTCAAGACCATGGCGGCCATCGTGCTGTCGCCGCTGCTTGGCCTGGCTCTGGGCGCGATGCTGATGCTCGCCGTATCCTGGATCTTTTCGGGTACCACGCCGCGCCGCATCGACCGCTGGTTCCGCCGGCTGCAGTTCGTCTCGGCCTCGCTCTACAGCCTTGGGCACGGCGGCAACGACGCGCAAAAAACCATGGGCATCATCTGGATGCTGCTGATCGCCGCCCAGGTCACCGGACCGAAGGACCCGTTGCCGTTTTGGGTGGTCATGGCCTGCCAGTCGGCGATGGGACTGGGCACGATGTTCGGCGGCTGGCGCATCGTCAAGACCATGGGGCAGAAGATCACCAAACTCAAACCCGTGGGTGGCGCCTGCGCCGAAACCGGCGGCGCCATCACCCTGTTTCTTGCTACCGGGCTGGGCGTGCCGGTCTCGACCACCCACACCATTACCGGCGCCATCATCGGCGTCGGCTCGGTGAACAAGTTCAACGCGGTACGCTGGGGCGTGGCCGGCAACATTGTCTGGGCCTGGGTCCTGACCATTCCCTGCTCCGCTTTCATCGCCGCGGTTGCCTGGTTCCTGGGCCAGCAATATCTCTAGCGTGCGCCCCTCGGCGTACGATCCAAGTCTGCAAACCGTTCCACGCTTTGCATCCAGGGCAAATCTGATTAATGGGTGCGCGAATCGGGTGCGATTGACGCCGGTCTCATCGCGGCCGCAGCGGCACCACCCGCGCCAACGCCGCGGATTCCGCCGGCGGCGTCTCCCGCCACGGGTCCCCGCCCATCACTTCGCTTTCCTGCCAGCGTACGAGTTCCATGCGTCCGTCTTCATGTTCGACAATGGCGGTGCAACTATCGACCCAGTTGCCACAGTTGATGTAGGTGATGCCGCCGATATTCTTGATTGCCGCGCTATGGATGTGGCCGCAAACCACGCCGTCGAATCCCATCAGGCGTACGTGATGCGCCACTGATTCCTCGAAACCGTAGACGAACTCGAGCGCGCCCTTGAGCTTGCGCTTGGCGTAGTCAGCCAGTGGCCAGTAACCGCGAAGATGCAACTTCCTCCTCATCCACGACGGCAAGACGTTCAGGCGCAGCAGCAGTCCATAGGCGATGTCGCCCAGCAACGCCACCCAGCGGTGATAGCGCGTGATCTGGTCGAATTCGTCCCCATGCATCAGAAAGTAGCGCCGGCCGTCCGCCGCGGTGTGGACCGCCTCGCGCACCACCTGAATGTCGCCGAAATTGCTGCCGACGTATTCGCGCAACGCCTCGTCGTGGTTGCCCGGGACGAATACCACCTTCGCCTGGTGACGCGCGCGCTTCAACATTTTCTGCACAAAGGTGTTGTGCGGGGACGGCCAATAGATGCCCCGCCCGAGCGACCAGAAGTCGATGATGTCGCCAAGCAGGTACACGTGCTCGGCTTCGTAGGCGCGCAGGAACGCGAGCAGGCGCTCGGCTTGGCAGGCGCGGGTGCCGAGATGTACGTCCGAGAGAAAAATTGACCGGACCCGGTGCATGGCTAACTCGCAGGCTTGCGCCCGATATAGAGGTAACAGGGCACTCGCAATCCGGGCAGGTAGGGCACGGTGGCCCGGCGCTCTTCGCAGGCTACCGGCTCGGTATGCTCGAGCAGATAAGGCAGGTGCTGCGGGTCGGACTGCGCTTGCTTTGCCAAATAAGGTCCGTCCTTCGAAGCCAAGCGTTGGGAATCGGCGCGAGGCTAACGCAGTTGCATGACAGGAGCGTGACCGCATAGCAGAGGGAAAGTCGGCGACCAACCCGGCCGCTTCCGGGAAAACCAGCTAGCGCTCGACCTCGTCTATCGCCTTGCGGCAAAGCGCGACGATGCGCCGGTACACGGTCTCGCGCTTCTTGCGCGAAGTGTACTGCGGGATCTCCTCCACCTTCTTGATCGTCTTCTTGCACGCCAGCAGCAAGCGCTTCGCGCCGGCGACGAGTTTGGGATTTCTTTGTATGGCGGAAATGTCTTTGTGCGAAAGGATCTGCAATACCTTGTGTTGCGCGCCGGTGACCTTCACAGTTTTCATCCTTCCCCCCCTCTGTCTTCGCCCTGCATGCGGGCCCGCCCCGTCAGGCGCTCCAGCCCTTTCCACCCTGGGCAAGTCTTAACAATGGGCGAGCGGGTCGACCGCGTTCGGCGACGGCTTCATCGGGCGACGCGGACGCAGGCCGTTGCGACGTCCACTCATGGCGGGTCATTGCAATGATCGCGGCTATAGTTTGTGCAACGTCAGGCGAGCGTGCCATCGGCTCAGCAAACGGCCAATGGATCTCTTGGTCAATCATGATTAGCTCCTCCAGAACAAAAGCGGTTATCGTGCCCAAGGCAACCCGGCACAGGTCTGCCGCACAGGCCCCAAGATAGCTGCCGAAAATGACAGGGCGTTGACGGAAGCGTGAATTGCCGGCGGGTACGCGCCGATCACCGGCTTTTGCGCGACAGTTTGATATAAGGGGACCTCTAGAAATTGTCATTCTGAGGCCGCAGGCCGAAGAATCTGCTTCTCGCACCCTATGAAAAGCAGATTCCTCGCTTCGCTCGGAATGACAGAATTGGGATTATTAGAGATGCCCATAATGCAATAGGCGTAACATTGCGCGAGTGCATCATTGCCGGCGCCGGCACGGCGAAGTGCCGCGCACATTCAAGGAGAATCCAGATGAGCAGAGAAGTCGTGGTGGTGAGCGGTGTGCGCACCGCAATCGGTGATTACGGCAGCGCGCTGAAAGACCTTGCACCGACCGAACTCGCAGCCAAGGTTGCGCGCGAAGCGGTAGCGCGCGCCAAGGTCGATCCCAACGAGGTCGGCCATGTGGTGTTCGGCCACGTTATTCACACCGAGCCCAAGGACATGTACCTCTCGCGCGTGGCGATGATCAATGCGGGCCTGGCCCACCACACGCCGGCAATGACGCTGAACCGCCTGTGCGGCAGCGGCATGCAGGCCATAGTCAGCGCGGCCCAGACCATTATGCTGGGCGATGCCGATATCGCGCTTGCCGGCGGCGTGGAATCGATGAGCCGTGGCGGATACCTGATGCCGATGCTGCGCTGGGGACAACGCATGGGCGACGGCGGCACGGTCGACATGATGGTGGGCGCGCTCACTGACCCTTTCGACACCGTGCACATGGGCATCACCGCCGAGAACGTCGCCGCGAAATGGAGCATTTCGCGCGAGCAGCAGGACGAGTTTGCGGTGGAAAGCCACCGCCGCGCCATCAGCGCCATCCAGAAGGGCTATTTCAAGGAGCAGATCCTGCCGATCGAGCTGAAGACGCGCAAGGGCGTGACCCTGTTCGACACCGACGAGCATCCCCGCGCCGACGCGAGCATGGAAGGCATGGTGAAGTTGCGAACCGCATTCAAGAAGGACGGCACGGTCACGGCCGGCAACGCCTCGGGCATCAACGACGGCGCGGCGGCGGTGGTGTTGATGGAAGCCGGCGCCGCGGCGAAAAAAGGCCTGAAGCCGATGGCCCGGCTGCTCGCCTATGGGCATGCCGGCGTCGACCCCAAGTACATGGGCATCGGCCCCGTGCCGGCGGTGCGAACAGCGCTCGCGCGCGCCGGCCTCAAGGTGAGCGACATGGACGTGGTCGAATCGAACGAGGCGTTCGCGGCGCAGGCCTGCGCCGTGGCCAAGGATCTGCAATTCGACCCGGCGAAGACCAACCCCAACGGCGGGGCCGTCGCGCTAGGCCATCCCATCGGTGCCACCGGCTGCCTGCTCACGGTCAAGGCGATTTATGAACTGCAGCGCAGCGGCGGCCGCTACGCCCTGGTGACCATGTGCATCGGGGGCGGACAGGGAATCGCCGCGGTGTTCGAGCGGATGTAACAGCGTCGGTTAGACTGGCGCGCCGTGCCGCGCGCGCAGGGCTCGATTGCGTCTAGACGCAGCCTGAAGGCGTCGGGCTCGCGGAGAAATTCGCCTTGAGCAGAACCTGCAAGGTACGCGAAGCCAAATCCGGGGTGCCCAGATTCATCTCGATCAGTCGGTGCAGGGTGCTTTTGGCGTGGTGATCGATGGAGTTGATCTCAAGACCAATGCCCTGCTCCGATCGATGCGCGACCAGGGCTTCCACTTCGAATGCCTGGTTGCCCTTCTCCGTCAGTACACGCAGCCGGGTTTGATCGCCAACCCCGATCTCGACATTTCCCATCGGTCCGACCAATGCCCCATGCACGGAGATGTCGATCAGCGTCACTTCATATAGGTGCGGCAAGTGAATCAAGACCGCGTTTGCGTGATATGGAAACCTAGAAAACAGCCGAAGATCATTTTGCATAGGGTTATTCCTGCAGAACCAGCGATGGCAATATGCTGCGCCTGGATCTTTGCGGTTTCATGAAAGGAGCGCGAATTTGGCCTCCTCCTCGAACACAGTTGACGGCAGGGGAAGGTAAGTCTGCCCCCGGCGTATGACGCCTTGACGAAACGTGGGCGCGCAATCCACCTTTAAAAAACCTGTCTTCGGCATTGGCGCAACAAGATTGACACATGGTTTGGCTAGCATCCTTGCGTCAAACAGATGAGGAGAATGGTCCCATGATCCAAGTCGAGCAAATCCTGCAGTCCAAGTATCCGGCGCTTGCCGCCAATCACGAGTTCATAACCCGGCCGACCCTGGCCTTGCTGAGGCAGCTCCTGCGGGAGCAGGAACTGAACGCATTCCTGCTGCAACACCACGACCTGGAGGGTTTGGAGTTCCTCGCGAAATTGCTCGAGTACTTCAACCTCGGCTACAGCGTCGTGGAGAGGGAAAAAGACAACATTCCCGCCGAGGGACGCGTCGTCATCGTCGCGAACCATCCTTTGGGCGGCCTTGATGGGATCGCGCTACTCAGCCTGGTGCGCGGGGTACGGCCGGATGTGCGCATCGTGGCCAACGACGTCCTGATGCAGTTCGGTCCCCTGCAACACATGTTGCTTCCGATCGACAACCTGGGAAAGGGATGCACCAAGGCAAACATTGCAGCCATCAACAAAGCGCTAGCCCGGGATGAGGCCGTGATCGTGTTCCCGAGCGGTGAAGTGTCCCGGCCCGGGCTCTCGGGGATCAAGGACCGCCCTTGGCGCGGCGGATTCCTCCGTTTTGCCGAACGCGCCGAGGCGCCGGTGCTGCCGATCCACATCGGCGGCAGAAATTCCGCCCTGTTCTACGGCCTGTCCATGCTCTACAAACCCTTGTCGACGATTCTGATGGTGCGCGAGATGTTCCGGCGCCAGCCGATGACCTTGCACCTGCGCATCGGAGAACTGATCCCATGGCAGGAGATCGCGGCGCTCGACCTGTCCCGCGAAGAGAAAATCAAGCGCATAAATCGGCAGGTGTATTCGGTCAGCAAGAAGTGCGTGCCTCTGTTTCGGGCCGAGAAACCGACCGCGCAAGCGGAGGCCCGCCCCGGACTGCGCCGGGAACTGCAGCAGGCCGATTGCCTGGGGCAGACCAGGGACGGCAAGCAGATTTTTCTGTTCGACTGCGGCCACGATTCGTCGGTAATGCGCGAGATCGGCCGCTTGCGCGAGATCACTTTTCGCCGCGTCCGCGAAGGCAGCGGGAAAAGGCGCGATCTCGATCAGTTCGACGCCTATTACCGGCACCTGGTCCTGTGGGATGACAGCGACCTGCAAATCGTCGGCGCCTATCGCATCGGCGACGCCGCCAGGATCCTGGGTACCCGAGGTTCCGAGGGACTCTACACCCATGGCCTGTTTGCCTACTCCGACGCGATGCACAGGTATTTCCCACGCGCGCTGGAGTTGGGGCGCAGTTTTGTCCAGCCACGCTACTGGGGCATGCGCAGCCTGGATTACCTTTGGTACGGGATCGGCGCCTATCTGCGCAGGTACCCGGATATCCGCTACCTGTTCGGACCGGTAAGCATCAGCGATGGCTATCCGCGCGCCGCCAGGAACCTGCTGGTGTATTTTTACCGGCACTACTTCGGGGACGAAGGCAGGCTCGCCCTCGCGCGCGATCGCTACGTGATCGCCGAGGCGGAGCGCTCGCTGCTGCGTGAACTGTTCAGCGGCGCAGATTACGAGCAGGGTTTTCGCGTGCTGAAGGAACGGCTCGGTCAACTGGGCCTTGCCGTGCCTACCCTCTACAAACAATACACGGAAGTGTGCGAGCCCGGCGGCGTGAGGTTCCTCGACTTCGGCGTCGATGCGCAGTTTTCAAACTGCGTCGATGGCCTGGTTCTGGTGGACCTGCATTTACTGAAAAGTGCCAAGCGGGCGCGCTATATGGCAGACCATGGCGCGACGCTGCTCAGTCCCGACGCCTCGAATGCGCGCTTGACGGACCGGTCGCGCTACGCAGCCTAGTATCGGGACCCGTTAATTGCGGAACATCGTGGCTGAGACGAAACTATGTTTTGTATTTAACCTGTCTGCACACTAGATGCGGCCGCGTCGAGCTGCACGCCGTCGTGCGCGGACCACCCGGGACTACGGCGCAAGAACGGCTAGCGCAACGAGCGCCCCGATGGCTGCGCCTGCAAGGACATCGCTTGGATAGTGCAAACCCAGAACGACGCGGGAAAGGGCGACAAGCAGCGTGAACGGCACGAGTATCCAGGCAAGCGCGGGGAAATGGGAGCCGGCGACGAGCGTGAATGCCACCGCGTGCAGCGTGTGTCCGGAGGGAAAGCTGAAGGCATCGAGCGGATCGATCCCAGCCCGGATGTCGCCCAGAACCTGATAGGGACGCGGTCTGGTAGTGCTCGACTTGAGCAGTTTGTAGACCACGAGGCCGATTATGCCTGCGGCGAGCATTCGCAGGGCTGTTTCCAACCCTGGTCGGCCCTGAGTGAGGCTCAGGGCGAGCATCAACGAATACCAGAACACCCCGTCGCCTAGCCGGCTTGCCAACTGGAACAGAACCCGCACCGGAGCAACGCCGACGCCGGCGTTCAGGCGGCGCGTCCAGCGCCGGTCCCATTCGAGCAGCGATTCGAGGGTGACGGCGCGCAAATGCATGGTGGCCCAGGCTAGTCCGTTGCGGCTGCCGTCGGCGCGCCATCCGGGCTGGCGCGTGCCCGCGTCCGGGCGAATTTGATTAGGGACCTCTCGAGGCCGTCAAACGCCTTGCTCCAGCTCAGGCGTTCCGCGGTTTGCCTGGCCCGTTGGCGCAGCTTCAGCACTTCGTACGAGGAGCTGGCGAGACGCAGCGTGTGACTGCGGAAGGCGCTCTCGTCGTCACACTGCGCCACCAGACCGTTGTGCCCGTGGACAATGTGCTCGCGTGCCGCGGCGTAATCGAACGCGACGACCGCCAGGCCGCTTGCCAGCGCCTCCAGCGTGACGTTGCCGAAGGTTTCGCTCAGGCTCGGAAACACGAACACGTCCGCGGATGCGTAATAGGCAGCGAGGTCTTCACCGGTGCGCATCCCGGCAAAATGAAAATCTGGGTTTTCCGAGCGCAGGCGCTTGCCCATGGGACCGTCCCCCACGATGACCACGCGCAGATCCGGCCGATGCCACCGGGCCGCGCGGATGGTCTCCACGAAAAGACGCAGGTTCTTCTCGGCGGCGAGGCGGCCGACGTATAGCGCCACGGGGGTGTCGTTTTCGCATTGCCACGAGCGGCGCAACTCGGCGCTGCGTTTGACCGGACTGAAGAGCTGCGTATCGATGCCGCGGCCGACGACCGTGAGCCCCTTGAATCCAAGCGCATGGAGACGGTCACGCATCTCATGGGTCGGAACGAAGGTGCGATCGGCGCGGTTGTGCAGCGCGCGCAGGTAGCCGGCAACCAGACCCGAAATCAACCCGAAGCCGTAATGCCGGCTGTAGTCGTGGAAGTTGGTGTGGAAGTCTGAGACAACCGGTATACCCAGCTTGCGTGCGGCCAGAAGCGCGGACCAGCCGAGCGGACCTTCCGTGACCAAATGCACGACATCAGGCCGTCGCTCGCGCCAAGCCTTGATCAGCCGTCCCATCCTGGTAATGCCAATCTGCAGTTCCGGGTATTTCGGGATCGGAAACCCGATGGTGAGCCGCTCTCCGAACCCGTTCAGTTTCGGTGCCGGCGAGCGGCCGCCGTCAGAGGCCTGCCGTGGCCGGATCAACTCGATCCGATGCCCGCGCGCGAGCAGTTCATCGACCATAAGGCCGACGGTACGCGCGACGCCGTTGATTTCAGGGGGGTAGGTTTCCGTTACGACCGCAATGCGGAGCGCTGTCTGGGAGGGGCGCTGGCGTACCGTTGATTGCACAGGGCGCCAATATGAAGAAGCCCGATGACGTTTGAATTACGTCTCGTTGAATATTTGATGACAGCTATTCAACCGGCCAAAACAAAGACCGGTCTTTCGCTTATATGGGCTAGGCATAAATAAGTCTGGAGGACCCTGCTTCCGGCAATTGGCGGACGTGGCAACACGGCAATCCGGACGGCGCTCCATTGTGCGTAACGAATATTTCACTTCGGTGTCGCGCGCGATCGTCGTTCATTCGAGTGAAGCGCCCGCTGTTTGGCGCAAATCGTCATCGGCCAACACCGGAGCCCCGGCATCGCCGTCCACCAGCACCGTTTTGCCTGCGTGCACGGACGTCGTCATTTCACGCAGCAGATAGGTCGCCACGTCCGCGCGAGATATTTTCCGTGCCATGACGCCAGTCAGATCGGCGGTGACCCGGTAGCGCCCGGTGCCCGGGCGATTTGTCAGGAAACCAGGTCGCACCAGCGTCCACATAACACCCGAGGCGCGAACGAGTGTTTCCTGTCGTTCTTTGTCCGCATAGATCGAATTCAGTAACAGGGGCTGAATGACCCGGTCGTACAGCGCCCCTCCGTGACCGCGACTGTCCCCCGCGCCGATGCCGGTAACGCAGACTAGCCGGTGCACGCCCGCATGGCGCATCGCGGCGAGTACAACTTCCGTTCCCCTGGAGAACACATCGACTGGTGCGCGGGTTGGGCGAATTCCGATGGTGATGCAGACTGCATCCTGCCCTTTTACCGCTTCAGCTACCGTGGCAGGACTAATAATGGAGCCGCCAACCAGGCGTAAATTTCGGCGCGACAAACCGATGCCCAATGGATCTTGTACCAGTCCGGTAACATGATGTCCGCCTGCCAGGGCCTGCTCCGCCAAGTGCCGCCCGACACCTCGAGCCGCTCCGATGATTAGGATATTCATGGGGCTAAATCCTAATCGGACAAAATGACATTATCGTGACACTTATGTGACGGCGTGTGCGCCCCCACCCCGCGGAGGAGAAACTGTTGTTATCATTGCATTCGCGCTGGTCAAGAAACGTAGAATCAGTGCGCAAGCAAAAGGCTACGCCCTAGTGTCCTTTGACTGCCTCTCCTGCGGCGCATGCTGCGCCTATTCGGAATCCTGGCCGGCATTCATCGGGGATGGCGATGGCGAAGGCATCCCGGATGAACTGATCGATTTCGACCACGAGCGCATGCAATGCTACGGTGATCGCTGTTCGGCGCTGGTGGGTGAAATTGGAAGCCGGGCGCAATGCAGCGTTTATGAAAATCGACCCTTGGTGTGCCGGGAATTTCAGTCGGGGTCGGAAGACTGCATCATGGTTAGGCGCCGGTTCAAACTCGATCCCGGCTGCGGCGGCAACGCTGCCGCAGTTTGAAACAACTCCGCGTCTGGTTTTGAGTCGATAATAAAGTGACCTTTTCTCCGCCCTATCCCGGAATCCTGAGCCTGTGCTTGGGACTCGCTTCGCTACCGGCCCTCGCTGCCCGCCCGTTCAACACCGACGACGCGCGCGTGGTCGATGCCGGCGGCTGCCAGATCGAGACTTTCGTCAAGAAGCAAAGCAATTTCGGCGAGCGCGAGGCCTGGTTCCTGCCCGGCTGCAATCCCGGCGGAAATCTCGAACTCACCTTCGGCGGGCTGAATATCCGGAACGATGCCGACGGGCGCGCGAGCACCCTCATTGCGCAGGCCAAGACCCTGCTCAAGCCGCTGCAGACCAATGGCTATGGCATGGCCGTTTCCCTGGGTGCGACAAGGCAGCGCCCGTTTGCGGCCGACCCGGCGTCGCACTGGAGCCCGTTTTTAAATTTGATCTCCAGCGTTTCGCTGCAGAGCGATGCAGTCGTCATCCACGCCAACGCGGGTGTGCTGGACGACCGCAACACGGGCGTGATGCGTCCAACCTGGGGTCTGGGCGGGGAGATCCTGATCGCGCCGCGCCTGCACGCAATTGTCGAGACCTACGGCCAAAAAGGCGAAAAGACCAGCCAGCAAATCGGCCTAAGGTTCTGGGTCGTGCCCGAGCGCTTGCAAGTCGACGGCACGCTGGGCTCGCAGCGCAGCGGCCCGCCAGTGCGCACCTGGATGTCCCTGGGACTCAGGCTCCTGTTCTGAACCGGCGCGCTCGCTGCCGGGGGCTATAAATTCCGCTCCATCCGCTCGACGATGGTTTTGAGAATCTTGACGCGCGCGAAATACTTGTCCTCGGCCTCGACCACGGTCCAGGGCGCGATCTCGGTGCTGGTGCGGTCTATCATGTCGCACACCGCCTGCTCGTATTCGCCCCATTTCTTGCGGTTGCGCCAGTCCTCTTCGGTGATCTTGAAGCGCTTGAAGCTGGTCTTCTGGCGCAAGGTGAAGCGCTTGAGCTGTTCTTCCGCAGTGATCTGCAGCCAGAACTTGCACACGATCGCACCGCCGCGCACCATCTGCTCCTCGAAATCGTTTATCTCGCTGTAGGCGCGCATCCAGTCCGCGACGCCGCAGAAGCCTTCGGCTCGCTCCACCAGCACGCGCCCGTACCAGGACCGGTCGAAAATGGTGATACGCCCGCGCCGCGGCGCATGACGCCAGAAGCGCCACAGATAGGGCTGCGCGCGTTCCTCTTCGGTCGGCGCCGCCACCGGCACCACCTGGAAATGGCGAGCATCGACGGCGCCGGTGATGCGCCGGATCGCCCCGCCCTTGCCGGCCGCGTCCGAGCCCTCGAACAGCAGGATCAGCGAGTGTTTCTTGAAATATTTCTTGTCGCGCGACAGCAGATTCAGCCGGCCCTGCCATTTTTCCAGTTGCGTCTCGTACTTTTCCTTGGCGATCTTCTGCGTCATATCCAGATCGCGCAGCAGCCCGAGATTGTCCACCAGCAGCGGCGGCGCCTGCACCCGCCGCTCCTTGTAGGTGCTTTTCTCCAGCCGCTTTTTCATCGCCTCGAGCAGCAGTTTGCCGACGGTGAGGCTGCGATAGCGCGCATCCGACCCGTCGACCACGATCCAGGGCGCATTGGCGCTGCTGGTCTCGCGCAAAGCGTGCTCCGAGACCTCGCGGAAGGCGTCGTACATCTTGAAGCGATCCCAGTCCAGATTGGTGACCCGCCAGCGGGTGAGCGGGTCCTTCTCCAGTTCTTTCATGCGTGTTTTCTGCTGTTTCTTGCTGAGGTGGAACCAGAACTTCAGCAGCAGCACGCCTTCGTCGCAAAGCATTTTCTCGAAACGCGCAATCTCCTCGAGGCTGCCCTTCAACCCGGCTTCGTCCGACTGCCCCAGCACGCGGCTTACGATCGGGGCGGTGTACCACGAGCCGAACATGATGCCGATCTTGCCTTTCGGCGGCAGTTCGCGCCAGAAGCGCCACATCCGCGGCCGCGCCGCTTCTTCGTCCGTGGCATCGCCGAAGGCGCGCGTCTGGATGTGGCGCGGATCCATCCATTCGCTGAGGAGGTTGACGGTTTCGCCTTTGCCGGCCCCGTCCACCCCGCCGATCAGGATCAGCACCGGGAATTTGCGCGCCTGCGCCAGATCGAATTGCGCGTTGAGCAGGGCCTCGCGCAACTTGGGCTCCTGTCTGGCATAGACTTGCTTCGTGACTTTGTGGCCTAGCTCCGCGGATTCAAACATGACTACCCCCCTTCGGAATTTGCATGCGGTGACTTCCAGAATGGCTTCTGCCGTTGCCAATGATCCCACGCCCGGCCAAGCGCGTCGAGTTGCAGATGCGTACTGGCCGCGCTCCAGCCCTGGATCAAGCCGGCGACGCGCGGATCGGGCGCGCGCGCCCCCGCCACCACTTCGGGCAGCAAGCGCAGCAAGGCCGCCGCGTCGTTCAGGCCACCGAGCACCTCCTGCATGCCGGCGAGCGACTGAACGTAAGATCGCACGCGACGTTTCGGGAACAGCGCGGCGAAAAATTCCGCCGCATAGCGCAACTTCTTGGCCGCGATGCGCAGGCGATGGCGCCCCTCGGCGTCGAGCTCCTGCAGGCGTTTGCCGCGTTTTTTCAAAGTGGCTGCGCGCTGCTGCAACAGGTTTGCGGCGAAAACGTCGACCGGCACGGCAAGCGTCGCGTGCTCCTCGATCCATGCGCCTTCGGCCAACAGCCGTCCGAGCTCCAGCCACAGGCGCTGCCACGCGGCCGAGGCGACAACGCCCTGCGCGGCGCGCAGGTGTGCGCGCCCCAATCTGACGCAGCGCCGCTCGAACACGATCACTGCGGATTCGTCGGCACGCTGCTGTCGCAGCGCGCGCAGCATCTCGTGCACGAACACATCCCAGTCGCGCGCGCGCCCCAGTGCCGCGCCCTGCTGTCTAAGCTGGTTTATGACCGGGGCGAACGCGGGCTGCGGGATCACCGTTTTGAACAGGCTGAAGCAGGCGCGCAAGCGCCGCAAGGCGACACGCACTTGATGCAGGTATTCCGAATCTCTGCCTGACATAAAGCCGGTCTCGTTCGCCTGCAGATGCACCATGCAGCTGCGCACGATGGTGGCGAAGGCCGCCGCCACGCTGCCCTGCGGATCGAGCTCGATCTGCGCCGCCTTGACCGGGCGCGCCGGCGCCTTGCGCGCGAGGGCATAGCCGCGCTCGGCCTTGCTCGCCTGTCCCAGGCGCAGCGGCACGCGCTCGACCAGTTCCAGCGCGAGCTCGTACAGGCGTACGGGGCTGCCGGAGACCAGTTCTATTTCTGCCTCGCTGATGGCGCTTGCGCGCCGGCCGCTGCGGATTTCCCCGCTGTCCAGGCAAAGTTCGGCCAGGCTGCCGTCGGCGAAGCCCAGGCGCAGACTGGTGCGCTCGAACTCGGTCCTGAAAACCGGCGCGAGCTTCGCGCGCAGACTAGCGGCGCGAAACAGCTTGGCCTCCGGCGTCGTGGCGAGCAGGCCGAAGTCGAGCGCCTCACCCGGCAGCGGCCATTCCCATTCCTCGCGCACATGCAGCCCGGCTGCGGCCTGGCCTTCGGTTTTCAGCGTTTGCAGCCAGCGCCCGCCGTCCGAGCGCAGGCGCAGCGCCAGCCCGGCACGCAGCAAGGCCCGCTCGGGCG
>ERZ1292630.3573-Hain-H41-02um-R3-3573-length-13568-cov-5_pt1 | contig 13568 bp, 19 predicted proteins | sample MGYA00564408_ERZ1292630 | MGnify/ENA primary metagenome ERZ1292630 (study PRJEB36523, sample SAMEA6512641) | groundwater metagenome | collected 2019-01-08 | study: AquaDiva: Metagenomics assemblies of 32 groundwater samples | reverse complement strand
TTATTTAATTTATAAGAGAATTAGTTAGAAGCATCCCATGCATCCATAGCTAAACCTTTTGTGAAGTAACCATAAGGCATATAGCAATATCCTTGATCTCCCCATTTAGCACTCCAGCTGTTTCTTACGATAACAACTTCTTTAGCATCATCATAACCAAAAGCTGTAACTGCGTGTCCACCAAGTAATTTTTCACTTGCTGTATTAGGCATAGGAATTACTCCACCTTTAGATTTCATGAAACTTTCGTAAACTCTGAAACCAAATGCAACAGGTCTTCCAGCATCAAGAGCTGCTTTGAACTCATCAAGATTTCTTAATTTAACAGCCTTTTTCATTTTGTAAGCAGCTGCTGTAGCATTTGCACTTGCAGGAGGCTCAACTGTAAATTTAGTTGTAATATATGGCCAAGAAGCTTCTGTTGCAACACCTATTTTTTGTAAAACGTTCATACCTTGTGTTATTGTAGAACCTGTATCTTCTCCAGGGTTTCCATCAAGTTCTCTTTCTTTGTAGTAGAAATGTAATGCACTAAGAGGTACAAAAGATTGCCCTTGTTTGTTTTCCCAAGCTTCTCTAACACCTTTTACCATAGAAAAAGCTGTACAAGAACCAATATTTCCTTGATCTCCAACAGGACTAGCAAATTTTCTGATATCAGCTGCTTTTGTAGAACCAGCATTTGTTCCTTTACCTAATGTGATTGCATTTTTTTCAGCTTTCTTAATATTAAAGTTAAGTTTGTATTTAACTCCTGTAGAAGCTATTGCAGATCCTTCTTCAACAACTGTATTTTCTACTGGTAATTGATCAGGTTGAGATGATGTTCCGCTACATGCTGCAACAGAAACCAATGTTAATGAGGCTAACATTGTTGAAACTAATGATTTTTTAAAAGACATCTTTTCAATTCCTTATAAATTAAATTCTTATTAATATTATTATAATACATACTTAACTAAAACTTGCTTATCTTTTGTATAAGGATTTGTTAAAAAATAGTTAAAAATAGGTTTAACCCTTCTTAATCTTATTATCAAATAACTTTGAATTTATCTATTAATAATGTAAAATCTGATTAATTCTAATTGATATATGAAAAAGAGATAAGGATTTTTATGGGATTTAAAGAACTTGTAGAAGAAGCTTCTAGCATACTTGGTATAAAATACGAATATAGTGAAGAAAAAAATTTATACTCTATAAATATGGAGTTTGATAATGATGAAAAACAAACTATTATCGTTTACCAAGATATTTTTGAAGATGAAGATGAGGGAGTATCAAAAAAAATAATTGTTTGTGAATCCTTTGTTGGTAAATATGATTCTAGCAAAAATATTAATTTTTTATCAAAATCAAATAATGATTTGTTTTTTGCAAAGGCTTATATATCAGAAGATAATGATAAAATATTAGTAGAGAATTGTTCTTTTATGGAAGCTCTAAATCCATTAAATTTAAGTATAATTATCAATGAGATAGGTGAACATTCTTTTTATTTAAAAGAAAAATTATAATTTTTTGAGGTCTAAAAATGTTTGGTAAGCTTGCAACAGATGTATTAGGTTTAAGTGATATCGGAAGTGTTATTAAACCTGTTGATTATAATAAGGTTGATTCTGATGATTATGTAATGCACGAAGAAAATGAAAAAATATTTTTTTTGATAAAATCAAAATCAGATGAATATTGTTTTACAAATCAAGCTTTAATTCATTTAGATGGAAGTACAGCACTTAGTAAAAAAAGAAAATTACATCGTTATAATTACTCAAAAAATAAATTCAGCAATGTTATTTTAGAAACGGCTGGAACAATTGATCTTGATGTAGAAATAAAATTTTCTTTAGGTGAAAAAACCTTTTCTATTGATGTTCATAAAAAACATATTGAAGAGCTAAAAGATTTATATAAAGCAATGCTAAAAATAGCAGAAATTCAACATGAAGATTCTAAATTTTATGAGTTTTCTCAAACCAGTTTAAACACAGCAACCCAAGTTTTAAGTAAATTTAGCAATATTGATATGAAATTAGATGAACAATTCAAAGCAATAAATCAATATACTTTTGATTGGCTTATGAAAAGTCGTGAAAGGTTTATTTGTAAGGATTTTACTGCTATTTTTGAAAAATTTATAAATAATTAGATTTCAAAAAAAAATATAAAAAAACTCTTATTCGTTATTGATGATTTAGGATATAATTTGTTTTGTGTTATATATTAAAGGCGTAATTAATGAGTAATTTTGAAACAGTTATTAGTTCTGTAAAATCTGCATTAACAGATTCTGAAGTTGAACTAAAAGATTTGGGTGGTGGGAATCATCTAAGAATAGAAGTTGTATCTTCTGCATTTGAAGGTAAATCTCTTATACAACAACATAAAATTATCCATGATATATTAGATTCTCAAATGGAAAGTAAAGGTGGGTTTATCCATGCTTTATCGATAAAAACATCAGTTCCAAAAAAGTAAATTATTAAAAAAAAGGAAACCAAAATGTCAGATTTAAAACAAACAATAAAAGATACTGTAGAAAAAAATAAAGTAGCTCTTTTTATGAAAGGAACTCCTGATTCACCTCAGTGTGGTTTTTCTGCAAGAGTTAGCGGTGTTCTTGAAGATTTAGGCGTAGAGTATGCTTCTGTTAATATTTATTCAGATCATCCTACTATTTTAAGAACTCTTACAGATATTTATGGATGGCCAACATCACCTCAATTATTTATTGATGGAGAACTTATTGGTGGTTGTGATATATCAATGGAGTTATATGAAACAGGTGAGCTTCAAAAAAAATTAGGTGTTACTGTTTAAAAAACACTTGATTATTAATTGTATTCATGTTAAATTTTATATGTAATGTGAATACGTTACTGTGTGGGGACGTGGCGAAATGGCAGACGCACCATCTTAAGGGGGTGGCAGGGAAACCTATGTGAGTTCAAGTCTCACCGTCCCCACTCCTAAATACCTTATAATACCTTTTTATCCCAAAATATATGCAAGAAAAAAAACAAGCTAAAATTGTTGTTTATACAAAAGACTATTGCCCTTATTGTACAAGAGCTATTAATTTGTTAAATAAAAAAAATGTTCAATTTGAAGAAATAGATATAAGTAATGATTATGAAATGCAAGATTATGTAATTGATAGAACTGGAAATCTAACTGTTCCTCAAATAATAATTGGAGATCTTGCCGTTGGTGGTTTTGATGATATTTATGCTTTAAATAGAAGAGGAGAATTAGATCCGCTTCTTTTTCCTGAAATAATAGAGGAAATAATTAATCCTTCAACTGAAATTGAACAAAAAGAAATAGACATTGAAACAAAAATATAATTATTTTCAAAAAAGGGTTTGATGAATCAAACTCCTGCGATAATTTTTTTGTATATGAAAAAGGAATGCTTTTAAAGCATTCCCTACACAATTTCTCTATATACAATTATTTACTAATTTAATATCTAAAATAAAAATTAAACCAAACCAAAATATTTTTCTAAATTTTCTTTTGCTTCATCAGATCCTAAGCTTTTAGCAACTTTCCAGTCTTCTATGGCATTATCATTATCTTGATAAACATAATAACAATCACCTCTTCTTAAATATGATTCCATATGATTTGGCTCTAAAGTTAATGCTCGATTAAAATCTTCCATTGCTTTATAATAATTTTCATATTCTAAATAAACAACACCTCTTAGATAGTAACAATAATGGTTTTTATTATCTAACCTAGTTGCTCTATCAAAATCTTTGTAAGCATTATTTATTTCGCCAGTATCATAATAAGCTAACCCTCTATTTATATATGTATTAACATAGCTTGGATCTTTTTGTTCTACATAATCAAAATCATAAATAGCATATTCATAATTACCTGATTCTAACTGAGTTACAGCCCTTGAATAATAATTTAAGGGATTTTCTGGTTCTAGCTCTATAGCTTTATTAAAATCTTTTAGAGCATCTTCGTGATTATTTTGTTCTAATAATGCCAAACCTCTATTATGATAATTTAATGCTTCCGTAGGTTTTATTTTTATGGCACTATCAAAATCACTCATTGCTTTTTGATATTTAAAAATTCTTGCATAAGAATTAGCTCGACTTATATAATATTTACTTTCATCAGACTTTAAATCTATGGCTTTTTCAAAGTTTTTTATTGCAGGTAAATATCGTTCCATATAATAATAAGCTAATCCCTTTTGATAATAAGCTTTATCATTTTTAGGTTGTTTACTTATAGTAAATCCTAATTCTTGAGATGCTCCTTCATAAAAGCCATTTTTTATGTAATTTACACCCTTTGCATAATGATAAAAAGACTCAATATCATGATATGAATAAGTAATTATGGATAGAGATATTATTGATATAGTTATAAGTATCCAAAAAAACATATTTTTTATACTGCTATTACTTCAATTTTTTCATCAAAATATTCTTTTAGTAAAAAAGTAATTCCTTGTAATGTTGCATAAGTAGAACTAGGGCAACCACCACAAGCACCATGATATTTAACAGATAAAATTAAATCATCAGTTAATTCAACAATTTCAAGACCGCCTCCGTCCATTGCTAAACCAGGTCTTATATATTCATCTAAAATATCTTCTACTTTTTTTAGATTTTCATTACTAGATGAAGTTGTTTTCTTATTAAATTCTTTTATTTTTTCAAAATTTTCTTCTATAGTTGATTTTATATTTTCTTCTAAATCTTCCCATCTAATAGTTCCGTTTTTTGTAACTGTAAGAAAATTAGAAAGATAAAAAACACTTGTTATTTCAGGTATTTCAAATAATTTTTCTGCCAAAACATCGCCTTTAGCTTGTTCTACATTATCAAATTGTTTTGAAGAACTAAAAAGATTATTATCAAAAACAAATTTTCTAGCATTTGGATTAGGTGTAAATTCTATATCTATATTCATAATTAACCATTTAAAAAATAATTTTTCTATTTTACTTAAATATATTATACATCCTGATTTTATTTTAGCGATTTTAAATAAAAAATATTTTATCAACTTGTATATCGATATAAGATATAATATTATCCTATATGAGGATTAAAATATGATTGATTTTAAAATTGATTATGAACCGATTCACCCAGGAGAAATTCTAAAAGAAGAATTTATTGATGAATTAGGAATTACACAAACACAAGTAGCAAAAGATTTAGGAGTTACATTTGCTGCAATAAATGAAATTATTAACGGAAAAAGAGGAATAAGTATTGAAATGGCTTTTAAGTTAGCTAAATACTTTGATATGACTCCTAATTTTTGGATTAATTTACAAAAACAATATGAAGCATATTTATTTATTTATAACGAAAAAACTAATCATAAATTAGATAAAGTAAAAAAATTAGTTAGAATATGAAACATCTTTAATCTTCTACTAACTCTCTAACTTGAAAATTACCATTTTCTACTTGCTTAATAGATTCTAATAATCTTTTTTTATTTTCTGGATTAGAAAGTAAATATTCTGTATCATCTTTAAAATATTTTTTATTATGTTTTATAAATTCTTCTTTTGTAATCTCAATAAAAGGAGTTAAAAGAATTTTTCCATTTTCATCAACTTCTACACTAAAACTACTTATATTTTTTGACAAAGCACCTAGTGATATTCTACCTTTTGAATCTGGTTTTACTTTTTTTATCATTTTAAATATATTTTATTTTTCATTATCTTGAATTTGAAGAGATAAGCAAAAATATAATTCTGGAATTGGAGGAAAATTAATTTTCCATTCATTATAATCTTTTTTTATTGTATTTTCAGCAAAATCTAAACTTCTTATAACAAATTCATTCCATGTTTCACATAAATTTCTACAAACTGAAATAGTTCCTTGAAATTCTCCAAAATGACTTTTTTTATTATCTGGATATTTTGCCCAACCTTCCCAAGCTATCACAGCTATTTTATTTTCTCTAAAATATTTAATAACCCCAATTACCTCAAGATAAGGTAAAACAATTTCATTTTCAGATAAAGATAGAGATCTGTATTGTTCTGGTATTAAATTTAAATCATTTTCTATATTCATTTTTTCTAAAGGCGGTTTGATGAATCAAACCCCTGCCCAATCTATAATATTTCAATAATATTATTACATAAAAACTTATAAAACAAATTACTTATTTTCTAAATTAATTTTTCTAAAAGTTAAATTAACTCTTGGTATAAAAATTTTCTTTGTTGTAGGTAGTTTATGGAGCCAATTAGATTGAGTCGTATCTTTCATTATTAACAAACTTCCATGTTCTAAAATTATTGAAATGTTTTCTTTGCTATCTTTATGTTTAAATAAAAACTTTCTTTCTGATCCAAAACTCAAAGAAGCAATTGCTCCATTTTTTTCTAAATCCTTTTCAGCATCACTATGCCAACCCATTCCTTCATCGCCATTATGATATAAATTTAGTAGACAAGAATTAAATTTTTCATTGGTTTTTTCTTCAATAATTTTTTTTATTTCTAATAATTCTTTTGTCCAAGGTAAAGCTTTTTTAGTCGTTTTAGAATAAGTATATTCAAAATAAAAATCTCCATACCAAGCTACTTTTCGCTTTGTAACAATCAATTTTCCAAAAATAATAGCTTCATCATTTTTCCATTCAATATTTTGCAAAAAAATATCTAAATAACGATTTGAATCTTCTAAGGAAAAAATTTTTCCATAATAATTTACTGTACCATTTTTAGGTAAAAGATTTTTTGTAAAGTCTATTTTATTCTCAAATAATTGCATTTTTCCACTCTTGATATTGAGTTCTCATACAATGTCCACAAGGTCTAAAACCATATTTTATAGCTTCAAGTTCACTTGTAAAAAAAACTCTATTGATTTTTTTCATTCTTTTGCCAGATTTACATTCTAAGGTTCCATATATTTTTAAATTAATATTTCCACCAAAACAAAGCTCTTTTTGTTTAATTTTAACTCTTAATTCATTATTGCTAATTTCAATATGAGTTATCATTTTTTTAACTTACTGCATCATGAAAAATAATTCCTAAAGTATGTCTTTTTCCACTTTGTACTTCACTTACGCCATGTTTCATATTTAGTTTTTGATATCCTTTAACTCCTTTTGAAGGTCTAAAATTAGTTGTAAAAATCAACATTTCACCTTTTTTTGGTTTTAGTACAATAGCTTTAGATTGCCCTCTTATTTTTTGTTGAGTTAAAACAAATTCACCACCAGTATAATCTTCATCAACTTGATCTAAAAATAGAACAATTTGGATAGGAAAATAAATTTCACCGTATAAATCTTGATGCAAAGTATTATATCCACCTTTATTATATTCCAAAATTAAAACAGTAGCTTTTAGTTGATTATTACTATGACAAAGAGATTGTAATTCTTGAAAAGTTTTTGGAAACCTAGTATCATTTTTTAATAATTCCATCCAATTATTAGCAACAGGAACAAGATATGGATAAACATTTTCTCTTAAACTTTGAATTATATTTGGTAATGGGTAATTAAAATATTTGTATTCACCTAATCCAAAACCATGTCTTTCCATAATAACAGTTTTTCTATAAAGATTTTCTTCATTATAACTAGATTTAAGTTTTTCACATTCTTCATTAGTTAATACATTGTTTACAACTGAAAAACCTTTTTCATTCATTTCTTCAGTTATTTTTTGCCAATTTAAGGCAGATATTTTACTTTTCATTTTTTTTACATTCACATTATTATAATATTAGAATTAATTTTTTCTAAACATTAGTTTTAGAACATTCCCAACCAATAATAGCAGTTTTTCTTGTATTGCCCCACATATAACCACCAATTATACCTGTAGATTGAATAACTCTATGACAAGGAATCAAAAATGTAACAGGATTTCTTCCAATAGCTGTTCCAACGGCTCTTGAAGCTTTAGGATTTTCTATTGAAGCTGCAATATTACCATAAGTAGAAAGTTTTCCCATTGGTATTTTAAGCAATGCTTCCCAAACTTTTAATTGAAAATCAGTTCCTTTTAAATGTAATTTTACTTGATTTAATTTACTCCAATCATTTTGGAAAATAAGCAAAGCATTTTGTTGAAATAAATCTGATTTTTCATGAAAAAACGCATTAGGAAATTCTTTTTTTAAAAGTAAAAAACCTTCTTCTATATCTTCAAAAAAAGCAAGATAACAAACTCCTTTTTCAGTAGAAGCCACAATAATATTTCCAAAAGGACTTTCATCAAAACTATAATTAATAACTAAATTTTTACCACCATTTTTATATTCGGCTGGAGTCATTCCTTCTATTTTTACAAACAAATCATGAAGCCTTCCTGTTCCTGAAAGACCTGTTTTATAAGTTGTTTCAAGTAATGTTTCTTGATTTTCTTTTAATAGTTTTTTTGCATATTCAATACTAATATATTGCAAAAAAGTTTTTGGACTTACTCCAGCCCATTCTGTAAATAATCTTTGAAAATGAAAAGGGCTTAAATTTATTTTTTTTGCAATTTCATCAAGATTTGGTTGTTCTTTAAAATTGGCTTTTATATACTCAATGGCTTCGGTAATCCTATTATAGTTAGTTTTTTCATTTGTAAGCATTTTAATCTACCAGTTATTATTTCTATTATTTTAATAATAAAAGAGATTGTTATTTTATGAAACCCGAAACTTGCTAAATTTTAATCAAACTCTTCTTGAATACCTGCAACAATATAATTTTGAAAATCAAGTAAAACAATTGTATTATCTTCATCTACAAATTGAAAAAGATTTTTTGATTTTTCATGCGAATCATATAGTGGTTGAATATATCTTTCGATAATATCAGGTTCTACAGTAAAAGCTAAAGTTGCTTTTTTCACATTTTTTACTTCATTAACTTGCTCTTCAGTCATATTAAAAAACTTAGAAATTTCTAAAATTTGCTTATTTTCAATATTAGGAATAAAAACATTAATTCCCTCTATTTCTGAGCTTTCTTCATTTTTAGTGCTTAATTCTATTTCAAAGCTTTTAAAATTTATTTTATCTAATCCTATTTTAAAAATAGGCTCTTCACTTTCATTTGATAAAACAAGTCTCTCTGTAATTCCTACCATATCAGGATTCAAAAAGTATTGTGGTTCTTCACTTAGTTTTAATTTCATTTTTTTATCCTTTATAACATAGCAAAATCAATTTCTTTTTCTAGTTTATCAATTTCTTTAATATTTTGATCAATTCCAGCACCTTTACTTTGAGTATCTATCAAAGCAGAACGTAAATCTTTATGCTGACTTGCTTTATCATGAAGAGCTTTTATACCAGTAAAAGCTTCACCTATTTTAGTTTTAGCATCTCCTACACTAGTTTTAGCTTCGCCTATCTTGGTTTTAGATTCACTTAATTTAGCTTGAGCTGATTCTAATTTATCTTTCATTTGTTCTTTTAATACAGGAAGAGAAGCTACATCATTAATTGATACAGTTGGTTTTAAAAATGATGGTCCAGTATAGGTACTTATTGCAGCAATTTTTGATTCTATACTTTTAATTTTACTTTCTAATGTTTTAGCTTCAACAGTCAATTTTTTAAAATCTGTAAATAATGTTTTAGCAGACTCTTTTGAACCAACAGCTTCTCCATTTTTATCAGAAGCCTCTGATTTTTTAGCATTAAAAGATAGTAATCCGCCAACTGAGGTATCTGTTGTTGCTGTTTTTGTTGCCGCAAATACATCTCTCATAGAAGTACTTCCTTTTTCTCCCCCAACTTTAACCGATACTTTTGCACCTACAACAGATTCAGAACCAACTTCTAATTCGGCACCAATTCCTGCTCCAATTAAATTAAATTCTGAAAGCTGTATTCTAGCATCAGAATCTTTCGGTTTTAATTTACCACCGTCCATTTCAAGAGGAAGATTAATTCTTACCATTTTTGATTTAGTAATTTTTAGTTCTGCACTTACACCAACACCCATACCAGAAATTTCTGCTGGAACGCCAATAGCCCCTTCCATTTTGAATTGATCAACCGATTTTTCTTTTACTTTTTGTCCAGATGCTGTTACTTGAAGTTTTCCAGAACCATCAGAAGTAAAAAGCCCACCTGCATGAAGAAGTTTATCCACAGAGTGTGTTATGTAAGATCTGATACTTTCTTTATCTAATCCTACTTTTTTACCTGATGAATTACCTTCAAATTTACCAGCAACTTCATTAAATCGACCAACTAATTTATTTATTAAGCCATTTCTATCAGTATTATTTTTTATTTTTTCAATATTTATATCCATAGAAAAAGCACCTGAGAAACTTTCTGCTCCAGTTGCTTTATCTTTAGTTTTTGTCAAAGTTAAAGATGTTGAACTTGTCTTTTTTTCAAACATTGCAAATTTACTCATTGTATCAAGTGAGAAGGTTTTTGTTGACTCATCTCCAACTTTTTCTTTTTTAAAATTTGAAGTTTGAATAGATCGAAAACCAAAAATATTTCCAAAAAAGTTTTTAACAGATGAATACCAACCAGATGCAACGCCTGAAGTTTTTTGAACTTTTGCAACACTTGAAGTTAAAGTTGATTTACTTGTTACCATTTGAAATCCTGTTTTTTCAACAGTATAAGTTTTTCCTGTAGCAGCAACATCTCCGACTTTAAAATCTCGACCTTTATTGTTTATAAAAGCTAATGCTTCTTCTTTATTTGCAAAAGTATAAGTTACAGTTTTCTTTGATCCAATACCAACCGCAGCCTCAAAATTACCTTCATGATTAGCTACTTTAAAGCCAGCAACTTTTCCTTTAGCTTCTCCAAGAGCTTGAAATTCATAAGATAATTGAACTTTTCCACCATCAATAGTTTTTGCTGTTGCCTTAAATCCAACTGAACCTTCCAGACCAACTTCAGCCGCTAATCCATCTGTATTAGCTAAACCAAGAGGCACTTCAGCATCTGAACCTTTTGCAGCAGGAGAACCAAGAGAACCAGATAAAGAAGCACCTAGTTTAAGAACAGTTGTTCTTTCTGTTATTTCACCAGGTTGTCCACTAAAAGTTGATAATTTATTAGCTAGTTTCGTTACAGATGAATCCATAGTTTCTTTTTGTGAATTAGAATTAGTTAAAAGAGTATTTAATTTATCAACAAATTGATCTTTTTGTGTTCCAGTAAGCTCTATTTTTGTAGATTGACCATCACGGCTAAATGTAAACGCTTTTAATTTATCAACATCTTCTTTAGGTGAAATTCCATTAAATAACTCTGCTAAATCTTCTTTTCCACCTTTAAACTGACTTGCTAAAGCTTTAAAATCATCTTTAGTAATTGTTACTGTACCAGTTGTTGCATCTGGTTCTTTTATTTTATTTATAAGTGCAGTTGTTTCGCTTTTATCGACTTTAGCTTTAAATTCAGGGATATATGAAGCACTTCTGCCAACTTGCATAGACATATCTAAAACTCCTTAATATTTATATTGAGAATAAGCATTTGTTTTTCTAACTGCATTTGGCAACGCTTGTGGCTTAAAAGATTCACCTTGAGGAGTTTCTTGATTTTTTGCAGTTTGATTTTGTAAAGAAGTAGAATTAAAAACTGGTTTAGTTTGAGGTATTTGAGGGGTAGGTTTATTTTTAGCAATAATTAAAGTTTCGATTTCATCTCTCAATTCATCTAATCCATCTAAATAAGGATCTAGAACGTTTGCAATATTAAAATATTTTGAAGCTCTATCAAAATCGCTAATAAATAAAAATAACCAAGAAAGATAAAAATATGGTGAGGCTGTACTTGGTTTGAGTTTTTGAGCATCACCTAATTTAGAAGCTGCTTCCCTAAAGCTCTCTTGATCATTACCACCACTTTTAGTAAATTTTTTCATATAATCAAGAGCTGAATCTAAAATATCTTCGTATTTTCCCTCTTGTATTTTTTTATTTTCTTCTATTCTTCCTGTACTTTTTTCTTGATTTATGGCATCTAAAAATGAAGATGAGGCTGAAACTTTTACGGCATTATATTTTAATTTTGAGCCAAATAACTTGTCAAACATCTATAAACTTCCTATAAAAAATTCTATGGTAAGCAATGAAATATTAATCATATTATATTTAATAAAATATAAATTAACCAATAAGTATAGTGATAATTATATAATAAAAAATTTTTTATTTAAAGTAAAAAAATTAAAGCCGATAAGTATTATTTTAAATTTTTCAAAATAATTTCATTAAGTTTACTACAAACATATTCAATATCTTCTTCATTCATTTTTGGATAAAAAGGTAAAGATAAAATTTCTCTGGCTATTTTTGAAGCAACAGGAAAATCACTTTCAATAAAACCATATTTTTCTTTGTAATAAGTATGGAAATGAATTGGCATAAAATGAACTGATACCCCAATATTTTCTTGAATCATAAGGGTCATTAATTCATCTCTTGTTATTTTTAATTTATCAATATCAATTTTAATTATGTATAAATGCCTTGCATGAACAATATCTTCTATTTCATTTACTATAGAAACATGAGGGATATTTTGAATAAAATAATCATAAATATTTTTGTGTTTATTTCTTATATCCAAAAAACCCATTATTTTTTTTAATTGTTCTAAACCCATAGATGATTGAATATCTGTCATATTATATTTAAAACCTGGATAAATTACATCATAATGCTTATATCCTTCATTAGAATATCTTTTCCAAGCATCTTTGCTTAATCCATGTAAACTTAATATTCTTATTTTTTCTGCCAAATCATCATCATTAGTAGTTAACATTCCACCTTCAGCAGTACAAAGATTTTTGGTAGCATAAAAACTAAAATTTGTTATTTGGCTAATATTTCCTATTTTTTTCCCTTTATATTTACTTTCAGTAGCATGTGCTGCATCTTCAATAACAATAAGATTATATTTATCTGCAATTTCTTGTATTTCGTCCATTTTACAAGGTTGCCCTGCCAAATGAACAGGTATTATAGCTTTAGTTTTTGAGGTTATTTTTTTCTCAAGATCTTTTAGATCCATATTTAAAGTATCTTCTTCAACATCTACCAAAATTGGCGTAGCACCACAATGAATTACTACATTAGAAGTTGCTGTAAAAGTTATTGTCGGAACAATTACTTCATCGCCTTCTTTTATGTCATTTGCAACTAGAGAAAGATGTAATCCAGCTGTACAAGAATTTAGAGCAATTGAATGCTTACAACCGATGTATTTTGAAAACTCATTCTCAAACTCTTTTGTTTTAGGGCCTGTAGTTATCCAACCAGAATCTAAAGCCTCAATTACAGCTTTTTTTTCTTCATTTCCCAAAAAGTATTGATGAAAAGGCAAGAAAGATGGTCTTTTTTGCGTGTTCTTAATCACATCATTAATATTCATTTGACAATAATATTTAAGTTATAATATTTATAATATATAAATAATTTAGCATACTTATCGTAAAAACGCTAAAGAAATATCGAAGTTATTACAGGAGTAAATGTATAATGAAAGCTAAGAGAGTGTTACCAACGCTATTGGTATCAATATTTTCTTTTTATCAACTTACTAATTTTG
>ERZ1292630.2523-Hain-H41-02um-R3-2523-length-16843-cov-7_pt1 | contig 13575 bp, 6 predicted proteins | sample MGYA00564408_ERZ1292630 | MGnify/ENA primary metagenome ERZ1292630 (study PRJEB36523, sample SAMEA6512641) | groundwater metagenome | collected 2019-01-08 | study: AquaDiva: Metagenomics assemblies of 32 groundwater samples | reverse complement strand
GTCGCCACTCGCACTCGCATCATCACGGGGGAGTTGTCTCCGTACGGCACCTCGCAAGTGTTTCGGCAGTTCGCTTGCGCTCGCAACTTCGTCCGACCCGTGGCAGAAAATCAGCTGTTCGGTGGTATCGGCGATTGCCCCTTTTGTCGCGCTGCCCTCAAGCCTCCGTACGAGCTCTACTGGAAGATGTGCGCCGCTTGCGACGCGAAACGTCCCGATCCACGATCGTGCGAAAATTGCTGCGCCCGGTTGCTTAGCTACAATCAATGCCTTTGCACGCCGTGCTGGAAGGCAGCCGTTGCCGCCGTCACCGTGCGCATCACCGATATGGCGGTCGTCGGACGTCGGCTCTTGGTGGGCGCCGCGCAAGAGTCGCCGTGGCACGCGTTTCCAAAGCCCACGGACGCGGCGTTCATGGCGCTGTTCGATTTGCCTTCGCTCGAAATGACTTCGAAGTCGCCGCGGTACACCCCAGGCTACAACAACATCGACGGGTGTTCCTTTCGAACGAGGCTAAAGGTAGTGGTGGGTGGTTCAGGCTGCGGAACGCCTGCGGCGCCATCGACGACGACTGGGCTGCCCGCGCCGGGCAATGGCAACAACACGCCAGGGATCTTTGTAGCCGCGACGGGCATCGGCGCCATCTCCGTCTTCGACGCGAGGGAAAAAGAATTATTCCGCGGCAACCTTGCCACCGTCCCCTTCCACGGACATTGCACGGCGCTGCAGCTGTCACTCGAAGATGATGCTGATGAGCAAGCTGAGTCAACGACGACGACGACGAACGCGGCGCCTTCTGCCTTGACCGTGATGCTGCTGTTCGCCGCCAACACGGAGTGCGTCGTGGGAATATTCCGGTTGGCCTGCCAGCACCCACTGTGGCGCGACGACGACGCGACGACCGCTGGAGGCGAGGTGACCATCGCGCCGGAGCGGCTGCTTGAGGTCAACGTTGGCCTTCCGCACCCCTCATCCCTTGCCATCGCCGAGCGCAACACCGTTCTCGCCCTCTCTGGCTACGGAGGGTGCGTCGTGGTGGCCTCGATCCACGTTCCGCCGACAGCCTCCGGCGCTACACCAGCAACGCTGACGGTACATCGGCGACTGCAAGGCCACGACATCGGCCACACGAGCACCTTGGCGTTTCTCAAGGACAGTCTCATCAGCACGTCGAACGACGGCACGATCGTGTCGTGGCCCAAATCCACGTTGACTCCTCGAGTTGAGCAAACCGCATCGGGCTTAGTGTGGACGCTCCAGCTCGATCGTGACGGTGCGGCCGCCCAGTCGCGCCAAAATGCGACGCGAATCGTGCAGTTCACCGGCTGTCCGCTCGACGACGACAACGCCACTACGGGGGATCGCCAACGGAATGGCGGAGACGAAATCCATATTTTAGACCACCATTGGCGATGGTGGAATGAGGCGAGGGATGGTGCCGTACCCACCGGAGACAGGATGATCGCTCTCTCTACTGCCGATGAACTCCTCGACGAAGTGGGAGACTTGGCCCGCTCGAACGAGGAGCGAGACCCGCAGCGGCCGTTCACAGGGTCCGCACCTCGCCGGCTCCGCGTGCGGTACTCGGTTTCGGCCGGCGTGCTCCATCATGTGCTGCTCACACCGTCAGGGCAAGTGGATCGCACGACGTCCATCGACCGATCAATTGTCCTGAAGACGACTCCTCCGCCCGCAACACAAAATACGAAGCAAAACGATGCGACGAAGCCGGGCGAGAAAGGCAGTGCTGACACAGCGGCTGTCGCTTCCGTGGACGCTGGGAGCGGTAAGGCTAAAAACGATGTCGAGAGAACGCCCCCGCCGCCGTTGCCCGGGCTCGTCGACGATGGTAGCTCACCACATGTGACGCCCGCCTTCCCTGCACCTAACTCGGAGGAAGACCACCCATCACTGGCGGCAGCGCGTCCCGCTTCGTCGACGCCGCCGCCGCCGAGGCCACGGGAGTCGACGGCAACACTGCCACCGCCACACGTTCGGGTTCCTTTTTCGTTCCGTGTGCAGCTCGACAACGGTTATCACGGCTTCATGCATGCCGCTGTCATGTCGGCGCACAGTCCCCACGTCGACGACGATGCAGTCAACGTAGCACTGGGTGGCGGAAAATCGACGTTGCAGGTGATGGCCGCCCCTGGCGCAGCTGTCCCGGTGGACGGCATCAACAACTCATATCGGGGGGGTGATGAAGCCATACTGCGATTTACCGGCTTCCGTCAGCGATGCGCAACCTACCTGCGGCAGTTCGCCTCGGTATGGTCTGGCGCACAGCAGCGCAGCACTGTTGCGCATAGCGTCAGCGCACCTCCGCACGTCCCGCCGCCGCCGCCACCCCTTGTCCGATTCATCGTCGCGTTCCGCGTGATGTGTGTGAGTTGCACGGCCCGCACGGAAGGGTACGTGTCCATCGCGTCCGCATCGGCCCGCAATCTTACGGGCGGAAGTGGGACAGAACCGCCGCCGCCACCCGTGGCCACACGACGCTTCTCGCCTGACAAGAAAAGCAACTGGATTACGTTGCTGGAGATTCCCGCCGCGGAGCTCATGCCGCCCCAAACGGCGGTGAATGGCGCCGCCTTCGATGATGACGAGGAAGCGATCCGCCGTACGATCGAACGAACACTGCAAACCGTTTTGCCGTCAGAGAGCATCCGCATCGGGGCCGTACAGACGGTGTGTCCCGCGGCAGAGGGACGAGGGGGTTCGCTTGCGGCTGCCGTCGCGGGGACACCGCGAGGAGGCGCCGCCGTGCCGCCATTCGGGTCGCTAAGCGTTGCCGTCAACACAATCGACAAGACCTGTTCGACGGCGACGGAGCCTCGCTTGTGCTTTTTCGTGACGTGTCAGTAAAAGCACCAGAAAGTACACCCACCTCGCCTCCTACACCTATGTATCACGTGTTAGTTGACTAAGGAGTGAGCCCGTTTTATCACACGACCAAGTGATCCGCCGCGTAGCCAGAGGAAGAAGCGGCGAGTCGCACCCAGGGTGGGGTAATTTAGTTACCGGTTTGCGTGGGTAGAGAGGAGAAACCGAGCGGCCCAGCCCCTCCCCTCACCCCCCGCGGATCTCCGTTTTGCAAATGGCCGCCAGCCTTCCCTCGGAAGCAGCCGCCGCCGCAGGCGCCGCGGGGCCGCTCCCCTCCGCCTCCGTGGACGACGATGAAGGCGACGTGCTTCCGTTGGCCGAAGCCATGGAGGAGCACATGGTGTGCTACGACGAGTCGCTGTATTACACATGCAAAGAGTACGAAGAGCTCCACGCGCTCTTTCACAAGCAGCAGCGACGCGAGACGCCCATCACCGACGTCCCGCTGCGCTATCACTTGCTCATGCTGTGGAGCCGGCCGTTCGCGACCCCCTGGGGAAAGCTCTACTTCTTCTTTCAGTGTGCCTTGGTGCTCCTTTCGTTGTGCCAACTGACGGTGGAGACGCTTCCGGAGTACAACGTGGAGGTGTTTCCGCGGTGGTCGAAGCTTTGGAACGCGTTAGAGTTACCAACGGCGGCGATTTTCCTCCTCGACCTCATCGCCCACACGGCGCTGCTGCCTTCCGTTCCGAACGATTTCAGTCGCTACTCCCGGCGCACGTTTATGAAGAAGGTTGAGTTTTGGATCGACGCCATTACCATATTGCCGACGCTGCTGAGCTTCTTCGAGGATTTGGTTCCGTTTTTTAGTCGCTTCGACTTTCTCAAGGCGCTCCGAGTGTTGCGATTCATGCGCGTACTGCGGCAGTTTCATAGCGTCGATCAATTGGCCCACACGTTGGAGAAATCGCTGGAGCCGCTTTTGGGGCCGTTTGTCTTTCTTTTCGGCATCATCATCGTGTTCAGCGGGGCCCTCTTCTTCGCCGAGCGGGGTGAATACGATCCGGTCCGCGAGCAGTACATGATTGATGACTGCGACTGTCTATTGAGCGCGCGGCACGAAATGAACCCCATGCACACGTGCGCGAAAGTGCCGTCAAAGTTTGTTTCGTTACCGCAAGCCATGTGGTTTTGCATCACGTCGATGACGACCGTGGGATACGGGGACATCGTGCCCGTGTGCTTTTGGGGCCGCTTTTGCGCCGTGTTGTGCATTCTGAGTGGCAATGTGTTGACGGCGATGCCCATTGCCATCGTGGGGTCCTACTTCACCGACGTGGTGGTGTCCAATCGCCGGCGCACAACGGCCGCCCAGTCGAAGACCGCGTTTGGGAAGAAAGATCCCAACAAGCATTGGAACGACGGTGCGGAGCGGCAGTCGGATGCCGCGAGTGGTGCGGCAGCTGCCGCCAAACTCACACCCTTCTCGAAACTGGCGCGTCGGCAGCAATTTTTAGCTACCGGCGGCATGTCGCCACCGCACAGCGCTTTCGGGGACACTCCCAACGCTGGGGGTAGCGGAACGATCGCGGAACGCTTACTCGAAGCGCTCAGCCGCATGGACGACGACGTCGATCTCTTGTCCCCTAGCGGCGCCGTCACCCACACGATCAATGCTTTCGCTAAAACCGAATTCGACGCCGTTGTGACGCAAATGCAGTCGCGGAAAGGGGCCCAGCTGGTCGCCGAGCGATGCCAAAGCCTCTCGTGGCAAGCGTCGCTGGAGCTGGAGAGCGGTCCAACGGCCGCGTCGCTTTCCCCGTCGGTGCCCCTGACGAGGCCGCTGTGCTTCGTCATTGGCGCCCCCGGTGTGTCCACGCCGTACTGCCTGGAAGGAGGCGAATTGCTCGGTCTGCCTAAGTTGTTGTTCTGCGTGTATTTGGATCCCGTTCGTTGGACGGCTCACGTGACCGCTGTATTCCCGGCACGGGTGAAAATCAACAACGTTCTTGTGGCGTACCACACGTCCACGCGGTTGTTGGTCGGTGATTGCCTCACCGTGTGCCGCCTTGGTGCCGTAAGAAAAGGACCCGAGACTGCCGACCGTGAAACTGGGATCGCGCCTGGGAACCCAGAAAGCAGCGCGGATGGTTCAGCCGACCCACCTGTTCTCGCCTATCAGTTCGTGCGAGATGCCTCGGCGGACCCGCAGACGTTCGCCTTCCAAACGCAAAGCGCGAGACTTCAACAGCAGCGCGGCCGCGGTGATGGTGAGGAGCCCGCCGCGGCCTCCGTGCACACGATCCGGCTTCGACCGCTGGATGCACCACCGGAGTACCGTTCGCTACCATTCAGTGCGTACGCGCCGGTGTACCGAGAAGGCGTCCACAGGCAGCGAGGCGGGGCTGCCTACGCTGAACTGTGATCGCCACACGACAAGTTATTGCGTTTGTCATGTAAAACAGATTCTAGTCATCAAATGTGTGGGGGGGGCACCGGCATCCCGTGCAGCGGCCGTGACCGCCTGCTTGTTGTCTTGTGTTCTCGTCTCTGCTCAAGGCAACGAAATTGTTATTTCCTTTCACATTTCTCGAACCTCTCTTTCTTGCGTCGACAAAGAACGGGTAGCAACGGAGTAAGATACGGAAAACACGCTTTGACTGATTCCTTTTTTTTTCCCCGAAATTCGAACAAAACTTGCTGGGGAAACAAAAGTCCAAACCAAATGACTTTCTCGCCGCCCGCGTTCATCTCGATTGGAGACGAGTACAACAAGAAGGACTTGCTGCCCGACCGGTTCAAGGGCAAGTGCTTCAAGACGAACCCAGGAAAAAAGGGCAACGGCGTCGACGCTTTTTTTGGCAAGAAGGTGCTCTCGCTCTGCGAAGGGGACAAGTACGTGGACCCGGGTTACTATGACAGGAAGTCCACCGTGGAGAAGGAGAAGAAGCGCCTCAAGGTGCACCCACAACCCTTCCGGTACACGAGCGCCACGAAGAAACCGACCGGCTCGGGAACCTACTTCGGCACCTTCTGCGAAAAGACTCCCTGGCAGCACATGGTGGAGTTCGACGTAACAAAGAAGGGCGAGGCGCCCGACCACAAGAAACCTCTGCTCAAGAACATCGTCACGTCACCGCCCAAGAAGGGCACTTACGGCTACGCCGGCGTCACCATTTCCAAGGGCGATGAGTTCAAATACGTCTCCGATCCGTACGATGGCGAGAAGCGTAAGGAGGCGCTCAAGGCGAAGGAGGCGAGCCAAAAGGTCGTAGGGGCGGCGTTCAAGCCAGCGTGCAAGCGGGGCAACTTCTTCGACGAGACAGCGCATGGATTTCCCAAAGTGTTCACCATCGATAAACCACTTCCCGCCCGCCGACCGCCGACCGCGGAGGCGAAGGCCCAGCCCAAACTAGCGTGGAAGCCCGCCGGCGCGCTCGTGCAGGCCATCACGAAGCCTCCGGAGTACATGGAGGATCCGTATGAGGCAAAAGAGAAGATTCAGCGGGAACAGCGACTCAAGGAAAAGCCCAAGACGACGTGGAAGCCTATCTCTGCAGGCTCGAAGACGCTTCCCACTAGGCCGATCAAGTTCACGCCGTCTTGAGAGCGTATTGGGTCGAGGGGGGAAAAACACAACCCCCAAATGGGGCGGCGTGTCCCCGTAGCCATCCCAGCGGTGGATCACACCCCCTTCTACGCTTCCTCATTCCCCTCAATCTCTTTCAGTGTGGTTCCCTTCTTCTTCTTTTTTCCCTGGCCTTATTGATTTTCCCTTCCCGCCATATGTGGTTAGTCACTTCTGCCCCCCCTCAACCGCCCTTTTCCCCCTTTCCCAAGCGCAGCTTGTAGAAACATTACAGACACGCCCCAAACGGTCGGACACCGAAAACCTCGGACCGCGACGTTTTTTTTTTTGTGTTTCCTTCGTCGGCGCAGTGTGTGTTCATTCATTGATGCACACCCACCCTGTTCGCAAACACACGACGAAAACTACGTCGCCGCGCCCCACATTTCGCGTCGTCCTTCCTATGTGTATTTTCTTCGTCACCTCCTTTGTATGTCGCTGCGGCCAATCTCGCTCTTTTTTTGTGTGGTCCATTGTCAGATTGTTCATTTCTGGTGTCGAGAAGCATGCGGTATTACAGGGTGGAATCCCCCAGCGATGATGGTATGTTGCCATGGCTTTTTAGCGCACAAGTTAAAGGTAAAAGTAAAAGATCCTTCGTCTGCTCTCTCTCTCTCTCCCCTCTCACGCTCGTTCATCGCGCGCGTGTTACACCATCCGCCATCCGTTACAGGGCCATCAGGAGAGAGAGAGAGAGAGATCAAAGGGCATTAAAAGTGTTCGTACGACTGAAGGACGGGCAATAGAGAGGGCCGAGACGCTTCCAAATCAGTTGAATGGTGTTCTCCAAAGCGTTCCGGCAATCGTGCTTCCCGGATTTTTCCGCGGAAGGTGCCTATGTGAACTACAAGGCCATTAAGCATTCGCTCAAGAGTTTGTGCAATGAGCTGGACGCCACGACGCCCGATGACTTTTTTTCGGTCGTGGAAGAGGAACTAAAACGCGTCAAAGCATGGTGCGAGGCACACATCGAAACGCTACTTCGCGGCACCGTCAAGTTACACGACGTGGCAAAGTCGAATGATAGCCACGTCACCGCCGGATCGCTGCTCGATGCCGCGGACGCGCTGACGTTTGAGGTGTTACGGCTCCAGGAAGCGCGCAACTTAAATATGGACGTGCTGCAGAGGATCATGAATCGCCATCGCCGCACGAGCGTCCTGCCCATGCAGGAACGATGGGAGGAGCTCATCCAGAAGCACAACTTCGCCGATTTGCCCTTGGATCGGCTTTGGTATCACTTGGCGGGGACTTACAGCTACGCGCGGGGCGATCACATCGCCTCCAAGCAGCAAATGGGGAAGGGCGACGTGGGGTCGCAAGCCTTCGACCGCCGCAGCGTCAAATATTGGGTCCATCCGCAGGATCTGCCCTTCGTCATTGCCCGAATCATCAAACATTTGCCCATCTCCGCATTCAAGGACACCTATCCAGAGTGCGAAAGTCGAGGCATTCCATATGAAATCGCCAGCCAGATCAGCAGTGTCTATTTTGACAACGCTCAGTTCCTTTGTTATCACCGACGGCAGGAGCGCCTCGAGGGGAGCACCTTATTCCGGATCCGATGGTACTCCGAATTTGACGCCGCGGATGCCAATGTGGTGAAGCCCGAGTCTGACGTCTTTATCGAGATGAAGGTGCACCACGAGACGTGGAGCGGAGACCGCAGCGCGAAGCGGCGCTTCTCCCTCAAAGCGAAGGACGTCGACGGATACCTAACGGAACGGCTGCCGCTGACGCCCTACGTCGCCAAAATGCGCGAAAAAAAGCGCAGTGAGAAGGAAATCGGCCAGTTTAAATCGCTCGCGGTTGAAATTTTATCCAAAGTCCACGCGTTTAAGTTGCGCCCAGTGTTACGAACACAGTACAAGCGCGTGGCATTTCAATTAGGCAACGACGCGAGCATTCGTGTGAGCATTGACACCCAGCTGCGAATGAGCACAGAAGACTTCGGCGTGTCGAAGCATTGGCGGACCGTCGATCTACGGCACATGGGTCACACGCAAATCCCCTTCGCGGTGGTCGAAATTAAGCTGCAATGCGCGAGCAACGAGCGCGTGCCCAACTGGGTGGAGGAGTTGATGCAGTGTCGGTTCATGGAGTCGGTGCCGAAGTTCAGTAAATATGGGCACGGCATCGCCGAGCTGTATGGCCACACCAATCGCGTGCACATGCTTCCCTATTGGGTCGGCCAGATTCATACGGACATTCGCGCATCCACGAAGCCGGACTCGGCGTTGGATCTGACCGCGGGCTTGGCGGAGAACTGGTCACAGAAAGCGTCGGACACCATTGTGTTCCACAAGCCGACCACTCCTGGGATCGCGACCCGCCGCGACTACTCTTTTTTACCGGACAAGCTGACGCCGCGCATGATCGGCGACGTGGCGCGGTTCACCGGCAAATCCGTCGACCCGTCGTGGCTCGACGAGATGACGTCGATGTCGCTTGAAGTGAGGCACGTTTCCTACGACGAGATGAACGTTTGGGGTCAGCGCAATGGAGAATCCATGGCGAGCGGCCTCCTCGCCGCCAGCGTGTCGTGCATCCCGTACCTATTAAGCGGCGGGTCCGACGGCGGCCGCAACCCAACGGCGTTCGCATTGGCCAATCATCGTCACCATCACGATCACCAGCGCGTCGTCCACTCCTACAACGGCGCCATTCCATGGCAAACGGGCAAGCGGATTCGCGTGCCGCAAAAGTTCGACCCGAAAACATTCGTCACCAGTGAGCGATACTTTTTGCAGTGGGTGCAGATTGGCGTTCACGTCGCGATCATCGGACTGCTGCTGATTCACGTGGGACATGGATGGTCGCTATTCGGTCGGGGTCTCGACCACGAGAGCACGTTTGGGAGGTGGAACGTCATCCTGGGCGCGAGCTTTGTGGTGGTGTCGCTGGCCGCGATGCTGTATGCACTCATCGCGCTGCATGCCAGAGAACTGCGGCTGTTCGCTCGGATGAAGCTGAGATACGATGATGCCAAAGGGCCCGTGACGATGACCGTGCTGATTGGCGTCGCGCTGCTCGTAGTATCCGCCAACCTCGTGATGGACCGCTTCGCCGTGGTCCTTGGGTTGGAAGAGTGGTAAGAGAGCGAGGCATCTCTCCACCCAACTCCCCCAAAAAGAGCAAAGCGTCGCTTTTCCGATGAGCTCTCCGCATCGACACAAGAGAGGAAAGGGACAAAAGATTCGTTTCTCTGTATTTTTTTTTCGTGCGGGCTGGACCCCACAAACCGTGTCCTCTTCGAGAAAGAGTCGTTTTGTTGGACTTTTAACGTTCCTTCCTTCCTTTCCGGCAGAGAGGGACGAGGGGGGGAGCACATAATGGCGCGACCCTCGCGCATAGCAACTGAGGAACTCCCGGAGGAGGAGGACGACGCCTATGATCGCATCTTTGACCTCCTTGTTGCGACCGCGGCTTCCGTCGTGACCGGTGGTCGCAGCAACAGCGACAAACGCGCGACGGCGGAGGGCACATCCACCAGCAGCAACCGCGATGACTGCGACGACGGCGCAGCGGTCCCCGTCCCCCTCGTGACGTGGTTTGACGTCCACGTGGTGGCAGGAGGGGATGCCAACGGCCGGTTGATCGGCACCCCCGCGGCGGTGGATCACCCAGTCATATCCCAACCGCGGCATAGCGATGACATTGGCTGTCTGGATCTAAGTCGCAGCGCTTGGCGAACTCACTGCCGCGAGTTGCTGCCCTCTCAGCTCGCCAGCGGACCGAAGCACGCAACGCGACTGGCAATTGGAGGCTGCGCTCAGGATGAGGATGAGGTGGAGCCGCCACAGGGCGAAGACTCCTCCCCGGTGCACCGGGGCGACGCGCGTGCGTGGCTGGCGCTTGTGGAGCAGTGTGTGCGCCTCGCGGTCAGCAGACCCAGCGGCGGTGAACAGCATCATGGAGGAGGTGGTGGTGCGGTTGGTACGCTGTTAACGTCCGGAGGGGATGATGCCCCACTCGGCACTGCACGCTGCGGCGTGGAGAAGGAGGAGGAGGAGGCTGCTGGAGAGGTTGACGCTTCAAAAGTTGTCCCAACAACTCCATCTTCAGCCTTTCAGAGATTTCGTACGGTGGCCGCGCTGCGCTGCGCGCTGTTGGCCTTGGACATGGATCGAACGCGCCGTCGCATGGGAGGTCTTGCTGCCGCTCCCGATGTCCCTGCTCCCAGTTGTAGCAATCCTCCCCGGACGCCGATACTGGTCAGAATTTTCGACTGGAGAGGCATTGCCCGCAGTAAACCATACCCAAATGGATCGAAGCGATTTACCGCTGACAGGGGGCCCACCGCAGAGGGCGTGTCGAACGACGGCCACAACGATCAAGACGAGGAGGAGGGTGAGGAGGGGACGACGGCGGTAGGCGTCGCGGTGGTGTCGGCTGCCCATCAGAAGCGAATGTTGAACCTCAGGCGACGGCAGCAGCGCGCAGCGGTGTCCCGGAAAGTGCAGCTCTCTCTCCTCGACAGAATGTACCCCCCTCCGCATCGCCAACTATCGGACCTGGTTGCCGCCGCGGTCTCCTCGTTTGAACCGACCACATCCCCAAAAGTGATGAAAAACGACTCTCGCACACCCGGCAGCAACGAGGAGGAGGAGGAGGAGGAGCAAGCCGTCAGGTCACCGCCAAACGGTATGACATCATCGGCGCGGCGGTCGTCGCCATCTGTCGTCGTCCCACTCCCACTGTCGGTACACGGGGAACGATGGAGTCGCCAAGGCGATACGGCGGGGGTGGCCTCGACGACGACGGCGACGGAGGGGGGTGGTAGTGGTGGTGGAGATGGGGTTCTCGCGTCTAAGCAGGCTGGCACGAGCGTCCTTTCCCCAGAGCCGGATTCCACAACCGCCGCGTTCACAACTTCCGTCGCTGCGAACCACGGCGACTACCATCACAACAAGGCGGCGATGTCGCCGCAGACCCTCTCATTTGCCGTTGAGACAGAGGCCCAGCAGCGCCACTTGCGCCAATGCCTGCACGCGTGGTCCTTGTTCGACCACACGATGCACTTGGACGTCGGTCCGCGAAGCCGGGAATCCCTCGTGAGGATGCTGAGGCGAATCGTCGTGCCACCGACCTCCTCGGGGGGTGGGGCCGCTGTTGTGGTGACGATGGACCGTGAAGCCTTCATTCTCAGCCACGCCAACAACGCGGCGGCGAAAGACAGTTGTACACCGTCGCACGCCACGGCCGCCGTGGATGCCTTGTACGCTGCCCTCGGATCGTCCTCCGGCGCGGAGCTCATCATGGGCTCCTCGACGATGATCGGAGCGACGACGACGAAGACGACCGGAAGTCGCCGCTGCAACTACGCCCGTCAACCGATGCAAACGCTGCCGGCGCCTCAGCGCAGAATTTTGCACCGCCATTCGCCTCCGCGGGGCACCGTCGCGGCGGATGGCGCACGTCGTCGCGTCGAGGTCGAGGTGGAGGTGGAGGGTCAGAGGGGTTCCACCTTGCCACCTTCCGTAGCCCCACGCTCCCTCATGAGGCTTCCAACGCCTAACACAATTGACGAACGGAGTATTGCGACGCGAGGAAGGGGTACTGCCCTTCCAGCAAATGCTCCTCAGCCCCGGCCCCAACCCATGCCCCAGCCACACCGACTTGCTTGGCCGAATGGATATTATCCCGTCGCCGACACCCGGCAGCAGCTCCTCTTGACATCGGAATCGTCGATTTCAGACAAGGACCCTCCAGCTACCGCCGGATCCCCGCACCGCGATACGCACTCGGTCCGACTGCTGCAGTCAAGTTCGCCCCAAGAACGGGAGGCCTCCGCAATGACCACGTTGAAAGCTTCGGGTATTGTTTCGCACTCGGTATTACTTCGTCGCTCTCGCGAGCTGCACTTGTTGTCAGAGGCTTCGACTGACGTCGTGCACGAGCGAACAGGCATTCCACCAAACGGCGACCCGGCGCTATCTCTCACAGGGGCTATGCCGGCGCAACGAGACGTCGTTTCACCAACCCTGGAGAGGATGCGAGAAGACCACCACGGTGTCCGGCGGAGGCTGCCCTCGCGTCTCAAGTCGCTCATGCACTTGTCCGCCGACGGATTACACGCCGATCTCGACGCGGGTCGATGGCTGTGAGGCAGGCAGTTTGCTGATGTTGCTTGCTCCCCCTAGGGAGCAGGCGATGGGGAGAAGAGGCGCAGTGAGTGAAACCTCCTCCCATCGGAAGTTTTTGAAGGGAGTCGTTTCCTTCGACGTCCGTCGACCGGCGGCCAGGACCTTTTCGTCATTCCTGGTCGTGTATCCCCTTCTTTGTCGTGTATGAATGAAGAATTTCTCTCAGTCAACTTTCTTCCTTGGGATGATATGGGTCTTGCAAGTTGACATGTACTTATTGGCATCAATTTTTTTCCCCAAAATTTCGGATGAAAAGTCATTCGGGCCGAGTGACCTAGAAAAAAGAAGAATAAACCTATCGCGCGACCCCCTCCCAATGTCGAACCACCCTAGGAGAGCACCGTCACGGCCAAGGACTTTTTTTGTAACCGCTGTCACGGTGCTGGCGGTCGTGGTGTGCTACTGGCAAAGCATCGTCGTGGTGGTGCAGGCTGCGGCATCGATTGAGGAGGAGGAGCGTTTGTCGCCGCAACCAAGACCTTCCTGGAATTCGGTTCCACTTCCTTCCATCGCAGCGGAAGGCGACGATTCGACGACCGATCCTTCGCCTCCCCCGTGGCGCCGGGATGCCCACGGCTTTCGCGGCATGGGCATCGGAGTCAACGGGTCCGTCGCCTTCGACGCCGGGTTGGGCACTTGGGAAATCGTCGCCGGCGTCGTCGCCGCCCCCGCATCCGACGTCGACGGCAATGCCGCGGTGGCACGTTTCAATGCTCCCATGAGTTTGGCAGTGCTACCCAACGGAGACGTTGCCGTGGGCGAGGAATTCGCCGGGGGACTCCGGCTGCTGTCGATCGAAGGGCCCGGCGGAGCGCAAGTCAGCACCCCGATCGCCTCGACGGCGCCGAGTACGCCCGAGTCGTCGACGATCGTGAAGCCGATTAGGGGGATGGTCTTTTGCCCGAACAGCGGAGCCATTTTCGCTGTGACGTCGGGCCACACGCTTCGCAAACTGACCCCGCCTGCCGTCGTGGGATC
>ERZ1292630.1279-Hain-H41-02um-R3-1279-length-24941-cov-8_pt3 | contig 13578 bp, 8 predicted proteins | sample MGYA00564408_ERZ1292630 | MGnify/ENA primary metagenome ERZ1292630 (study PRJEB36523, sample SAMEA6512641) | groundwater metagenome | collected 2019-01-08 | study: AquaDiva: Metagenomics assemblies of 32 groundwater samples | reverse complement strand
GGACGACGTCGCCGCGGTACATGAGGCAACACGCCATGTATTTTCCATGTCGTGGATCGCACTTGGTCATCATTGCGGCAGGTTCGAAGACCGCGTTGGTGATTTCAGCGACGGAGAGCTGCTCGTGGTAGGCCTTCTCGGCGGAGATGACCGGGGCGTACGAGGACAGCGTGAAATGGATACGCGGGTACGGCACCAAGTTGGTCTGGAACTCAGTGACGTCAACGTTGAGCGCACCGTCGAAGCGAAGCGACGCCGTCAAAGACGACACAACCTGCGCGACGAGGCGGTTCAGATTGGTGTAGGTGGGGCGCTCGATGTCGAGGTTGCGGCGGCACAGGTCATACAGCGCCTCGTTGTCGAGCATGAACGCGACATCGGTGTGCTCCAGCAGCGAGTGGGTCGAGAGAACGCTGTTGTAGGGCTCGACAACGGCAGTCGAAACTTGGGGCGACGGGTAGATCGTGAAGCCGAGCTTGGACTTTTTGCCGTAGTCCACGGACAGGCGCTCCAGGAGCAGGGCACCCAGGCCAGAGCCCGTGCCGCCACCGACGGCATGGTGGACCAGGAAGCCCTGGAGACCGGTGCAGTTGTCGGCCAGCTTGCGGATGCGGTCGAGGCAGAGATCGACGATCTCCTTGCCGATGGTGTAGTGGCCACGGGCGTAGTTGTTGGCCGCGTCCTCCTTCCCCGAGATGAGCTGCTCGGGGTGGAAGAGCTGGCGGTAGGTGCCGGTGCGGACCTCATCGACGACAGTGGGCTCAAGGTCGAGGAAGACGGCGCGCGGGACGTGCTTGCCGGCACCGGTCTCGGAGAAGAAGGTGTTGAAGGCATCGTCCTCGACGCCGATGGTCTTGTCGGAGGGCATGGCGCCGTCGGGCTGGATCCCATGTTCTAAGCAATACAACTCCCAACAAGCGTTGCCGACTTGGACGCCAGCTTGGCCGATGTGAATGCAAATAACTTCCCGCATTGCGATTGAAGGATTGAGGGCGAAAGGAAAAAAGATTTCGAGAGCGAACTGTAAAGTAATGACGGTAATCACGTGACAACAAGGGCCAAACAATGAGAGATCCCTGCCAAGCAGCCACCACTGGCAACAAAAGGAACGAGGGTCGAACGCCCTCAATGAAGAAATTGTGATTGACGAGAAGAAGAAAACTCGTCTTTTTTGCAAAATCATTTCGAAACGGTGTCTCATTTTTAATTTCGCTTTTATTTCAAAAAATGTCGCCTTCATAATGTCTGTATCTAATACATGATGTTTCACGATTGTTTTCCCAACTCCACCCAGGTTCGCAAGGGGTTGAGAGACCACATGAGAGTTGTCTCAAGCCATTTATTTCAATATCAGGTTCCTCTTCGGCTGGCGTCACCTTCTTCGTCGCTTCTCCATTTGCACGATTGCCAATCTCAGCGCCAGTCATGCCACCTCTCTCTCTCGACGATGAGAAGGGTGCAAAAAAAATGGGAATCGAAAAATCTGTTCTCTGGCGTACAAACAACAACACACCGAATAGATTGAATTGCCCTTTGGTATGTGTGCGAAACAAGTGTGCGTTAGCGAAACGAAGGGATGACATAACGAACAATTGTACAACGCGCAGAAAGGTACGGTGACGAAGGAAGTTGCCGATTTCTGGATTCGGGCGGCGATTTTTTCTAATACGCGTACTGATCTCGTTGCTGCCGTTTCAGCAGCTGGGCTTCTAACGCGGCCTCCTCTTCTCGCAGTTGCCGAAGCCGTTCCTCTGCCTCGTCGACTGTGGCTGGCGGCCGAAAAACGTACCCTGCTTGCGTTCCTTGTTGAACACCTCGTGCCAGTGACACCGCAAGATCCTTTTGACTGGCGATGTAGGCAGCCACATCGCCCTTAGTCGTCGACTCGCCTCGGTTGTTGTTGTTCTGAGCGGCGTCAAAGCGGTGACGCGATGACGCTGCGCCTCGAACGGAGGCTCCCGCCGATGAAGGCGGTGCGGCGTGCGTCGTCATCGTCCTTTGCGCCAGCGAGGCGTCGAGATCCACACATTTTTGGTAGTAATCCTCCGCGAGTGTAAAGTGCCGTTTGACAGCCGGAATTTTGACCACAATTTCTCGCCCATCTTCGAAAGCGGCTTCGGAGAAGGCGCCGGTCTTCGCGCCTGGCTTCATGTAGCTGTTGGAGATGGCGCTGTCAAGTGTCAAATTGCGGACCCAGATTTTGTTGCCCCGGTCGTCGACGTAATACCACGATGGATCCGCCACGCCGAGGTTAGCCTCCTCCGGACGGCCGTAGGCGTTGACATGACGCACGTCAAGGGTACCCTTGTGCCGCATGTAGTACTGAAGCAGAAGTTCAAACTCTTCATTCTGAGAGAGCAACCGTTTCCGGAAGTCGTCGAGATGACGATCGACTGTTTCCGTCTCTTTATAGAACCGAGCTTCGGTGGCCACTCCGTCAGCATTGACGAGAAACTCGGTTCCGACCGGGGCATTCGCCATGAGCCTCACCAAAAAAGTGCGTTGCGAACAGAAGAGCCTTTTTTCCCTTTTCGAGGAAGGGATTTACAGTTCACCGTCCAACAGTCCAACACATCATGATGCGACGCTGTCCCATTCCCTTTGCAGCTCTCGCGCCTCATTGTGTGATGCAACTCCTGGCATGCGAAAAGGAAGAGAACAAAAACGTCATCCCCACTTAAGTAACTTTTTTTGTGAACAAATATCGGCGACAATAATGCTCCCTCGATCGAGCCGCGGGGCATCGGTTGTAGATAAGCGGATATTTTCACACCGACGGCGCTGGGCCCGTCGTAGGAGCCACTCTGGCCAAGAAAGCCGACCGCGTTGCCACCTGGGGCAGCACGGCTGTAGCCGCCGGAGGTACGTACCGCCACGTATCCTTTCCTGGCCCTTTCTTCTGCCCAATGATGCGGAAGAATCCCGGGACATAAACCTCGCCTCGTGCCTCCCGAGCGCGACGCTCCTCGCGCTCCCGACCTTCGATATCGACCTTGTGCTGCTGCGCTGCCGCAGCGTTGCCAGCACGCAGGGCGACGGTGACGTCCTTCCAGACGAGGCGAGACGGTTTAGGAAACACGGTATGACCGGCACGGGGCCGAGCCGCAGGAATCGTGTCGGGATCGAGAAGCACCGTGTCCACGGTCACTTTGCTACCCGCGACATGCTTGTGGAGGAGTGTCTGCGAATTCCATTTCCCGGTGAATGAGTACGCAACACCACTGCCAGTGCTTGACGACGAGCCCAGCTGCGCCACGCCGGCAGCGTGCGAAATGAATCCTTTGACCACATCGTACTCGCCACCAAACCAGCCTTTGCGCACAAACGAGACTTCAGCCTTGACGCCGGTTTGAGCGCAGTGTATGGAAACGTCCCCGACCACCTCGAGCCGGAGCGGCGGGGAGAGCAGACCACCCACGTAGGCGGAAGGCCATGTGAAGTGATACGACTCGCCGGTGTCGCTGACGATAAGGTCAAGTGCCCCTTCCCCGACACTGGCGCCGCAGTTTGGCGACACGAGCCGCGATCTGGGGACGTAGCTCGCGGCCAGTTCTAATCCCGACCCTTGATGCACGGCTCGAAAGGCGGTAATCGGCGGGTGATGGGACACCTGCTCCGCGAAATAATAGACTTCGTGAGCTGTGCCTTCCTGAAACACGCACTCGAAGGTTTCTCCCAGTACTGGATTGTACGGCTTCTTGGCACCTTGTGGCCGAATGTGAAATCCGCTGATGTACCATCTGACAACGGAGACCATGCGCTCAACGGGCGAAGGATGTGGCGCTGCGATAGCAGCGAACAGATCGGGATGCACAAACAAATCGCTCAGCTTTTCCAGAAGTGAGCGCGGTTCTAGAATGTGCACCGGTAACACGACCTTCGACAATTCCTGTCCAGGTGATATCTGACGCAAGAGAGATATCAAGATGGACCGTGACTCGGCGTCCATGGATCCACCCCCGGGGCCGCTGGACAGCACATCGGGCCAATCCCTCTCGTTGTCACCGAGCGGATCGCCGTTGTGGCCGTGACGTCGAAGGTGCGGCGGTCGCACGTTGAAACTGCTGCCAAAACCGCTGCCCGATGCACCCGTGGTGACCAGCATCGTCGAGGAGGATTGACGGGGCAGTCGTGATGAGGCAGCCACGGGGTCGACGGTAACTAGGGGTGGAGCCGCCGCTGCGGCGTCGCCCTCATTCGTCTTCGTTGGCGTCGCGGCTACGGTCGCGACCGGGGAAGGAGGGGTCTGCGCCGCCCGACTCGATTCATTCGTGACGCCACCGTGACGGCTGCCTAGCTTCACAAGGCTCCGCTTGAGTCGTCGCGGGGACGAACTACTGCCGTCGAGGTCGACCGTGGAGCACACCGAATACATGCTGTGGCTACTTGCGCTGTCATCGTCGCCGCCATCGTCATTGATGTTCAAGGGATCGAAGGATGCCGTTGACACTTTAGAGATGTTTGACGTCGCGGGGATTCGATTTCCCGAAGAACCAACGGTGTCAGCGCAGGCTAATGGTTTCATAGCAGGAGGCTGCTCATCAGCAGCACCCCCAACCACGCCCGTGAAACTGGAAGTGCGACTTCGAAGCTTGGTGGTGTGATGAGTCGGAGATGTGGTCGCACTTCGTTCCTCGTCGAACGACGTTGCCAGGCTGCCGCTGCGGCTACCGCCCCCCGCGCCGTATACGTAGTGATGCGAATGATGATGGTGAAGGGGGTGGCCCCCCGCCTCGTCGACGGCGGTCGTGCGCACCTTGTGGTGATGCCTTAGTAGCCGGCAAAACATAAAGATGATGTGCACTTGCACCTTCCAAGTCTCCTCGAAACGAGAGAAGCGACCCTTTTGCAGCCGCTCGACGACGAGGTCCATGTCCCTAGGCGTATTAATCGACTCCATCAACATCACCAAGTGGTGCAAGTGACGCGTGGTGCTCATGTAGCTGATGATCGCGATCAGCAACGACGTCAGCGCGATCCAAACGCTCAGGAACGTGTTGCTATCCTGCACGCCCACGTACCGAGGCACGACGGCCGTACACACGTTTTGCACGACACACAGAACAGTAATGGCGATCCAGAGTTGCAGCTTTGGGGGCTTGGTCGAACGAGCTGGCCCTCGCCAGTTCAAGATGGGCGTGGCCGGGCGGTATGCTTCAGGATCCTCGACGATAACAACGCGTTTGTCACCGGCCGAGGCGGTTTCTGTAAAGCTAGGGTGCCGCGGAAGGGGAAACGTCGGCGCGGTCGGGGCCGCGACGTAGGGGTCCGATGGGATGACGATGGGCGGAGGTCGCGGCTTGGCTGTTGTCGTCGTTGCTGGCGGAGGGCCCGCCGCGGCGACCTCCGCACTCCCATCGACCGAGGTCGCTGCGGTTCGTGGCATCGGGTCGCGGGGATCGGGCCGTGCCTGTCACAATTGCCTTCGCCGGGTGTCAATCTGTGTTGTGGCTGGATGAGGTGTCTAGCTCATTGTTAGTCTAAGGTTGAAGGACGGAAAAACACACAAACATGCGAGATGCCATCTGTTCACTTCCCATTCCACGTTCACTGTATCCCCGATACTCCGTGGCAGTGCGGAACAACCACCTCACCTCAGCGGTATCAAGTACAAAGTGCGCCGTTCGAGGTAGCGTGGGAATACCAGACCCTGCCTACACCGTGACAATTCGCTGATTCGATGAGGAGGATGTTGAATTGCTCGCGCTCCGGGGACTGCACAGGGCGCCTCCAACTGCCCTCTTCTCTCGTGTTCGGCCATCGGTCACGGCGACGGCGACGTGTTTCACGGGCGTCACGATGAGCTGATGATCCACCCATGCCCCAATGCGATCTCCCTCGTGTCGCGATGTGCGCGTGGCGCTCTCGTGCGGCGCCACCCTCGGCGGTTGAACGTCGGCGTCAAGGAACTCCGACGTGCTCACATCCACCCGAGATGGTGCGGTAGGCACGGTCTCTCTGGGGGGCGAGTAGTGTCGGCGAAGGAGTTTCGACGGCGTCACATACACTCCGTCCGACGCTTCCGTCGTGGTGAGGCGTTGAGGACTGGGAGGCAGAAGCGGTCCTGACTTGACGTTTCGCGGTGATTTCAATCCGATGGATGCGTTCCGTCGCGGAGGCGACAAGCGACTGCTATCATCGGCTCCGCCAGTCGCATCCGGGATCGCTAGACGCCTGGGAGATAAGACCCGCCGCTGAGGCCGGCGGGTGTCGAAGGCATCAACTTCGAGGTATGTGCTGTCGCCACGGCCAGTTCCTCGACGCTGATCCTCGAGCAAGGCGACCTTCAATTGCAGGTCCCGATTCTGTGCGGTGAGCGTTTCGATGTGACGGAGCAACGCCGTTTGCACTCGTTCGCATTCCGCGACGACGTGCTGGCAGTTTCGACACGCCGTCATTTTCGAATCACACAAACCGCCGACGTTCGACACAACGGTCCTACACGAAGGGATCGAACCAGTGTTTTTGAAACAACAAAAAGCACAATGAAGAAACATTTTGCACCCTCCTTGTATCCCCCGACATCAGCGAGCGCACAATCGATAAGCTAGGGAGGGACAGCACTCGCCGCTCTACTGTGGCCACAAACTATGTCCTGATCCTCGGCATCGGCCTCGGGATTTGCTCGCGCACATCTAGCGCCCGCCGACCGGCACGACCTTGTTCAGGGCCGACGTCACGTTGGTGCGTGGGGTGGCCGTATAAAACGGACGCTGGGGGTCGATGCGTTTGGCCCCCCCCGTCGCGGCCTCGCGCGGACTGTTCGCCCTCCCGGACCTCGCGATCACCTCCGGGTTCGCGCTTCGGTATGGCAAGCCGTCGTTAATGCTCCCTGGATGCCGAGGGAGGTCGCGAGAGGGCCCCATCCGGATCGTCCGCGGACTTGGCACCGACGCCGGCAGCTTGTCATGGTACGGAATCTCGTGGTAAGTGTACATCCCTTCCGCTTGCGTGCTCGCGCGAGGGGAAAGGTGCGCGGACTCCCACGCGAGCCGGCCTCCGCCTTGCCGCAAAGCGGAGAGCTGCCGATAGGCGTCGCGGCGGGTTTTCAGCTCCTCGTATTCTTGGTTTGTCAAGAATATTTTCACTGTCACAAGTTCGTCCACCGCACGACCAAATGACGAGTCAATTTTTGGAACGCTATGCGTCGACGTTCCAGCGGATTGCGCCGGCGTGGCCGTGCTTCGCGCAGAGGCAGTGGCCGAAGACGGGCCGCTGGAGGACGCGCCGCCGGTCTGACCGGAGACTGAGGTGGATTCCTGAGCCACCGCTGCTGCCGCAGTCGCTGAGGTGGATGCGGCGAAACTGACGTTGTGATCCTTCAGCAGCTTTTTCATTTTCAGTCGAATCGTTTCGAGCCTCGAGGCTCGGGCGTCGAGGTCGTTGTCACGGTAGAATCGCTCCATTTCATCCACTCGCCTCACCATAGAATACTTCAGCGCCTCGAGGGCTTTCTCAATTTGGCTCGAACTAGGATCGCCGGAAGCCGGTCGCTTTTGCCGTTGCCGCGTCAGCGTTTCGAACGTGCGAGCAACTTCGTCTGCCTGCTTCTCGACATCGGCGAGCCGGTTGAGGTCCAGTTCGATCCACTTCATATGGAGAGACTCGACGAGACAGATCAAAAAGAAAAGACCGACGAGAGAGAGAGAGAGAGAGAGAGAGAGACACTAAACTCTTGCACAAACAAAAGGCTCTCAGCGCCAATTGTGGGCGTGGCAATAAACCACGTAGCCGCGAGCGGCGAACACAACGAGGGGTCGGAAAAAAAATCTGTCTTCCTCAATACGCTGCGTCGAACGAGGTGAATCCCGTCAGAATAAAGGCAGGATAGAACGGCTTTTTGTGCAAGAGATTGCACCAGTTCCAAGCCGACGTCAGCCGTCCATCAATGCACGAGCCGCCATCGTCTCCTGAACCGTCGAATCCATGTCGAAAAAAGTCGCACAGAATCGTTCTACACAACTCATCCACGTTCTCGTACTCTCCGAGGAGTAGCTTGCGATATCCGGGGTACTTCTCCGGCACGGACTCGTCAAACGCTAAGAGGATGTTCTGGATCGTCGATGCGATAGGGCCTGTGAGACGAGGGATGATCGTATATTTGTCAATGAAGACGAGGGCGTTGGGCACATCGCGATCACCCAGATGCACGATGGTGGAGCCCACCCACCCACCCATGATGGAGCGCGCTTCGGAGATGGCTTCATGCATCCTCGCGTAGGTCAGCGGCGCCTGGCTAACTCGATGAAAGCCTTGACCCGTGTCCATTATTCGATACCCGGATGCGTTGGGTCCAATCATGTCGAGTTCGACACACTCCCAAAAGTCGAAAATGTCCCGCTGCACTATTTTCCACAGCGTCAACGCTTCTTTAACGTACTGTCTATGTTCGCTGTGACTGTGGGTCAAGCACGAGCCGCCCTTCCCAGAACGGATTTTCAACGAAAAGGTAGACGTTTCGTCTCGAAACCACGTGTCGAGATAGCTGATGAGCTGCTCGATGGGGGCAATGCTGATGGTGGTGAACACCTTGGCATCGTCGATGGACTTCAGGCACAGTTCGACCACTTCGCGCTTCCCCCCGCCACTCACCCCCGCCGCCCCGGTGAGGAGGGCACCACCGTCACTACCTCCCATGGTGGCACCTTCGGGTGCGGGCGAACTCGCAAGACTGTTGCCGTTGCTGGCCGGTGCGGGACCTCCATACTTGTGCACGAGCGCTTTAAACGCCGCTTCTTTGCGCGAGACGTCTTCCGCGCGACACCGCGGTTCCAATAGCGATGTGGCAACATCAAGGTCGGGTTCGTCCAGGAGCGCTGTGGCATTGATCGCGACCAAAGCGCTTGCGACCGTTTTGACAGGCGCGACGAGGTGCGGCATGTCCACGTAGCGCGTGGTGGACGCGACGGCGTCCTGCAGCATCATGAGCAGCTTCCCGTACTCTGAACGCATCTTGTCTGGGTTGAAGCGCTTGAACCGTCGACCTACTTCGAAGGCGTGATTGAAGACGGGTGCAAAGGTGCCAATCCTGAGCTTTTCGTCCCCGAGCCGGTCGCGCACGTCGGTAGGAAGCTCACTCGCAACGAGGGATAGACCAAGAACGATGGCGTACAGGTCCACCATCGCTTGTTGGATTTTTTCGTGGCGTTGATACGAGGACCGCACGGCATCGACTTCGTCGGTATACTCACTGACCTTCAACGCAGCGGTCAGAATTTTAAGCGTTTCTCGTTCCTTGGACGTCAGGCGGAGAATCACACTGCCGAGTCCTTTGGCTGCGTTTGAGCTCGGGTTCCTGCTCATGACGACGTTTGGAGGTGGCGCGCTGCAGGACGACGAACGTCGAAGTACTGTTGAAAACCGAAATCGGATGATAAAAATAATGGAAGAAAACCACTTAAAGACTTTGCGTGAGTTACGGGTATTCCGAAGCGCCATTTCCATGTCTGCTCAGTATGTCCTCAAAGTCTGACGACTTCTTGAATAATATGTTCAAGCGAGAAGTTACGATCGAGTCCGATGAGTTCAGTCGAAATTGGATGGTTTTCACCAGAAGCACGCGCGTGTGTGTCTGAATAGATATAGAAATTGACATGGTGCCGTCGTCAAACCGTTTTTTTTGGTTCCCCAGTTTCGCCAGTCCGTTACACTTTTGGCTGCGGCGGGAAGATTTCGTCGGCGGGCACCACGGGCCACTTAGCCACCTCCTCGCGCAGGCCTTGGAACATGACGGTGGACAAGTAACGCTCGCCGAACGACGGGATAATCACGACAATCAACTTGCCGGCGCTCTCGGGCCGCGCGCCGATCTTGAGAGCCGCCGCGACGGCGGCCCCGGAAGAAATGCCGACGAAGAGTCCCTCGGATTGCGGGAGGGCACGGGCCGCGGTGAGGGCCTCGTCGGACGAAACGCGGACGACCTCGTCCATCACCGTCTTGTCCATGACGGCGGGAATGAAGCCCGCGCCAATGCCCTGAATCTTGTGTGGCGCAGGCGATCCGCCGCTGAGCACGGGGGACTCATCGGGCTCAACGGCCGCCACGCGAACCGAGCTTTTTCGCTCCTTCAAGAAGCGCCCAGTGCCTGTCAGTGTACCGCCCGTTCCCACGCCGGACACGAAAACGTCGACCTCCCCATTCGTCTGCTTCCAGATCTCTGGCCCCGTCGTCTCGTAGTGGATGCGAGCGTTGTACTCTGTTTCAAATTGCCCCGTGATGTAGCTGTTGGGCACGGTCGCCGCAATCTTGTTCGCATACGCAATCGCTCCCTTCATGCCGTTAGCCGCTGGCGTCAAGTAGACTCGAGTGCCGAACACCTGCAACAAGCAGCGGCGCTCCTGCGACATGCTCTCCGGCATGACGAGGATGCACGCGTAGCCCTTGACGGCCGCGAGTTGAGCGAGCGCGATGCCGGTATTGCCGCTCGTGGCCTCAACCAGCGTCGTCACACCAGGCTTGATCTTCCCGTCCTTCTCTGCATTGACGATGATGCTCAGAGCGAGGCGGTCCTTCACGGACGCCATCGGGTTCTCGGACTCCAGCTTCAGGGCGATGCGGGCCGCCGTTTTGTTCGTCTTTGCGGAGAGCATCACCATCGGCGTGTTCCCAACCAACTGGGTCATGTCCGACGCGATCCCCGCCGTGCGGTCAAAACCGGTCGGTGCCGCAGCCATGAGACGCGAACTGGGAAAGGATACTTGCGACAACAATGTGACACCACAAGAGCACAACAGCGTCACACGGTACAAACTAGATGCACCCTCTCTCTCTCCGTGTCGGGCAAGAACAATGAAAAAAAAAGAACGGCGCCAAGTCGAATGAAGGTGGACAGCGCGGAGGGGGTCATACAATGCTGAAGCGAGGGGGAACGGTCACACCGGAATGACCAGCGGGGCAATCCAGCCTTTGGCTTGCAGCTCATCGAGTCGGGCGCGAGCGGCGGCCAAGATGTCAGGAAACGCGCGAAGATGCGTGGTCAGCTTTCGTTCGGTGGGTCGGTGCTTCCAGCAACAATCCGCCTTGCAACCGTTGAATAGAAACTCCATCGTGTGGCAGCAAGTACAGAACGAACATGCGGCACTCGCATGCAGCGTCGCACTCGCGTAGCGCGGGTGGTACTGCGAGCGGCACTCAAACCGACCACCAATATTAGGGGTGGCGACAGAATTTCTTGTCGTTGTGGTTGGCGCCGCCGCCGAACTCGAAGTGGCCATGTTTGACGCAACGAGTGCGACTGACGACACAGCCACGGGCTGGATCGCTCGCGTCGTCAAAATCGTCCGTTCTGCAGGAATGGCTCCGCGCGTCGGGGCCACAATGTCAACCGCTCCTCGCGGTCTCTTCGACCCGACGGCCGCTACCACATCCACCTGCGACGACGTGCGCTCCCCATGGTGTTGCATGAGGTCTTCGAGCGTGGATTGATCATCGTCCGCAAGATCGTCATCACTACTGGCGATCACGGTGACCTCTTTGGATGTGGCCGACACAGCCGTCGTGTTGGTTGACGCGACCTGCGGCGGGGGCTGTTGGGGCTTCTGACTGGTTGCGGCGGAGGGCTTCTTGAACGTGATCCACTGTGGGGGTGGGTGCCATGATGGGACCGAGGGGGGGCCCATCCTGTCCTCCTCCTCCGCGTCCCCCGCCGCATCTTTCTCTAAACATGAACGCACGAATGACATCATCCAGGGCCGACGATCAAACGAAACTGCTCGCGCGACATCCATGGTGAGCGGGACGAGCCACGTCCCCACGCCGCGAGCGGATAACAAGCGCTGGAGGTCCGTCAGGACCGCCGGCACTCTTGATGAGGCGTTCTCGACGAGCTCCTCAAGGGCACTGCGAACCTTTTCGCGCGTTTCCGGGAGATCGGCCATCGCCTCGGCCAGGCGAACCAGAAGAAAGAGGTTAAACAGGACATGAAATTCCGGCCGATGATGGAAGCCGATGTCCGACTCATCCAAGAGGCGAGAAATATGGCCGTGATTAGACTTCAGCGCCCTGCCCCAAAGCTCGCGGTCTCCGTCGTCCAATGCGTGGAAGAACAATCTCAAGTGAATCTCGTAATGATCGAGAGCCGCTTCAACCGTGGTGATCTCCTCGTGCTCGCGGGTGCGAGTGACCCTCCAAGTATCCGCGTCCTCGTCGGGTGTGTTGCCTTCGGAGTCCGGTATTGCGGAGACCGGAAGGCCATGCGGCGGCAGCAGGTCCTTTGCCATGACCTCCCGGACATCCTCTTCAAACCGCTTCACCAGCGCCAGCTGCGCGTCGTAGGACAGTTCGTTTTTTGCCACCGCAATGAGGTCGTGGTAATGCGTGTGCTCGGAGACGGCGCCCTCCGGCGCCTCCACGGCCCAGCGCAAGAACAGCTCAGCGGCGTAGTCGGCATGCTCCGGCGTACCCACCTGAGGAATGAGTTGCCGCTGGCGTGAAGGGTCCGCTTCAAAGCGCTCCCGGAACTCATGAAACGTGCCGACCTGAGGCTCGCGATGTCCCTCGGCCTCCGCCGCAATCACATTTCCGACCCGGCGCGGCATGATGCGGGACGTAGTCGTGCGCTGCGCTTGCCTGTGACTTCGTTCCTGTGGGCCACCGTTGCCAAAAAAAATCAACAAAAGCGCGCAGATTTCACAAACGGAAGATGTCAGTATGAAAGGAAATTCAGAGAGGTCCCCGAAACGAATGACATGAAGGTTGCCCTTTGGACCCTACTTCCAGTGCAGAGCGCGATTCGCGAGACGGCGCGGGGGGCGTCGGATTCCAGGGGTTGACTCCTTGGGCCCCGCCTGATACGAGTATTCCTCGAGATCCACGGTGATGCCAGGCCGAACCGCGTCTCGAACGCGGATAAAGTTGAGGCGCCCATGCCACGCTTGCATGTATTTGCAGTTCCGAAGCAACATCATCCAGTCGGGAACACCGTATTTGCGAGCAGCGAAGGCGGGTTCAGCGCGCTTAATGACCGCGAACAAATCGGTGGAAGAAAGATTATCGCATTCGACTGGAGCAAACTCAATAATCGCTCGCTTCACGAGGTCGTCGAATGAATGCTGCATCGCGTGCACGCCCCGGTCATCAACGTCCGAGGAGCGTGGTGCCACGCTATAGCGACTCATGGCGGCACCCCCTTTCCGCAGCCGCGGCGATCTCACTGGGAGGGTTGCGAAACGGTCGGCCAAGTGCACATCATCCGACGTCGGAAGGGGAACGCGAGACGACGAGATCGGTTGCCGCGGTGCCGTCGTCACGGATGGACCTGCGCCCCAGTGGTGCGGCTCTCGTCGCTTTTCACGGTCATGTCGCAGCAGCATCGCCACCGATGCGGAACGCCCAGTGGTGAAGGGTCGAAGAAACCGTTCCATGAAGGGAAGGGAAGTGCAGGAACTGGGCGCGGTCGAACCCGGCTTTCAGTGATGGCCGTCTATGGCCGTTCAATTCAAACATTCCTTCCTATGCATGCGTTGTGGTAATCGGTAAATGCCAATACCAATGTCACGCGCCCCACGAATAGGGTTCGACTTCGGGCGAATGAAGGGGGGGAAAAAAGAACTAACGGGGGGGTGGTGAGGAGTGAGTGTG
>ERZ1292630.3571-Hain-H41-02um-R3-3571-length-13579-cov-5_pt1 | contig 13579 bp, 9 predicted proteins | sample MGYA00564408_ERZ1292630 | MGnify/ENA primary metagenome ERZ1292630 (study PRJEB36523, sample SAMEA6512641) | groundwater metagenome | collected 2019-01-08 | study: AquaDiva: Metagenomics assemblies of 32 groundwater samples | reverse complement strand
GGGTCGCAGCCGGCCTCGGCGATCGCTTCGAAGTCTTCCTGCAGATACGACGCGCGGTCCCTGGGCGTGGGGTTGTGGGCGTGGTCCCATTGTTTGCGGTGAAGCCAGTGGCGGGCCTTGGGGTAGCGCGGGGTCGTCGCGCCGCCGGGTTGGTCGGTCCAGTCGGTGAGGCCGCCGTTGTGGTCGAAGTGCAGGTGGGTCACGAACACATCGGTCACGTCGTTCTCGGTTGCGCCGATGGCGTGGAGCGCGCGCGTGACGGCCTCACCGTCGTGGCGGATGGCGAAGCGTTCGGCGTCGTCGGGGGTCCATTTGGTTCCGCAGCCGGTGTCGGTGAGGATGATTCGTCCGGCTTTGCGATCGACGGCCAGCAGCGTTCGCGTTGCGAGCGGGATGCGGTTCTGGTCGTCGGGTTCGGCGCCTTTGCTCCACAGCGTCCTGGGCACGACGCCGTACATCGCGCCGCCGTCGAGGCGGAATGTGCCGGTGACGACCGATCGGATTTCGTAGCGGCCGATGGTGAGCATGGGGGGAGAGTTTAGCGGAACGATGCGCGGTTCGCACGGTGGAATCGGCCGTGCGACACGTTGTCGGGCGAGTCCTTACGAAAAAAATGAACCACAGAGGGCACGGCGCGGCCTTTGGCCGCAGCCAAACGTCGAAACGTCAAAAATTCAAAACGTCCAAACAGTGGCCGCGATGCCGGCAATCAGAACCCCGACCGGAAGGGAGGGGCCATGCTTCGGCATGGTTGTTGCCCTCGCAGCCTCGGTAACCAGGCCCGTCGCTTCCGCTCCGGGTTCTGAAAAGCCCGGCGCTGGCCGCGAAGAAACGGATGGTTAGTAGTACAGAGGACGCAGAGAAGCGATGATGCAGCCAAAGTTGTGACCGCCGATCGACCCGGATACAGTCGTGTAGAGGCCATCGGGGCGGCTGGACAACGATGAGTGATCGCGTGCTCACAGCAACGGAAACCGGAAGCGCGGGCGAGGCGACGACACGCGCGGAAGTCGGCGCCGCGTCTTCGGATGGGCCGCGACTGACTGTTTGGGAATACACATCATTTACGGTTGCGCATGCGGTTGCGATCGGACTGCTGTACCTGCTTTCGCTCCAAGGGTTGTACAAGTTCGGGCGGATGTTCGGGACGATCGAGTGGCTGATCAATTTCAAGCGGCGGCGGCGGTTCGCGGGGACGCTGCGCTACGTGCTCGGCGAGGAACCGGTCGCGGCCGAGCGTCGGCGACACATGCGCGAATTCTTCATGCAGAGTCGCTGCGACAAGCTGTTTTATCTTGTGTTCGATCGGATCACCCGCGAGGCGGCGCTCACGCGGCTGACGATAACCAATCAGGAACTTCTCGACCACGCGCTTTCGCGCGGGCACGGTGCGTACATGGCGATGTCGCACCACGGGCCTTTGCACGTCCTGGCCATGCTGATGGCGCTTCGCGGATACAAGACGGCGGGCGTGCGCGACCGTCGCGAGGGGGCGCTGCGACGGTACATTCAGGACCGGTTCGACCGGCGATATCCCGAGTTTCAGCGGATGCGCGTTCTGTACGCGGACAGCTTTCCGCGGGAAATCTTTCGCTGCCTGCAGGACGGATTCGTGCTGGGCAGCGCGATGGACGTGGACCGGGTCCGCGATCCGCGGCAGCGGACGGAGGAGGTCGCGGTCTTCGGAGAGCGGCAACATTTCCTGTCCGGTCCGATGCGGATCGCGATCCGCTGCCGAACGCCGGTGTTGCAGGCGTTCATCCTGCCGGAGAGGGACTTCCGCTATCGGCTGGAAATCGAGGAGACGCTGATCGACTCGGACGGAATCGAGGATGAGGACGCGGCGGTGTCGCGGGCGATGCGGCGTTACGCGGCCAACGTGGAGCGGTACATTCGGCGGTATCCGAGTTTGGTGACGCGCGTGTGAGCGCCGCACGAGCAAGGCGAATTCTCGGGATCCAAGGCCGTCCGTTGAAGCGGCGCGGCGTTCGGCTTGACGGAAACGCGGGGGATGATACCGTTTGAGTCAACCGGGGACGTAGCTCAGCTGGGAGAGCGTCGCGTTCGCAATGCGAAGGTCGAGGGTTCGAGCCCCTTCGTCTCCAATGCCATTTTCGAAGCGGAAATGGCGTTTTTCATTTGCTTCCCGGGAGTCTGTCTGAGTAAAGCGTTTTTGTTACTCGGACAGCGTTCTGATGGTACTTTCGACGTCAAAAACCGGGTCTTGGAACAAAAAAGTACCTTTTCGTGAGTGCGGTCCCCGTTACTCGGACAGACTCCGAGCCTGATATAAATCAGGACACCGCCGAATCCGACCATCGTCGGGCGCTGTGAACAGCATCATGGGGACTTCAACTCGGCTGCGCCGGCTCGAACTCCGCGTGGCGGGCATTGGCATGCCCATTCGACGCAAACACAATTCCGGCTCTACTGCAACGAGGAACGAACGCCTGCCCGATAGTCGATCCGCCGTCGGAAAGTCGGCATTGCGCTTGCCGGACCAGCCGTTTGCTCCTATAATATATGTAGCGTGGGGGAGGGTGACGTGTTCTTTTCGGCACCTCGGTTTTCGAGGTGTCTTGGCCAAGTCGGTGTGTGATTGCTCCGTCGCTCCGCTGCGCGGCCTTTGACGCGTCTTTTGGCCGGTTGAGTTGCTTCGGATCGCCGGCCGCTTGCGTAGGGTGAGGGGTTCGACTGTTTTGGGGGTCGGGGCTGACCATCATGTACCGTGTACCGCTGCTCAGCGTGACGGGCCTGGGCGTCTGCCTGCTTCTCGCATCCTGTAATTCCGCGGACAACCCGCTTCCGGGAAGTGCAACAACATCAGGCGGCGGGACGTCCGTCGGCGATGTGACAAGCGGCGGCACTCTTCCGGGCGGCGGATCGTCCGATCCGGCGACGGCGTTTGACGCCGTGCGGGCGCGGGTGCGCAACGAGAGCACGGCCCGCGCCGACGTGACCCTGCGTTTTATTCGTGACGACGCGGTGGTGCATCTCGCCTTCGTGCGCGTTCTTCCGGAGACCATCACGACCATCGCCAGCCCGGAGACAGCGGACATGGTTGAGCTGTCCGGCGTCGATGACCGAGGGCGGGCGCTGCCTGCGGCGGAGTACGTCTTCGGCGTTGATTTCAGCGAAAACGTACCGGCGGAATACGCGATCACCGAAGACGGCGGACCGGTCGAACAACCGCCGGGCAGGCCCGGGCCCCCCACGCTCCAACTGACCGCGCCGGCGAGCACCGCAACCCTGGCACTCGGATCCACGTTTGACGTGCAATGGGTCGATGTCGGCTCGTCCACGGCGGTCGTGTCGCTTTTCTTGCGGAAGGCGGGGTCGGGCGAGGCCGGCGAGTTGGTTCCGCTGGGCCCCGCGGTCGGCGCGGCGCTGGACGGGATCAACGACGCGTTTCGGGCCGTGCTCGAAGGAGTCGAACCCGGGCGATACGAAGTCGTCGGGCGGATCGACGACGGCGACCAGTCGGTGATTTCCATCGCACACGGTGTCGTCCAAGTCATCCGCGATCCGCTGGACGTGGCCCCGGTCGTCACGATTCGAAAACCGACCTCGTTGGCGCACTTGCGCAACGGCGACGCCCTGCGTGTCGAGTGGTCCGACGCCGATCCGGACAACAACGCCATAATCGTTTTTTCCCTGACGCCCGGCGGGCTTGCACCGCTGGCAGGCGAGGAATTCGTAATCAGCCCTCCGATCGCCGAGGACCCAGACGGTGCTTCGTCGGATTCGGCCGTGCTGGCCATACGGGATGTGCTGCCGGGCCTGTACGACCTTGTCGCGACGATTGACGACGGCCGGCTGATAGGTACGGATCGTATCGTCGGCGCGGTTCGCGTGCTCCCCGCCGCGAACAACGATCTTCCTCGGTTCGACTTTCTTGAGCCGTTCGTGGATAGCGAGGTTATCGTCGGGGGTGTGCTCAATGCGCGCTGGACGGACTCCGACGACAACGATAACGCGCGCATTTCGCTGCTGCTGGATCCGGATTTGGGCAATGTTCTGCTTAACGGGAACGAAATCGTTCTCGCGTCGTCAATCGGTGAGGACGACGACGGACTCGCGGATCAGATCGCCCTCGCCATTCCGGGCGACGTTCGTCCGGGCATTTATCGCTTCGTGGGCGTCATCACCGACGGTCTGACGCAAGTTATTACGCGTGCGCCCGGACTTATCACGGTGAAGGCGTCGCCCTCTTCGTCCGGCAGCACCGGCACCCCCAATTCCGGCGAAGGGACGGGGGGCAACAACGGAGGCGGTAACGGAGGCGGTAACGGCGGAGGCGGCCTGGGAGGCGGCGGCAACAGTGTTGGAAACGGACCTTCGACCGAGATCACGCAAGTGCAACCGGCTGTCGAAGTCGTGGACTATCCGGGCGAACTCATCACCGTGGTCGTAACGTTACAGGAAGGTCCTCTCCCGCGACGCTCCCGCGTCTACCTGACCAATATTCGTTACGGCGGCGATTTCCGCGTCGATCTGACGCCGACGACGGGTCCTCTTCCGTCGAGCAAAACCTACACGCTTGTCGTGAACACAGGCCTGGTGCCCAACGCGACCTGGCCCCGCAGCTTTGATATCGAACTAGAAACGATCATCGAAGGAGCGACCACGATTACGTTTTCGCCCCGGCCGATTCGAATCCGCCAGGAGGTCGAAATCGTCGACGTGCGGATGCTGAATTATACGTGTACGTTTGGCGGACCGATCACCCGCGATTCGTCCTCGTTCATCGGGATCGAGTGGACGTGGTTCGGCGGCGGGTTTGACGAATCGGAACCGCCTGTGAACGTGGCCTTCTGGCTCACGGCCGACGGCGCCATACCCGAAAATGACAGGGACGATGCAACGCACAAGCTTGTACTTTGGATGCCGGCCAGTCCCAATGTCACGCAGACCTTGCGGGTAGGCCTTGACTGGTTGCAAGGGACTATTAGTGCAAGAACATCCAACGGCCAACTTATCGTTACTTCTGTGCTGCCGGGGCTCATTCCGGGCGATTACCATCTGGTGAGCGTATTGGACGGTGGGGACGCCGGGCGCACGGTTTACGCTCCGGTTGCAACTCCGATTCAGGTTTGCGTTCCGGTCCCAACGGCGACCGGCGGCGGGCAGCCCTGACCACGAGTGCTCGTAACGATTCCGCCAGCGCCACTTCCGCCGGCTCAGGGCCCGGCTTGGCTACGCAGACGATATCCAATCCGATGGGCAGTGCGTCTTTGTTCTTGCGGAACGCCTCGCGAATTCGCCGGCGGATGCGATTGCGCTGCACGGCCCCGCCGACCCGTTTGCCCACGCTCAAGCCTAGTCTGGACCACGCCAGATCGTTGTCGATGACATGGACGACCAGGAGTTGATCGGACGCGAAGCGGCGCGCCGCATACACGCGTGCGAACTCGCCGCGCCGGCACAATCGCTCTCGTAGTCGAAATCGCTGGTCGGTCATTATCGCATGATCGGGCGGCGTATCGCCCCAAAGTCGTTTGCCACGCCGACGCCCAACGAGTCGGCTCTCTACTTGGTGCATTCCCCAGTATACTGTCGCGCTTCGGGCCGCGAACCTGGAGGAACCTGTTTTGAACCACGCGGGCCGCGACGGCCTTGGAACATGATCGGGAGGAGTCCTTTGAAGCCGGCTGCATCAACTCGTAGGGCGTGGATCAACCGAACCGCCGTTACAACGCTGTGCCTGCTGACCGCGGGAATCCCGACGATTTCCGCTTTGGCCGGTCCCAAGCGGTTCGACGCCGAGACGGGCGCGGATCCGAACAACTATCCGCCGGACTGCCCGGTGGATTTTCTCCACCTCAAGCTGGAGCTGTTGTTCGAGGACCTGAGCGCGCAATCGTTTTCGGCCACGGCGACGTACACGCTCCGCCCGGTGCGCGAGGGTGTCACCGATCTGACACTCAACGCGGAGGACCTGTACATCGACGGCGCAGCGACGGCGACGGGTCCGGCCGTGCGATTCGAATATGACGACAAGGAGCTTTTCCTGCGTTTCGCGGCGCCGCTTCCGGGCGACGTTGATACGGTGCTGACGATCCGCTACCGTTGCATCAAGCCGATCGAGGGGATGGTCTGGGCGCTCCCGGATGCCGCCTATCCGGATCGTCCGCTCGTGATCCACACGCAGGGCGAGGCGGAATACGCTCGTTACTGGTTTCCCTGTCTCGATGCGCCCGTGGACCGCTGCACGACGGAAATCGTCGCCGAAGTGCCGACGCCGTTCTTCGCCCTCTCGAACGGAAAGCTGATCGACCGCCGCGACGATCCGAAGACCAAGCGTACGACGTTTCATTACCGGCAGGACCAGCCGCACGTGTTCTATCTCATTTCGCTGGTGATCGGCCGGTTCAACGAAGTCGCTGACCGGTGGCGGGACATCGATGTGCAATACTTCGTGCCGCTGGGCAAGGGCGAGCAGGCGCGGCTGACCTACGGCCGAACGCCGGAAATGATCGAGTATTTTTCGACGCTTCTGCACTACGACTACCCCTATGCGAAGTATTCGCAGGTGACCGTGCCGCTCTTTTTCTTCGGGGGGATGGAGAACACCTCGGCAACCACCGTCACGGACCTTTCGTTGCTGACGCCGCGGGCGTGCGTCGATCAGGACCTCGAGGGGTTGATCTCGCACGAACTGGCCCACCAGTGGTTCGGCGACCTGCTCACGTGTCGAAGCTGGAAGCACATCTGGCTCAACGAAGGCTTCGCGACGTTTATGAACACCGTGTGGCTGGAGAAGTCCAAGGGTCGCGAGGAGTACCTCTACGACATCTGGACGCGATACGAGCGTGTCGCGGAGAACGATCGCACGGGCGAGCCGCCGGGGATTCTCTTTTCCGATTATCGCGACGCCGACGAGACGTTTACCCAGAAAGGATCAATGCCCTACGCGAAAGGCTCGTGTGTTTTACACATGCTGCGGCATCAGCTCGGCGACGAGGTGTTCTGGCGAGGCATCGCCGCCTACGTCAACAAGTTCGCCTATAGCCAGGTCGAGACGGAGGACCTGCGGCGCGTGATGGAGGCTGTTTCCGGGCTGAATCTCGAACAGTTTTTCGACCAGTGGGTCCGCAGGCCGGGTGTCCCGCATCTCAGCGTGCGCTACGATTGGGATGAAGAAGAGAACGCCGCGTATGTGACGGTCATGCAGACGCAACACATCGACCGCGATGCGCCCGCGTTCCACGCGCCGCTCGACCTTTTCTTTCGCGTGGACGGCAAGGACGAGTTTGCGCGGATGGAGCTTACCGAGCGGAAAGGCGTCTTCCGCCGCGAGTTTGCGAGAAAGCCCGAACTCTTCTGCGCCGATCCGAACGCGGGGTTGCTGATGGACCTCAAGTGCGACATGCCGCGTTCGATGTGGCAACGGCTGCTGGTTGAGGGGCCGACGACGATCAGTCGATGCCTGGCCGCGAAAAACCTGGCTCGTTTCGATCGCCCGGAGGTCATCGACGCCCTGCGCGCGACGGTCGCCAACGCAGCCGAACACCGGACGGTCCGCAAGGAGGCGGCCGAGGCGCTCGGGGCGATGCGCTGCAATCCGGCGCGTGCCACGCTCGTGGCACTGCTAGGCGACCAGGCCGCGATCGAGCACCCCAAGGTTCGCGCTGCGGTTATTTCCGCAGCCGGGACCTACGACGCGCCGGAGATCGGCAAGGCGATCGCGCCGTTCGCGGTGTCCGATGAAAGCTCGAAGGTCGAAGCGGAAGCGAGCGAGGCACTGGGCAACATCCCGTCGTTCGACGCTCAGGACATTCTGGTCGCCAACGCCGACAAGGAATCGTTCTATCATCAGATTCGCGTCGCGGCGATTGAGGCGCTGGCGAAACGCAACGATCCGAAGGCCGTCGAGGTGGCGATGAAATACGCCGCCTACGGTCAGCACGACCGCGTGCGGCCGGTCGCGGTTCGGGCGCTGGGGCGACTCGCCCGCGCCAATGAGAACCGCCGCAGCGACATCCGCAACGAACTCGTGCGGCTTCTCGCCGACTCGCAGGATCGGACGGTCTGGGCGGCGATCGACGCGCTGGCCGACATCGGCGACGCCGAATCGACCGCGGTCATCCGGCGACTGCTTTCCGGCGCGACCAAACCGACGACGTTTCGTCGGGCCGTCGACGCGCTGGAAAAGGCGAAACCCGAGAGCGAATCGGACGAGCTGAAAGCCCTTCGCCGGTCGGTCGACGAACTTCGCCAGACGGTTCACGAACTCCGCGAGCGACAACGCGGCGAACACGAGCGCGATCACCGCGATTGAGAGCTTCGCTATCGTCGTTTCATCGAACGGTCCGCGCATGACCGACCAGAATGTCCGCGCGGCGGGTCGGCTCCGGAAGGCGGAATCCGGCGCCGCACGCGAGTACAATTCCGACAGCGGCGGCGAGCGACAGGCGGTGGCCGACGCTGACGTACACCGGCTTAACCCCGTCGCGAGTACGAACCGCCGAGCCGATCTGTTCGCCATTGTGGACGAGCGGCGCCGTTGAACCACACCGAACGCCTGGCGCGTCGGCCTCACCGATCAGAATGCTCTTCGCGCAACCCAGGCTCGGTCGATCCATCAGCACGCCGAGGTGACAGGCGAGTCCGAATCGCCGGGGATGCGCATAACCCTGCCCGTCGAAGAAAAAAACGTCCGGTTCGCAACGAAGCTTGCGAATGGCCGCGAGGATGGCCGGCGCTTCACGAAATGTGAGCAGTCCCGGCACGTAGGGAAACCGCACGGCACGTCGCACGACAATCTGCTCCACGACCTGCCGCGCGGCCACATCCCACACCACGACGGCTGCTATGCACTCCTCGCGGTCGGATGAAAACGCACAGTCCGCACCCGCCGCCAGATGCAGCCGGGGCGCCTTGCCGATCGGAATCACGCGGCGTGCGAACTTCCGCTGAATGGCGACCGCCTGCTTCGGCGAAACATTCCATCGATGCAACAAGCGCGGCAGTTTCAACTCGTCGGCCTCGAATTGCCTGACAGTCCGGTAACACCTACAGACCCTACTCCCGGTTGCGGCGTAAGAAAATGCCGGAATGACACGCTCATTTTGGCAGACTGAGGCAGCGCGAACGATTTCCACCCAAATTGTACGCGCGTAACCATTGCATTGGCTGGGGTTTACGGCCATGTAGGTCGACAACGCTCTTTGGCACGCGGCTTGTACTTCCGTCATTCGAGTCGCCGCCGACGGGGCGGCGCAATAAAATGTCATTGCTTCTACTTCGAGGAGGTGAACCGCAATGATGCTTCAACGAATGAGTACGGCGTGGCCGTTCGGCGATCTGCGCAGCGAGATCAATCGGTTGTTCGAACAGGTGATGGAGCCGTCGAACCGCGGCCTGATCTTCGGCGTCCGGTCGTTCCCCGCGATCAACATGTGGGAGGACGACGAGTTTGTCTTTGCCGAGGCCGAAATCCCCGGCGTCCCGATGAACGACATCGAGATCAACGTCGTCGGCAACGAGCTGTCGATCAAGGGTCAGCGCAAGTGCTGCTGCGACGAGAGCGTGACGTTCCATCGCCAGGAGCGTTGGACCGGCGAGTTCTCGCGGTTCCTGACGCTGCCGGCGGCGATCGACGCGGACAAGGTGGAGGCCGTCCTGAAGAACGGTGTGCTGACGATCAAGCTTCCCAAGGCCGAGGCGGCCAAGCCGCGACGCGTCGAGGTCAAAACGCGATAGCGCTCCCGCGCAGTCGCAGGGACCGGGTCGAACGGGAGCTGTTTCGGATTTTTCGTAATCGAAAGGGGATCGCATCGCCGGCGTTGACGCGTTGTGGCGCTACGCGAACGCCTTCACCGCCAGCGTGTCGTTCTGCCCGCCGAAGCCGAAGGAATTGGAGAGGCAGGCGCGGACGGGAATTCTTCGCGCGGCGTTGGGAACGTAGTCAAGAGAGCAGTTGGGGTCGGGCGTGCTGTAGTTGATCGTCGGCGGGACGATGCCGTCGCGGATCGCCAGCACGCACGTGATCAACTCGACCGCGCCGGCAGCCGCGATCAAATGCCCCACCATACTCTTGATGCTGCTGATGAGCACGTGACCCCCCTGTGTCCCCCCTTGGTAAGGGGGGAGGCCGACGCGGTCGCCGAAGACGCCGCGAATCGCCAGCGACTCAATCTTGTCGTTCTCTTCCGTTCCCGTCCCGTGCGCCGAAATGTAATCGATGTCCTTCGGTGACATGCCCGCGCTCTGAAGCGCCCGCTGCATGGCCGCGATCGCCCCGCGACCTTCCTCGTGGATGTCGGTGATGCGAAACGCGTCCGCCGTCGAGCCGTAGCCGACGATCTCGGCGAGAATTCGCGCCCCGCGCCGCTTCGCGTGCTCCAGCTCTTCGAGGATCAGAATCCCCGACCCCTCGCCGAGCACGAATCCGTCTCGCGTGCGATCGAACGGGCGTGAGGCCGTCAGGCACGTGTCGTTGCGCGTCGAGAGCGCCGTCAGGCGGCTGAACCCCGTCACGCCCAGCGGGTGGATCATGCTGTGCGTCCCGCCGGAGATCATCACGTCGGCGTCGCCGTACTGGATCAGCCGCGTCGCCTCGCCGATCGCCTGCGTACTGGCCGCACAGGCGGTCAGCGTGTTGATGTTCGGCCCCTCGACGCGGAATTGCACGGCCAGATGGCCGCCCGCGAGATTGGGATCCTGTTCGAGTTCGTTGGTCTGGTTGAGGACGCGAAGCGCCGTCTCGGCCCAGCGCACCGTGTCGAGCGGCATCAATTCGCCGCGTTCGTTTCGACAACCGGCGAGCGCCGCCTCGGCGAAGGGGAAAAAATCGAGAGGACCCTCGCCGCCGCCGAGATAGACCCCCACGCGCGTCCGATCGAGCTGAGCGTGGTCGTCCAACCCGGCAGCTCGCCACGCACGGGCCGCCGCTGCAAGAGCGAAACGGCTGTTGCGGCTGGCGCCTTCGTGACGCGCCGCATCCGCGCCCAGAAAGTCCGAAAGATCGAAATCCTTCACCTGGGCTGAGAACGAGGTCGGAAACGCACTCGCATCGAAGAGCGTCGTCGGACCGATGCCGCTTTCGCCCGCGAGCATTCGCTTCCATACGGACTCGATGTCAAGCCCCAGGGGCGTGACCCAGCCCATCCCGGTGATGACTACGCGGCGCTCCATGACTGTTACTCCTCGACCTTGCGGACGACCAGTGCCGCCGTCTGCCCGCCCGCAAGGGCGTAGGAAACCGTCACCGCGTGCGTGATGCGGGCGTCCTTCGGATCATCCTGCACGAAGCGAAACCGCGACGCCGGATCGGGATTCGACGTATTCAGCGACGGCGGAATCGTGTTGCGGGCGAGCGCCGTCACCGTCGCGGCGAAATCGATCGCTCCCGTACCTGCCCCGTTGACGCCGATTGCGCCGCGCGTGGTCATCGCGGGAATCTCCGACAGCCGCGAGCCGAACACCTCGTTCCACGCAGCCGCCTCGGCGGCGTCGTAGTTCCGCGTCCCGGTCCCGAACGGTGCGAGAAGGTCCACGCGATCCGCGGGCGTTTCAGCGTCGGCGAGCGCTTTTCGCAATGCAATCGCGATCGCCCGCCCCGACGGATCGGGCGCGGACCAACTCGACGCACTGCTGCCTGCGCCGAACCCGACGATTTCCCCGTATATCTTCGCACCTCGCGCCCGGGCATGTTCAAGCGCTTCGAGAATCACCAATCCGCCGCCGTCGGAAAGCACCGACCCCGCACGGTCGGCCGCGAACGGCCGCGACGCCCGCTCCGGGCGATCGTTGTCACTCGTATTCACCCGCCCGAACAAGTGCGGCCTCGTCATCGCCATCGGATTGGTCTTGCTCTCCGCCCCGCCGCAAATGCACACGTCGGCGTCGCCGCGGGCGATCGTCCGATAGGCTTCGCCGATTGCCAGGTGGCTCGACGCTTCGCAGCACGTGATCGTGTTCGACGGCGCCTGGGCGTCGTGAACGATGGTCACGTGGCAGGCGAGCATGTTCGGCAGGAACTTGAGCAGCCACAACGGCGTGAGGTTGTTTATCCCCTCCGCGCCCCAGCGGCGAAGGTCGAAACGCCCCTGTTCATCGGCGGCGGTACTCAGCGCTCCGGCCAGCTCGCTCAAATCCGCGCAGATCAACCCTGCGCCGATGTTCGCCCCGAAGCGCGTGCTGTCCACGTTGGTCGGCCCCGGATGCTCGCCGCGTTCGATGATGCACTTGGTCACCAGTTTCGCGTCGGTCACGGCGTGATAGGCGCATAGCACCGCGATCATAATGTCGCGGGCCATCACCTTGGCGCTCTTTCGATAAGACTTGGGGATGTAGTCGCCGAGTTGAAACGCGGGCAGCTCACCGGCGATCTGCACGGGCAAGCCCGAAGGGTCAAACGCCTCCACGCGGCGAATTCCGCAGCGCTTCTGCAGCAGCCCGTCCCAGAACGCGTCGATGCCGATCCCGATCGGCGTCGCCACGCCCAGACCTGTAATTACTACCCGACGTCTATTCATGCGCGCTTGCCTTCCGGCAATTGTCCTACTTGATTTCAACGACTCGTTCGTCTGTTGGCACGCCTCGCCCCATTCCCTTGAATGGGTTCTATTCGAACGAGATGGACTGGGTCTAGTAGGATCACACGCTCAGCAAACTTCGCCCCGCGCGCACCCGGGATCGTGAGCGCCAGCACCGAACGCGTGATGGTCAAGAGTTCGGGATGACGTAGGTCGAACTCCGATCCGTCCGAAAAATACAAGCGAAGGGGAACGAAAGGACCGGCCTTTACCTGATCTTGAATGTCGGATAGTCGCATGACTCATTTCCAAGGGAGAAATCATAGCCGCTTGCAGCTTCTGTTTCAGCAGCGGCACACGACCGTGCTACCCGCCGAGCGACTCAACCGCCCCTCGCTTGCGCTCGGGGTTCGGAGCGACGGTTCGGAATCCAGCGAGCAGGTTCATAAACTGCTCCGTAAATACGAAGTTATGGTCCGGCAGATCGAGCGTCTTCTCGGCCTGGTTCACGTGCGAGAAAATCAAGTCAACCCGCCCCAGCGGTTGCCCGTTCTTTGAGCCTACCCCGAAACCCCTCTCCCCCGTCGGGGGAGAGGGCAGGGTGAGGGGGTTTGGCGATTGGCTCTTAGTGATCGTGCCGCTGGTCATGGCCGCCCGCTCGTCGATTGACTCGATTACTGCTTCGTAGCGAATCTGATCGCCCGGCACGGCGTAGCCCGAAAACTCCGCCCGGCGAATCTTAGCAAGAATCACGTTTTCCTTAAACCCGCGGGCTTCCCCCACGAGAATCCCCGCCGTCTGGGCCATTCCCTCGATCAGGAGCGTGGCGGGCATTACCGGAAAGCCCGGAGAATGGTCGTGGAGGTGCTCTTCGGCCAGGGTGACGTTCTTGACCGCCGCCGCCCGCTTGCCGAACTCGAACTCAACAAAGCTGTCAATCCAGATCCAACGCATGGGTGTTTACCAAGTGATGGTGTGAGGCTCGAAGGTCTGTGGCGGCATCGAGGCGTTTCCCTTTGAGTTTCACGGTTCGCTCGAAAGAGACGGGGAGCGCGGCCCGTTCCGGCGCGGCCGACCTGATCCAGTTCATGTCGGCG
>ERZ1292630.3570-Hain-H41-02um-R3-3570-length-13579-cov-7_pt1 | contig 13579 bp, 12 predicted proteins | sample MGYA00564408_ERZ1292630 | MGnify/ENA primary metagenome ERZ1292630 (study PRJEB36523, sample SAMEA6512641) | groundwater metagenome | collected 2019-01-08 | study: AquaDiva: Metagenomics assemblies of 32 groundwater samples | reverse complement strand
GGTCGAGGAGGGCGGGGACGTCGACGGGGGCGGGCGGCACGTCGACGATATTGAATGGGCTGCCGCGGAACCAGGTCGCGAATTGATCGACGAGTTTGCGGTCGCCGTCGACGAGGATGCGGCCCTCGTCGAGCGCGGGGCGCGTGCACCCCACAGCGCCGGACAGCTCGCGGGCCAGATCTTCGAGGAGCGCCCACGGCTCCTTCCCGCCGATCCCGAAGCCGCCGGCCACGACGACCTCCGCACCTTCGAGCGGAACACCCACCGGCTCCACCCGGACGACCTTGACCGCGCGGAGGCGGATCCTCTCCCCTTCCAGCAGCGCAGCGGCGTCCTCGCGCACGACGGTCCCCTTCCGCTCCGCACGGGGCGGGGGCTGGAACATCCCGGGCTTGACGCTCGCCATCTGCGGGCGCCTCGCCGGGCAGAACATCTCCGTGTGCACGCGCCCCCCGAACCCGAGGACGCCCATCCTCAGCAGACCGTCGGCCTTCAGGTCGAGGTTCGTGCAGTGGGCGCCAAGGCCGGTGTCGAGGCGGGCCGCCACCGTGGGCGCCAGCTCCTCCCCGCAGGCGCTGGCCCCGAACAGGACGACCTCGGGATCCTCCCGGGCGACGAGCTTGGCCAGCACCGCGCCGTGCGTGTCGTTCTGGTACGGCGAAAACCGCGGGTCGTCGACCAGGAACACCTTGTCCGCGCCGAACAAAGCGAGCTCCTCGGCCAGGCCGCCCGTGTCCTTCCCGATCAGCACCGCCGCGACCTCGCACCCGCCCGCCTCGCGCCCCATCCGGAGCGCCTGCCCGAGGATCTCCAGGCTCACGGGGGCGAGCTTCCCCGCCGCCTGCTCCGCCACGATCCAGATCGCGCCCTTCCGGCCGGGCACCCCCGTCATCCGAGCACCCCTTCCGCGCGAAGGATCCCGACGATCCGCGCGACGGCCTCGTCCGTGTCGCCCTTCACGCGTTCCCCCTTCCGGCGAAACGAAGGCCGACTCAGCTTCCCCGGCCGCATGTTCGAACCTTCCATCCCGACTCCCGAGCGGTCGACGCCGAGCTCCTCCGCCCCGAAGACGCGGATCGGCTTCCCCTGGGAGGCCATGACCCCCATCAGCGAGGTGTAGCGCGGCGTGTTGATCTCCCTGCGGACGCCCAGCACCATCGGGAGCGCCCCTACCACCTCCACGTACCCGTTCTCGATCCGGGTGCGCGCCCGCACGCTCCCGTCCGGGTCCACCTCCAGTCGGAGGACGTTGGCCAGGTGGGCAACCCCCAGCAGCTCCCCCACCTGCGAGGGGACGTGCACGGTGCCGCCGTCCGCGCTCTCGTTCCCCGCCAGCACCAGGTCGAACGGCGCGACCTTCGCGATCCCCGCGGCGAGAACCCTGGACGTGGCCAGCGAGTCGGACCCCGCGAAGGCGCGGTCGCTGAGGATCACCGCCTCGTCGCCCCCCATCGCCAGCGCCTCCCGCAGCGTCTCCGCGGAGCTCTCCGGGGTCATGCTGACCAGCGTGACGCGCCCCCCGTGCCGCTCCTGGAGGACGAGAGCCTCTTCCAGCGCGTGCCGGTCGGAGGGGTTGATCACCGACGGCATCCCCTGCCGCGCGAGCACCCCGGTCGCGGGGTCGATCTCGACGCGGTCGTAGCACCCGGGGTCCGGGACCGGCTTGACCAGGACGACGACGTGGAACCCGCTCATCCGGAAACCGTACGCTCTACGCGAGCGCCTGGCCGGCGATGATAATCTGCATGATGTGGGAGGTCCCGCCGCTGGCGATGCACGCCAGCGCATCTCGCATGTATCGGCCCACCGGGTACTCCGTGATGACCCCGTAGCCGCCCATCAGGTCCATCGTCCGCTTCGCCGCCCGAACCGCCCCTTCCGTCGCGTAATATTTCGCGATCGCCACCTCGGCGTCCCCGCCCGCGCCCGCCTCCTTGAGACCGATGGCGTGGTACGTCAGCAGCTTCGCCGCGTCGTGGTCGATCCGGATCTGCGCGATCTCCATCTGGATCGCCTGCAGCCGCGCCAGCGGCTTCCCGTAGATGATCCGCTCCTTCGCGAACTTCACCCCGTCCGCGAGGCACGCCCGTAGGATCCCGACGCCGATCGCCGCCATCCCGGTCCGGCCGATCTTGGAAATCGTCGCCAGCGCCATCCTGTTCCCGTTCCCCTCGCCGCCGAGCAGCGCCTCCTCGCCGACGCGGCAGTTGTTCATCAGCAGGTCCCCCATGTGGGATCCGCGCAGGCCGACCTTGTCCTCGTCGCGACCCGCCGAGAACCCCTCGGTCCCCTTCTCGACGATGAAGGCCGAGAACGCCGGGCGCCCCTTGGCGTCCTCCCCCGTCCGCGCGGTGATCACGTTCACCTCGGCGTTGGAGCTGTTGGTAATGAAGCACTTCCTCCCGTTGATCACCCACTTCCCGTCCTCGTGCACCGCGTTGGAGAGCTGTCCCGCCACGTCGGACCCCCCGCCCGGCTCCGTGACCGCCAGCCCCGATACCTTCTTCCCGGTCGCCAGGTCCGGCAGGTACTTTTTCTTCTGCTCCTCGGTGCCGTACGTGAGGATCGCCTCGACGCCCAGGTTGTGCGTCATGACCGCCATGGCGAAACCGGCGGCGTACCGGCCGAGCTCCTCGAGGACGATCGCACATTCGGTGAGCCCCATCCCCGCCCCGCCGTACTCCGGCGGGACGAAGACCCCCAGGAACCCGAGCTTCCCCATCTTTCGGAAAATCTCGTCCGGGAAGTGGCACTCCGCGTCGAGCCGGGGGGCCACCGGTTTCACTTCCTTCTCGACGAAGTCCCGGACCGCCTTCCGCATCATCTCCTGCTGCTGGGTGAACTTCATCTCCGGCATCGCTCTTCCTCCGTATCGTGAAATTGGTGTTTGTTCCGTTACCGGTTTCTCTCGGGCTCGGGAACCGGCTCGGTGATCCCCGCCACCTTCGCCGCGTAGTCGGCGTAATCCTCGAACGCCGACTCGAGCCGCACAACGACCTTCGCCCCGTCCGGCGACCCGCCCCCGTGCATCGTCCCCGGGACCCCGGCGCCCAGCGTGAGCCACTCGACCAGCCGCGCCGCGCGCGCGCGGCTCTCCGCCGACACCTTCTGCCCGGCCTTCAGGTATTTCCGGATGAGGCCGCCGTACTTCGGGCTGGTGTAATCCTTGTACGACGGGAAGCAGCCGGTCTCGGCGATCCCGCCGCAGATGTCCTGGCAGATCCGCTTGGTCTGGTACGGCAGGGTCGCCACCAGCACCTTGTTCGTGTGCGCGGCCAGGGAGTCGGCGACCCACACCCCCGAGGGGTGCTGCCGTCCCTGCGCCAGCGCGCCGATCCCCGCGCTGTAGGTGGTCTCGTTGTTGACCGCCATCTCCACCAGCTTGTTCTGGAACGTCTTGACCTGCAGGCCGTTGGCGCGCGCCATGAGCATCGCGGCGCCGATCATCACGTCGCCCTGTCCCGCCACGCACGCCCCGATGCACGAACGGTAGTTCGCCGTGAAGTACTGGATGAACTTCCCCGTGAACTGGTATTCGCCGAACAGGAACACCCGCTCGTTCGGGACGAAGACGTTCTCGAAGAAGAGGTACCCCTGGGTGATGCCGGTCTCGGGGATGTCGAACCCCTCCTCGAGCTCCCTGCCGTCGCTGGCGCGGCGCGCCTCGACGATGGTGAGCCCCTCCACGTCCCTCGGGATCACGAACGCCACCGAGAAATATTTCTCGTCCCGCCCGTACGCGGTCCCCGGCACGACGAAGATCTCGTCGGACGCGGCCGCCCCGGCGATCATCACCTTCGCCCCGCGGACCACGATCCCGTCCTTCTTCACCTCGACCACGCGGAGGTTGCTGTCCTGGTTCGGCTGCTGCGACGGCTTGAGGCTTCGGTCCCCCTTGGCGTCGGTCAGCGCCCCGGCCACCACCAGCCCCTTCTCCTGGGCGTGGAGGATCCATTTTTTCAGCCGCTCCTGGTACGCCGTCCCGCACTCGCGGTCCACCTCCTGCGTGATCGCCCACAGCACGTTGGAGGCGTTCCACCCGACGCACGTCCCGCCGGAGCAGGTCCCCGTCCGCCGGTAGCTGGCACGCTTGAGTTTCATGTTGAAGACGATCTCGTCGAGCGACGTCATGAGGGCGTTGAACCGGTGGATCTTCTCCCCGGTGAACGACGACGTCGTGGTGAAGATCTCGGAGAGTTTCGGGTCGAACGCCGCGTCGAACGCCCGCGCGTGGCTCTCGACCACGCGCCGGGTCGCCGGATGCGTCGTGATGTCCTCGATCCGCTCCCCGAACTTGTGGATGTTGGGGCGCATCGCCTTCAGGGATGCGAGGTACCGCTCTCTCGTCCGCAATGCCATGACCGCTCCACCTTCCTTCGATGAGTTGTCCGCTCGCCGGGCGAAAAGGGACCGCCGGCGCTTTCAGTTCCCGCGCAGGTCCAACACCCGCTTCGCCTTGTGGGTCGCCCGCTCCAGGGTGTTGGGAGGCAGGATCTTGACCCGCGGCTTGATCCCGAGGACCTTGAAGATATCGTGCACGACCCGACGGGTGAGCTCGTCGACCGCCCCCGTATACCCTTCGACGTGCTCCACTTCCACGGTGAGGTGCGCCAGATGCTTCTCCTCGGTGACCACCAGCCGGTACTCGCCGGTGAGATCCTGGTTCTTCCGCACGAACGTCTCGATGTCGCTGGGGAAGACGTTGACCCCGCTGATGATCAGCATGTCGTCCACGCGGCCGTGGATCCCGTGCAGCCGCAGGTGCGTCCGCCCGCAGCCGCACCGGTCGGTGGTAAGCGAAACGATGTCGCCCGTCCGGAAACGGATCAACGGCCTCGCCCGTTTCTTCAGGGACGTGAGGACGAGCTCCCCGCGCTCTCCTTCCGCCACCGGCTTCCCCGTGTTCTGGTCGAGGACCTCCACCAGGATGTGGTCCTCCGCCCAGTGCAGCCCATCCCGCCTCTCGCACATCCCGGCGCACGCCCCGAAGATGTCCGACAGTCCGTAGTAGTCGAACAGGGACGCTCCCCACAGTTCCTCGATCCGCTGCCGCGTCTCGGGGATCGAGCCGCCGGGCTCCCCGGCCACGATGATCTTCCGGACCGCCAGGTCCTTGCGGAGGTCGATCCCCTGGGACTGCGCCGTCTCCCCGAGGTACCAGGCGTACGACGGGGTCGTCCAGATGGCGGTCGGTTTCCACTTCGTGAAGATGTCGAGCAACCGCTCCGACGGGATCGCCCCCGCCCACAGGCACAGGGCGCCCACCTTCATCGCCCCGATGACGTCGGGCCCGCCGACGAACATGGTGAACTGCAGCGAATGGCAATACGTGTCGCTCGGGCGAAGGCCGGAAGACCAGAAGAGGCGCGCCTCGTACTCCTGCCACTCCTCGAAGTCCCGCCACGTGAACGGCGACGCCGTCGGCACCCCGGTGGAACCGCTGGACGCGGAGATGTAGACGATCTCGTCGGTGGGGACGCACACCATGTCGCCGTACGGCGGCGCGGCCTCCTGCCGCTCCCGCACTATTTTCTTGTCGATGAACGGGAACTTCGCCAAGTCGTCCAGCCCACAGACGCCCGCGGGGGACACGCCCGCCGCGTCGAAGCTCTTCCGGTACCAGGCCGACTTTTCGTACGCGAGCGCGACCGTCTCCTTCAGGAGCCCGAGCTGCATCTCCAGGATCTTTTCCCGGGGCATCGTCTCGAGCCCCTCCTCCCAGTACGGCGCGTACCCGTTCGGCGTCCACAGCCTGTGTTTCGACATCCGGTCGTTCCTCCCTTAGTGTTTCAATTCCTCCAGCGTCCAGTCCCCCGGGAGGCAGCATCCCAACGGCTTGAACAGCGGCAGGGTCTTCAGGATCTTCCCGGTCTTCCCGTCCACGAAGACCGCGCGGCCGTTGACCACGGACCCCGGGTGGGTCTCTTTCGGGGCGAAGAAGTTGAAGATGTACGCCCGGTGGTACTCCACGGCTCCGGCGCGCCTCTCCGGGTAGATCGCGACGCTCTCCGCGGACACCTCGTGGTCCGACTCGTCGGTGTCCCGCAGCTTCGCCCGCGCGATCTTCAGCGCCTGCTCCCGGTCGAGCCGCGAAACCGCGGGCACCCGGGCGTCGGGGAAAAGGATCGCCCCCAACGACCTCACCCGCCCCTCGGGGTCGATCGAGAACCCGAGCGACGAGTCGTAGACCGCGAGCCCACGGACCGCCTGCCGGTAGCTCACGAACCAGCTCCCGGCGCTCTTCTCCGCCTTCCTCAGCACGAGCTGCTCGGGGCGGACCCGGAGCAGCTGCCAGTATTTGTTCACGAGGAGGGTCCCGATGTCCTGGACCTCGCCCCGCCCCATCCCCTCGACCCCCTTCACCACCAGCAGGTCCGATCCGACCGCCGATACGGTCAGCGGGGCGTTGGTGATCTCGTCCCACGTGACGTCGAGCGCCTGTCCGTTCAGCGTGACGCGCGGCGCCCCCACGACGACGCCTTCCGCCGCCAGCGGGGAGTCGCACACCCCGAGGAGGAGGGCGCAGGCGAGCCCGGCGACGGCGGCGCCGCGCCGCTCCAGCAAGCTACACCTTGACACTCAGGTACCTCTCCTGGACGTCCACCGCCGCGTCGATCTCCGAAGGGGTACCCTCGTAGACGATCGCCCCCTTCTCCATGATGTAGATCCGGTGGCAGATCTCCTTCAAGGTTTTCAGGTTCTGTTCGACCAGCAGGATCGAGGTCCCCCGCCCGTTGATCGCCTTGACCGTCTCCGCGATCGCCTGGACCAGCAGCGGCATCAGCCCCTCGGTCGGCTCGTCCAGCAGGATCAGGCCGGGGTCGGTGACCAGCCCCCTGCCGATGGCGACCATCTGCTGCTCGCCGCCGGAGAGCGTCCCCGCCTTCTGCGACAACCGCTCCTTCACGCGCGGGAAGTAGCCGTAGATCTCCTCGAGCTTCGCGGGGTCGACCTCCCCCGTCACGCACGCGATCTCGAGGTTCTCCTTCACCGTCAGCTTCGGGAACAGGTGCCTCCCCTGGGGGACGTACGATATCCCTCTGCGCGGCACGCGGTACGCGGGGACCCCGGTCAGCTCCTCCCCCCGGAACGCGATCGACCCGGCGCGCGCCGGGATCATCCCCATGATCGCCTTGAGGGTGGTCGTCTTCCCGACGCCGTTGCGGCCGACCAGCCCCACCAGCTCCCCTTCCCGCACCTCGAGCGAAGTGCCGTGGAGCACCTGCCCCTTGCCGTAGTAACAGCAGACGCCGCCCATCTTCAGCATGTCACTTCCCAAGGTAGACCTTCCGGACCTCGTCGTTCGCCATGATCTCGGCGGGGGTCCCCTCGGCGAGCACCTCCCCGTAGTGCAGGACGGTGAGCCGGTCCGACAGCTCCATCACCACGCCCATGTCGTGCTCGACGAGGACGATCGTCTGCCCCCGGAGCATCGCCCGCATCCTTTTCACCAACGCCATCGATTCCTGCGTGCTCAACCCGGCGGTCGGCTCGTCGAGCAGGAGCAGTTCGGGGTCCGTGCTGAGAGCGACCCCCATCTCGAGGATCCGCTGGTCGCCGTAGGAGAGCTCCGAGCAGACCGTTTCCGCCTTGCCTACGAGGCCGGTGAGCTCCAGGATCTCTTCGGTCTTCTCCCGCACGTCCGCCCACCGCTCCGGCCGGGCGAACGGGTTGAAGAACCGCTTACGGGACTGCGCCGCCGCCCAGATGTTCTCGTAGACCGTGAGGCCGGAGAACAGGCTCGTGATCTGGAGCGTCCTCGAGATCCCCCGGTGGGAGATCCGGTCCGGCGACAGCCGCGTGATGTCCTCCCCCTTGAACAGGATCCTGCCGGCGGTCGCCGTGTGGATCCCGGTGATCAGGTTGAGGAGCGTGGTCTTCCCCGCGCCGTTGGGGCCGATCAGCGCCCGCAGTTCCCCCTTCCGGACGGAAAGGCTCGCGTAGTTCACCGCCATCAGGCCGCCGAAGCTCCTGCACACCTTCTCCAGCGTGAGGATGGCGCCGTTCCCGCTCCCCGGCATCTACTTCCTCCTCCCGCGCAGGAATCCGACGATCCCCCTGGGCGCCAGGAGCAGCGTCGAGACCAGCACCGCGCCGACGACGAGGTCGGTGGCCTGCAGCAGCTTCACCAGGTAATGCTCGAGCGACATGATGAGCCCCGCGCCGATCACCGGCCCCAGCAGCGTCCCGGCCCCGCCCACGATGGTGTACACCACCGCGTGCCCCGAAACCGACCAGTGGAGGAACGTCGCCGAGGCGTACTTCAGGCTCAGGCTGTAGAGGCCGCCGGCCAGCCCCGAGAGCCCCCCCGCGATCACGAACGCCAGCAGCTTGTACCGGCGGACGTCGTAGCCGATCAGCCGCGCCCGCTCCTCGTTCTCCCGGATCGCCACGAACACCTTTCCCAGCGGCGAACGGACCATCCTGCGCAGGAAGAGGAAGGAGAGGGCCACGACCGCCAGGACCAGGTAGTAGGTGATGCGGATGTCCATGAGGTCCAGCTTCGCCACGCCGAGGTCCAGCGGCGGGGCCATGAAGACCAGCCCGTCGGCGCCGCCCGTGAGCGAGGTCCACGTCTCCCCCACGGTGCTCCCGATCAGGGCGAAGATGATGGTGATGATGACGAAGTGGATCCCGGTGAGCCTCACCGAGAAGAAGCCGACGAACGCGGCGAACACCGCGGGAACCGCCACCGAGAGGAGCAGACCCGCCCCGGTCCCCAGCCCCAGCTTCAGGACCGGTATCGCCACCGCGTAGCCTCCCAGGCCGAAAAAGAGCGCCTGCCCGAAGCTCAGGAGCCCCGTGTACCCGAAGATGAGGTCGAAGGAGATGGCGAACAGGGCCCACACCAGGATCTCGGTGAGGAACGTCTGGTAAAAGAGGCCCGCGAAGAACGGGACGGCGGCCAGGACGGCCATCAGGAGGCCGAACGCGAGGGGAAACGCGCCCCCTTTCCACCGGTCGAGGAGCATCGGCCCGCGCTACTCCCCGAACAGTCCCTGCGGACGGACGAGCAGGACCAGGATCATGAAGCCGAGGGAGAACACCGTGGCGGTCGAGGGGACCACGAAGATCGACCCCACCCCGTGGATGAGGGAGATCACCACCGCGGTGACCACCGACCCCCACAGGTTCCCCATCCCGCCGACGATCACGATGATGAACGCCATGATGAGGATCTCCCGCCCCATCATGAAGTCGACCGAAACGATCGGCGCCGCCAGCACGCCGGAGAACGCCGCCAGGACCGACCCGAGGACGAACGTCCACATGTAGACCTTGTGGACCGGGATCCCCAGCGCGACCGCCATCTCCCGGTCCTGCACCACCGCCCGCACCCAGAGGCCGTACCGGGTCCGGTTGAGGAAGAACCATAGTCCCCCCATCACGGCGACCGAGATCGCCGCGATCACGATCCGCATCAAGGGGTACTGCAGGTCGAACAGTGGGAAACGCCCGGGGATCGGAAGCGCGATCCGCCGGGCGGTCCCCCCGAAGTACGTGAGCACGAGCTGCTGGAGCACCAGCATGATGCCGAACGTGCAGATGATCGTGACCAGCGGCTGGTCCTCGATCGTCCGGAGAAGCCCCCGCTCGAGGGCGAGCCCGATCAGCCCAACCGCCAGCGGGGCGACGAAAAGCGCCAGCCAGTAGTTCCCCGTCAACTCGATGACGTACCAGGAGAAGACCGCCCCGAGCATGTACAGGGCCCCGTGGGCCATGTTGATGATGTGGAGGAGGCCGAAGATCAGGTTCAGCCCGAGGGCGATCAGCGCCATGATCAGCCCCCAGACGATCCCATTCAAAACCGCCACCGCCAGGTTCGACGCCACCGTTTACGCGGCCCCTCCGGCTGTTCGCCCCCCGGGGGGGGCCGGACGGCTTGCGATCAAAGCTTCGACCGCAGGTCGACCGGCGCGTCGTACATCAGCTTCTCCTTCGGCACCCGCGCGATCACCTTGAGGGAGAGGTCCGGCTGGACCTCCTCGAGGTAATGGTCGTGGAACCCCTGGTGGTCGTTCTCCCGCATCACCAGGTCGCCCTGGGGAGCCCACGGGCCCGCCTTCACCTTCAGCGTGTTGAACGCCTTCATGAAGTCGGCGTTCTTCTTCGAATCCTTCCACCCGGACTGCTCGACCGCCTGCTTGATCATGTACGGGGTGGTCCACATCGTCCACATGTGGGACACGGTGGCCGTGTTCTTCGGGTCGGAGGCGTCCTTGGCGTCGTCGGTCATCCCGACCGCCTTCCGGTACGCCTTGTCGTACGCCTGGAGCTCCTTCGGGACCTGGGAGGCGTGGCGGGGGTAGTAGCTCAGGTAGTGCGCCCCGGCCGACTCCTTCCCCACCGTCTCCTGACCGACGCCGTCGGTGCAGCAGATCACGGTGTACCGCTGGAGCCGCTTGTGCAGCCCGAGCTCCACGGTCTGGCGCATCACGCCCAGGGCGGGCGCGCCGAGGAACGCGGTAAAGAGGACCTTCGTTTCCGGATCGACCTTTTGTAAAAACGGCACGAAGTCGCCGGTGTTCTGCGGCGCGAGGATCGTCTGGGCCTTGCCGCCGGCCGCCTTGATCCGGCTGCCGAACTCCTCCGCCAGCGAGTGGCCCCACGCGTAGTCGGCCACGAGGAACGTCCAATTCTTCCCGAGGTTGTCGAACCCCCACTTCCACCCGGCCGCCGCCTGCATCCGGGCGTGGGTGTGGATGCGCGAGTAGTACGCGATCGCGTCCTTCCCGGTGAGCCCCGCCGCCATCGCCCCGCCGCCGATGTACGGTATCTTGTACTGCTCGGCCAGCGGGAAGACCGCCATCTGCACGCCGGAGTGGACCGACCCCATCGTGAAGTCGACCTTGTCCTCGAGGATCAGCTTCTTGAACATGCTCGACGCCCACGCCGGGTTGACCTTCGTGTCGTAGTCGATCAGCTCCACCTTGCGGCCGGCGATCCCGCCATCCGCGTTGAGCTTCGCCAAGGCCGCCTTGGCCGCCTTGGTCAGCCAGTACCCGTACGCGGTGGCGCCGACCGTGTTCTCCTGGATCATCCCGATCCGGATCGGCATCGAAGCGCCGTAGGTGAACGGCGTGAACGGGAGCGATCCGACGGCGAGTCCGGCCGCCCCCACAGCCGTCGTCCGGAGGAAGTCGCGGCGGCTGATCTCCGTTCCCATCACCTCGCGGACGCTCTTCTTCCCTTTTCTTTCCTTCATCTGTCACCCCCTGTCGATGGTTTCACGACCTGGCCGGTTGCCGTATCCAGTTGATGCTCAGAATAAAACAGGATGGAACTCTCCGTAAATGAACGGGTTTTATCTTGCTTATTGGGACGTTTCACATCGTCGAAAGATCGCATGACATCGTGCAATATAAATGCGTTCTAATATTTTGTCAATGCTCTCGGGCGACCTGTCACACCTTGTCGAGGACTTCCCGCACCTCGCCAGCACGATAAAGCGATCCGCGGCGGGAGGCGCCCCCCGACGGCCTCGTTCGCGGACGCAGCAGCTATACCGGCCGGTTCACAACTCCTTGAAGCGGATCGTGTAGCCCAAGTTGAACCCGTAGAGGTCCTCGTTCAGTTCCGCCGAGGGCGGCGAGGCGAGCTTCACGATCACCGTCACAAAAGCCGTGCGCTCCTTGGCATAGGCACCGCGGGGACGGGGTGGAGCCGGTTGTCGTGACCGGCCCCACCCCGGGGATTCGGCGAGATAACTACCCGCCTGGTTCGTGTCGATTCACACCCTGCAGACACTCAGCCCCCTCCATCGCTCTCCTTCGGAAAGTCCACTGCCGGATCCCTGCCCGCATCGGAGGGGAGGTTCCCCGTCTCTATGCCGATGCGGTACTTATAATCCTTTGTATCGGGAATTGTTGGACGCGTCCCTGCGTCCACCTTCTCCGCCGGATTGCCCTTCTGCCTCTCCCAATCGGTCGGGTTCTCGCCCGCGAACGCGGGCGCTGCCATCGTTGCCGCCGCCACGACAAGAACCGCCATTCTTACCAGATTCGTTTTCATTGCTCTCCTCCTGAGGGAATTTTGTTGTTGGTTGATGCCCGTCGCTCCTCTTGTAACAACAGAGAAGCATATGGCGTGCCAATTACCCTTGCGCCACAAGCCACCGGAATACCACAAGTTTTAGGTTGAGGCATTTCCGCAGCAGAGTGTCATTAAAGAATACTCTCGAACATACGGAGAATATTCGGCGGGTATTCGCCGCACGGATCCGGCGGCCGATGCCAAAACCGGCAACCTCCAGAAGACGTCCCTGGCCTACGGCAGGGTCCTCGAAGCGTGCGTTTCCTGCCACGCGAAGTTCAGGGACTGACCAGGACCACACCGTTTCTCGCCGCGGTCTCCGCCAGATCGCGGTACGGTATTTTCAGGAACGCGTCCACCACAGCGGGGTCGAAGCGGGTCCCGCGTCCGCTCGCAAGGTAATCCGCAGCACTCCGGTACGACAAGGCGGCTTTGTAGGGGCGGTCCGTCGTCAGCGCATCGAAGACGTCGACCACGGCGAAGATCCTCGCCCCCAGCGGGATACTCTCCCCTGCAAGCCCCCTCGGATACCCGGTTCCGTCGAACTTCTCGTGATGGGCCAGGACGATCTCGCGGGCGCCTTCGAGGAACCGGATCGGGCCGATGAGGGACGCGCCCAATTCCGGGTGCAGCCGTATCCGCTCCCACTCCTCCTCCGTCGGCACGCCTTTCTTCAGGAGGATCGAATCGGGGACGCCGATCTTCCCCACGTCGTGGAGGAGCGCCCCTGTCCCTATATTTGCCAAGGCCGCCTCCCCTTTGATTCCCAGTCGTTCCGCCAACAGGAGGGTGTACTCCCTCACCCGGCGGGAATGCAGCGACGTCTCGTGCTCCCGCAGATCGAGCGAAGACGCAAGCGCCGCCAGCGTTTCCTCGTGGGCGGCGGCGGTTTCCGCCAAGGCGCGTCGTTCGCGGTCGAAGAGGCCAGGTACGCCGGTTACGAACAAGTGACCTCATCCCGGTGACAAGCAGTCCTCCCTCCATGCGCAATCCTCGACGCACCTCTTATGTGCATTCCCGACGAGTGTGCTTTCCCAACGAGGAGAGGATGGGCGGCACGCAGGACGTAGCCGCCCCTCCCCGCCACGTATCGCTTATTTCAACGTATAGGAGAACGTGGCGCTCCCTTTCTGTCCACCCGATTCAATTTCCGTCTTGAACGTGTACTTCCCGGGGTTCGGCAGGTTGACGTCCGCGCCGAAATGCCCCTGCATGACCATGAACTCGGCCTTCGTCTCCTTCTTGTCCGGTCCGGTCACAGTCACCGTTCCTTTCCCCTCCGTCACGGGCTTCTTCGCCGCGTCTGTGAGACTGAACGCGATGTGGTGAGAGTTCGGCATGGCGCCCTGCGCCTTCATCCCCGACGCCTCCAGGTGCGCCTTCATGTCCATGATGCGCGCATCGCCCTTCCAAAGGCCGATCTTCCCGAAGAACGCCTTGTCCCCCATCTTCGCCATGTCGTGCCCGCCCGACTTCATCTTCCCATGGTCGTCCATCTTCATGCCGCCGTGGTCGCCCGAAGCGCCGTGCTGCATCCCGCCCATCC
>ERZ1292630.2546-Hain-H41-02um-R3-2546-length-16744-cov-34_pt1 | contig 13583 bp, 12 predicted proteins | sample MGYA00564408_ERZ1292630 | MGnify/ENA primary metagenome ERZ1292630 (study PRJEB36523, sample SAMEA6512641) | groundwater metagenome | collected 2019-01-08 | study: AquaDiva: Metagenomics assemblies of 32 groundwater samples | reverse complement strand
AAGTATTGCTTGAGGGTAACATTGGTTTTAAGATCCTCTCCGCTGTTGGTCGGCAATGGTTGCAAAAGAGTGTAGACTAAATCTTTGCTAGATTCATTGTTTTTAATATTTATTAACTGCTGTTTTTTGTTTAGCATTTTCATAACCTCGCTCTCATAAGTGTTTTGATTAAATTTTTTATCATTGTTGCCAGCATTTTCGTTTAAAAATGATTCGTACATTTCAGAGTGTCCCGCTCTTTTAAAATTTTCTTTGGCGCTTAAGTTATCATCCCATTGATACGGAATATGAGTCGCCTTAACGGCGTTGAAACCAAACAAAACAAAGACAATTACTCCTGTTAAAATTTTTATTGTTTTTTTCGCAAAAAAGTTTTTCATATTTTTAAAAAGATATTTTTGCCTCTCTTTCCGCCGACTGCAAAACATTATCCACATCTTTTTCCATTTTAAAGTTTATGCTGGCGTTTCCCGATCCGTCTCCGGAAACAAGAGAAATTGTGTTCGGCTTTTTTCCGCTCTTAATTGACCGGCCATTCATATTCCAAGCATAAATCGTTTCGCCTTTTTCTTGATTGAAGAAATACGGTTCAGCTCTTATGTTTATGTCTTTCGTTTTTATCGCGAATTCCTCGCCTAAAGATTTGCCGTAAAAAGGTCCTTCCATCGGATCGTCGTTATAAAGAATAACTTCCGGGAAAAACCCTTCCGCCGATAAATGCAAAAATTTATGCGCCACGGCTTTTCTGTCTTGCGTTGATACCTTTACGCCAACAACATAATCTCCAATGTCGTTCAGTCTTATTAGAAGCGTGTTTTTATCAACTCCGGATTCGTCAGGTAAATTCTTGTAATCAAATGTCCATTCATAAACAAGACTTGAGCGAGAAGTTAATCTTGAAGCTGTGTATAGGTGAGGCAAAACGGTAATTTTCACAAATGATTTTTTTCCCGCCAAAGCTTTGCCCTTATATCCCGCCGGAATTGAAGTTCCCGCCTGCCACAAAAAATCCAAGTCGCTTCCGGAAAATTTTTTAGTTTTGGAAACCTCATCTCCCTTGGGCGTAATCACGCTCACTGTCAAAACAGTTTCTTTGCCCAAAGACGGCAAAATAAAATTGGCTGTTTTTTTGCCTAACCCCCTGCCAATTGTTTTGCCGTCAAAAACCCAAACAATTTGACTTCTGTTTATGTCAAACTGATAACTTATTAGTTTTGCCGAAATTGACTGTCCGGGAAGTGGTTCTTCTGGAATTATTTCTATGGAAAAATCGGAATCGTATCGATTGACTTTTTTTGCTTTTTGATCAATCGTGGCGTTAGCAAGATCATTTCCAGAAAAATAAAAAACGCTTGAAATGATGAATGCGGATATCAAAAAAATAAATCTTTTTTTCATTGCTTATATTTTACCCCACTGTTTCTTTTAAAGCTATTCTTATAATCGCCGTCGCTATGTTGACAGGAAGCAAGCTAAAAATAAAATCAAAAACACTAAGAATTCCTATTGGCAAAACAACACCTGAAATTATTCTTTTTTTTCCAAAATACATAAACAAAATCGCGCCAAAACAAATATTAACAACAACGCTTACAAAAGGGATAAGCGCGAATAAGTCAAAAAGAGCGGCAATCGCGATAATCGGCCAATGCTTGCCAAATCTTTTTCCCAAAGACAAAATGGCTTTCGGACTCCCGTGAGACGCGTCAAAAGCATCCTTGCCCAGCTTGGCGATATTTCTCGCCTGACTTAACCTGCCCTTCCTTTCCTCTTCAATTTGATTAATGTCCGGAGGCATTATTTTTGCGCCAAATTAAACTCTTCTTTGGCTTTTTTTATCGCCATTAACTGCGCCGGATCGGAAGTGATTATTTGGTCTTCGGTGTAAGAAGCCAAAACCTTAATGGCAACATGCTTTAATCCGGCAAAAAATATCCCCTCTCCGACATCCGACTCCAACAATAAATATTTCTCCTCGTCCGTAAGATTAAAAGTTCTCTGCACGACATCTATGGTCGCTGGCGATTGTTTGAGCAAAATTTGGATGGACGAGTTGGTGATAATGGGTATGCCGTAAGGAGAAGCGAGGAAGTCGCCCACGTCTTGAGTGATGGTGGCAAGCCCAAGATAATATTTTCTGCATCTTTTGGCGATGCTGTATAAGAAAGAAGCCGTATCCTCGTATTTCATCATCCACCACGCCTCGTCTATAACCAACAACCTTTTTTTGATGTCCCGTCTTATGACATTCCAAATATAATGGGTGATAAGATACATTCCTATCGGCCTTAGCTCATCTTCCATATCTCTAATGGAAAAAACCACCATCTTTTTGTTTATGTCCACATTTGTCGGCTGATTGATGAAGCCCGCCCATGTACCCTTGGTATATTTGGACATTCTTTGCGCCAAAGATTCTCCGCCCTCCATACTTGCCAAAACCAATTCCAAATCAGACAATGTCGGAGGCATTGCGCCGGAAAAATCTGTTTCCGATGTGATGTCTTTAGAGGCGTAAGTTTCGGTAATCGCTTTGTCCATAATGGAATCTTCTTCCACAGAAAGTCCTCCCAACATAAGCCTAAAAAGTCCGACTAAAGAAATAATATTGGATCGCAAAACATCAGCAGGCGACTCGTCTTCTCTTACCGGAGGCAGATCAAACGGATTAATGTGGTGAATTGAATTAAGTGAAATGTTAAAATATCTCCCGCCCGTCGCTTCAGCCAGATATTCATACTCTCTTTCCGGGTCTATAATTATGACATCAGTGCCAAGCATCAAGCTTCTTAAAACTTCCAGTTTGGTGGCGTAAGATTTCCCAGAACCAGCTTTGGCAAAAACGACAGAGTTGTAGTTTTCCATAGAAAATCGATCAAAAAGGATAAGACTGTTGTTGTGCCTATTAATGCCATAAAGGATGCCTTTATCCGAAGACAAATCAAAGGAAACAAATGGAAACAAACTGGAAACAGGAGACGAATTAAGTTGCGTATTAACATCAAGATTATCCATCCCTAAAGGAAAAACCGTTTCCAGCCCTTCTTTTTGCTGAAACAAGCTCGGTTTCACATAAACCAATTTTGATTCCAAGATTGCTTTTATTTCCGTTTCCGCTTGATTTAATTCTTCTTCATTGTTGGCGTAAACAGTGATGTAAATTCCGACATTAAAAAGTTTTTCCTGCGCTTGCTGAAGCTTATCTCTCAAGTCTTCCAAATCTTGGAAGGCGGTATCAAGAATTGGATCTCTTATAAAGCCTTTTTCTTCTTTGAGATGAATTTGGGACTGGACTTCCGCCACTTTTTTCTGCAAACTTCTAAGCGTGACCGCTGTGTCTGTTGGATGAATGAATATTGATATGTCAAAAACTTTGTCCAAATTTATAATCGGCGAAAACCAGTTTGCCGCCAGAAATCTCGGGTACGACATAACAAACAAAACCCTTGCCACCTTCTCTCCGATTTTTATATGATTGGAAGTAATCTCCAACGCGGATGGCGCGATTATGTCTTGCAGTCTTAAAACGCCAGATTCGTAAATCTCGCGCGGAATGACCGGCAAAATTTCCTCTTGTTCTCCCTGATTTTCTTTTTTGTTGAACAAATTGTTTAAAATAGACATATTTTTATTTATCTTGCTCCCCCTTTCTCTTTTTCGCCCGGATTAAATAACTCATAAAATAATTCTATCAGTTCTTCGGTGTTAAGCGGAGCAACTCTAACCCCAACGCGAGCCAAACCTTGGGATACAATATCCGCCCGTTGTTGGAGTTGAATTTTATTTTCTTCAAATTGGTCAGCCCTTTGCGAAACTGTTTTCTTAAAGAACCCGCTGGCAAAATTTCCCAAAAAACCTTTTTTAACTTCCATAGACGCGGTAGAGTAAGGAACGGATATGTAAAAAGATTTTGCCATAACATTGCTCATTTTGACGAAGTTTTTTATGAAATCTATGTACTCTTTTGTTTGAATTTTCATCAATTCATTGTCCTGATTTTTTTCTATTTCCGCAAGCATTGCCACATAAGAATCTATGTTTAGTTTTCTTGATTGGATAAAAAACTGAACTGTAAAATCCAAGGAGTTCAAGAAATTTTGATATTGCATGGTTATGGCGTTCTGTTCTTCTTCTGATTTAAGAGCAAAGTTTAGAGTTGACGCCATAAGAATCATATGCAAAGAACCATCCTTTAAAATGACGACATCGTCGCGTATTTCTTTTATGGGTATTAGCTCTTGTGTTGATTTTATTGCTGTGGCCATTTTGCTTTATTATAGCAGTTATTTAATATTGTGTTTTATATCCAAGCTCCACGCCAATTCCTTCAGCTTGCTCTTATTTAACTTGGGCGCATACTGCGGATTTATTCCCGCTCCTTGTTTTCTTAGTGTCATTTTCTCAATAGTTGTTGGCTGTTGCATTTTTTCTTTTTTCCAAATATAAATTTTGGGCGCGGTAAAGTATCTTAAAGCGCTCTCGGTTATCTTTATGAACGGACGATTGTTAACTTTGTAGAACGACAAAGCGATAACAAACGTGGCAACCGGAACGATAAACATCACGGCGATAAAAAACGGCAAAGATGCGTAAATAAGGAAAGAAATACCCGCTCCGCCGGCAAGATAAACAAACTGCTTGAATGTGAGCGGTCCGAAAATCTTACTTTCTATCTCTATAAATTGCGGAACTTGGAAGCGCATAAATTTTGTTGTTTTATTCTATCTGTTCGCGATACGGATCAATCGCCTGATAATTTTTGGATTTTTCTTGGGTTGGCAAGTTTGCCGGCGGTTGTTTTTGATTTTCTTTTCTTGCTTCATTGCTCGCAACACCAGCTTCAAGTCTTTTTTCCTCCGGCTTCTCTTCTATATAATGTCTTTCTTCCGTCGGAACCTTAAACACCCCTTCTTTCATTTTGTCCTCAAACGGATTAGCGTCTCCGCGCATAATATTTGGCACTCCACCTTCTTCTTTGGTGTAATCTTTTTCTATATCTTTCAAAATATCTTCTTTGTTGTGTTCCGTCTTTAAAATTTCTCCTTTGTAATTTCCAAAAGGCGAAACCTTGACATTACTCACAGTTTCTTTTTCTTCCTCCCTAATATTGTGAATCTTTCTAATTGATTCTCTTACCGGCTTGAAAATCTGATCATTTATTTCTCCCGCCACCACTCTTGCTTTTTCCTTATCCACTTCCAGTCTGTCCGCCAAATTGGCTATAAACTCGTTGGGGTGAGTGACGCCAAGCATTACCATCCCAGTTTCATTGGCAAGATTGCCTACCTGCTCAATATTTAATTGGTTTTCCTTGCCGATTTTTTCCACGATTTCACTCATATCCACGCTAAAGATAGCCTCCTTGAGATCTTCGGGAAGATTGTCGTACATTTGACCTATTTGTTCTTCTGTGTAATTTTGCATATGTTTAAAAAATTAATTTTTTATGGCTTCTTGCTTCCTCCGCCACCGGCACCTCCTCCGGCAACACTACCTATCTTTGATCCAAGATTCTCATTTTGTTGCTTAGCTTTATATTTGTCTATGGATTTTTTTAAATCCTCTCTTTCTTTTTCCTTTTTTGCCACAATCATTTTATGTCCGCTAAGCTTACTCTTCTCTTTCTCAAGTCTTATTATCTCTTTCTTTATGTTGTCAACAGGACTGCCGTCTTCTATGGCTTTGTATAATCTTGAATTTTGTTCAGCCAAGTCAACTGTTATTTTTGCTGTCTTGTCTTCAATACCTTCAACGGCCTTTTTATAAGCATCTGCGATTCTTTTTGTGTTTTTTTCTATTTCTTTATCAAGTTTTTCTTCTTCTCCTCTATTAAGCATGCTATTAACTACAGCCTCTCTCTTAATAACCTTGCCCTTACTGTCTTTGCCATCACTAATTCTAGCCAATATTGCCAAATTATCTCTGTATTTTTCTTCTTCATATTTATCCGCCCTTTTCTTGGCTATAACCTTTTCGTATCCCTCTCTAGTTTTCTCAAAGAAACCTCCTCCATAAAGAGCTCTGCCAACAAAACCTCTTTCTTTGTCTTTATCCAAAGATATGCGCCCGGCAGAACTCAATGTCCCCGCATATTTCTCCGCCTCCTTTCTCGTCTTGTCTTCATCAGCTTTTCTCATCGCTCCAAATTTTCTTCCAAGAATACCTCCTCCCGGAATTCTCCCAAATGACTGCTTCCACCAATTACTATCACCTGCCGCGCCTGCCCCGTATCTAAGCCCATATCGCGACGGCTTCCAAAGCATCTTATTCGCTCCACCCAATGCCAAGTCTTTGCCCTTATGCGCCCATTTCATTCCATACTCCGCCGACTTACCGCCCATTTTCTTGGCGACAATCAAACAAGCCGACAAGAGCACCCCAACAACAAGAAAATTAAAAAATATAGACAGTATTGTGCCCATGTTTAAACCTAAAATAATCATTGAGTCGTCATTTGGCGTAACTTTCAAAAGACTATCAATAAGATTGCTGTTTACAAATTTCGTAGCCAGCATAAACATAAACAAAAACGCCGGAGCGAAAAATGACTGATCTATAAGATTCTTCCACCACATTGTGGAATAACTCTTCATACTAGGCAGAATCATCCCCAAAAAGGCTATTGGCGAAAAAATCATAATCAGCCACAAAACGACCACCCGAATGATAAACATAATCGCTCCGACAAGTAAAATAAAAGAAGCAAAAAATGCCAGCACTATTTCAAGAGTTATAATAAGAGCCATTCGCCATAGCGTACTCATCATTCCTTGCCCTTCCATATTTGCTTGTTGCATCAAGCTCTTCCATGTTGAGTCATTTGTCATTGCCAATTCTTGATTTTTAAGCACCTCTTCTTTTTTCCTTTTTTCCGCCAATTCCTCTGCGGATAAGCCTCGCTCTTCCTCTGCTATCTGCTCTTTAGTCATGATCTTATCTTCAATATTACTTCCTTCAATTAAAAGCCTTTGCGGATTAAAGCCGGCTAAGAAAACATTGGCAAGGTTCTTTTTTGTAAAATTGCCGGCTATTTCAACACTATCCCTCATATCTGGAACCGTCCCTTTCTTTGTTGAGTCAATTTGATTATAAAACTCCCAAGCAAATACGTGCGACGCATCTATCACCACCTTGCTAATCATTAAACTGAAGTTGACCAGCAAAGCTGCCACAATAAGCCCCGGCAATATTTTTTTTATATCCATATTGCCATACTGCAAAATAGTGGCTATTGCCGCGTAAAGAAGGATGAAAATAAAAATAAGATTGAACAAGTCCCTTACCATCGTCCAACCGTCTTTTATCATTATGTTTTTTTCTGCGTCAAAAGATGTTCCGGTCAAAGAAAATTGAATACTCACATTGAAAAGACCGCTTGCCAGTCCCGCGAGCCAAACGGAAAAGTTCAGACCGATCTCATAAAGAAGAAAAACGCCGGTATAAAGAATACACTCCGGAAACGAACCGGAAATAATTCCAAATGACCAACCGCAAGGAATTGTAATTTCTTTATCGCCGGTAGCCTTAAGCGGTTCCGCCGCCTGCGCAATTTTCACCCCCCTGCTGGACGGCAAAGGAACAACCGTTGCGAATATAGGCGCAACCACCGCCAGTATAAGGAAATATGTAATAATTTTTTTAAGCATTTGTTTTTTAATATCCGCCCATATACAAAATTTCTTTTCTTGTTTTTGTATAATCAACTAACATCGCCTCATAATACTTGTTTTTGTTGTTCATGTTGGCAATAATCGCGTTGATTTCATTATCAATGGTCTGCGCATGGCTCTCAGTGTGCGTTGTATATTTTACATTTTTCGCTTCCTCGGAAGAAAATATTTTAATGGTTATTTTAGCTACAACGCTTTTGCCTTTATAGTCTTGGCAAGCCAAGGCGTAATCGGTGTTTACAGCCAAGTTGAATGTTTCTTTTCCATCAATGTTGTTTGGATTCACTTTAGAATAATATCCTTCTCCGGCATACCACCACCTATTGCTGGAACTTGATTGACTGTGATAATTGCCCCCCTTTAAAGGATCTGTTGGCGAGAACAGATAACATTGCTCATTTTTAACATTTGTTGACAACCAATAAATCTTGACAATGTTGCCAATTTTAACTAATGGCGGTTCGGCAAAAAGACTAACGTTGGCAATTGGAGTGGAAACAGAAACGCTATCTTGTTGCACGGAAACAGTATCTCCTGTTTTTATTTTTCCGCTTGAACAATCTACGGAATATTTCCTTGCTTCGCCGACATTAAAAGTCGTTGTGGTGTAAACTCCATTTTTTGCTGTTCCATTTTCTAACCAATTATCTTCTCCCCCGCCTGGCGTGCAATAATCAGCATTTGCTGAATACCAATATATATTAGCCGTGGTTGTTGATTTTCCGCCAAAAGCGAAGCCTATCGGATTAATATCAGAACCAATATGTGCGACTGGGACATTTTCAGACACCCCTGCGACACCGCCAATACAAACTGTTACAGCGCCGGTAATTCCAGATTCATAACAATACTCTGTTTTTAAACTATTTATTTCATCTACTGTCATTGCCGAAGATACCTTTTTTTGGTACTCGCCAATCAAGCCGACTGCAATATCGGAATAAGTTATTACTTCGTTATATTTGTCGTATGTGTTTTGTATGGATAATATTTCTCCGTTAATTTTTTCAATGTCATTGTCTATGATTGCCTTTTGTCCGCTGTCCAAGACAACATCTTGCAGTCCTTCATAATAAGCTCCGCAAACACTTTTTGCTTTAATCTCGCTGTCTTTATTGACTGATTTTATGCATTCCATTTTTGACTTTATCGTCTTGAGATTTGATTCTGTTCCAAGCAGACTGCTTGATAAATCACCCCACCTCCTGTTGACAATTCCGGCATATGTTTTTTCCCATTCCATTGCCGTGGAGCTGTTTTTTCCCGCATCCGCAATGCCTTGGGTAACTTCGCGACTTTTTTCCAGCTCTCCAAAGTGATCTCTATTGCTTGCCGAGTAGTCGGCATCTTTATCATAAGCCAAAACACCGCCTCCATCATTACCCCCCGTAAGCATCCAGCCAAGCATCGTCGTGGCTAAAGCTCCAATAATTTCATCTATCTCATCCGCTATTTTAAGCCTGTCTAAACTGCCATTCGCAGACTGATTAAGCTGATCTTGAACAAGCTGACCTGGTGTTGTGTCTATGTGCTTAAGACACTTCGCTTTTTCATCTATTACTCTTGGACCGCCCTTTTCTCGTCCATCAGACCACTCAACACATTTTTTTACTCCAAAAAAACCGCCAGCGCTAAGCAAACTAAACTTATTTGTTCCGATCCTTATACTGGCGGCGGCGTAAGCATCGTTGGCTGTTTGGATTGTCCTACCCAAGTCATTGTTTTTTTTCTGAGCCGTGGTTAGCCACATCAAAAACCCGCCATGTCTGTAATCATAGCCATACAGTCTGACAATGTTTTGCTGGTGAACATTGACATTGAAGTCTGCCCAGTCGCTTAAATCCTTTCTTCCGGCAATGTTTTTAAAATTTCCGGCTATATCATTGAAGGTGCATCTGTATTTTGCCCTGTCCGTGCCTGGGAAAAAGAAATTAAGATCCAGCCTTAATTTACCAAGCGGATCACAAAGCCACTCCATATCCAAGTCGTCAATAATCGCTCCGCTCGCTTGGTTTGCCGTGTCGCGAAAAAAACCTTCCGGATCACTAAGAAACATCGGGCTACCTTCAAAACCGTTGCGTATCCAATCAACCATCGCATCACCAAATTGATCTATCACCACATTCGCCATCGTCCAAAATAGACCATCCAAAATATATTCTTTAATTTCCATTGAAAAATTATGAGCAAATTGACCGATCTTAAAAGCAAGATCAGACCAAAAATGCGGTTCTGGTGTTTTTATGTTGTACATTTGCAACAATGTTTCGGTAAGTTTTCTTTGACCAATTGCCCCATAATCAACAACAGGAATGGTTGCTAAGGCGTTACTTGCCGGCAACAACAAAAAAACAGCAATCAAAACACCGCCAATAAAATTGGTTAGGCTTTTTTTTGTTTTTTTGTTAAAAATGAAACTAAGCATAAAACTCAAAATACAAAAATTCCATATTTACTAAAAAATGTCTGAATGTTTTTTATCGCGCTGTTGGCTCTTTTGATTTGTTCTTCTTGTAGTTTAAATCCCGCCATTGCCATAACTGAATCAGAAGGAACAAGCGCCATGCCAGCAAGACCCACTGCCATATTATTGAAACCATTGGTCGCTTCAATGTGTTCTTTTGCCAAACTAGCGGGCGTGGTTATTAAAAACATTTGTCCAGCAAGCCAGCTATACATACTGGCGCTATAATTAAGCCCCAAAACCTCTTCTCCATAATCACTGTCTTTTTCTTTGAGCTTTTTTAATAAAACTTTAAACATGGCGTTGTCATCAATAAAAGTATGATGATCATCTATAAACAGTTTCTTCATTTCATCTGCGTATTTTTTTATCGCTTCTTTTGATTCATCTTGGGTTATTTTTAAACTAGAAAGTTTGTATTTGTCTTCAACTTCCAATGGTTTTATGTTTGACATAAAAGAATCAACCAATTGTTTTTTGTCACTATCCTCTAGTGTTCCTTTCTGTGTTTTAAGCATCAAATAATCATTCATAAACTTTCTGGCGTAAATGGCGGTCATTGTGTTTTGCTTGCTGTCGGCAAGAGCTTTTTCTTGAGCGACAAGATCTTCCTTGTCCGAAATTGTGTCGTTCGGTCCGGCTTTAAGCGGGTCTCGCCCAAGCGTAATTTCTTCGTTGTCATTCGTTCCATCTCCATCTGTATCCGCTTTTTTTGGATCTGTTTTCCAAAGCGCTTCTTCCCAATCCTTCAGACCATCTGCGTCAGTGTCCGCATCATACTGGCTTGTCTTGTCCACAACGACAGCCAAGGCGTTGTTGTCTTTATTTGCGATGTATTCTTCTTGCTTGCTTTTGTGAGCGGAAACATAAAACCACCCTGCGAAAATAATCAGGATGAACAGAATAATAAATATTATTTTTTTGTTAGGTAAATATGCCAAGTTAACGGCTTGATACCGTGCCATTATTATATCATTTTAAAAAGAAAAAGCGTCGTTTTTTAAACCAAACTGTGGATAAGTAGTGGTGACACTTTCCTGTATTAAAATGAAATCTTGATACAGGCTTAGTGTTTCCATCTTTCTTGCTATAATAATCGCCAATGATGCGAAACCTTAAGCCCCTAACCGCAAAATTACTCCACCGTAAACAAATTTATGTTTTATACTCTTTTGCAATCGGTTTTTCCTTAATGGTTGTGGAGTTGGCATCTTCTAGAATAATAATTCCCATAATTGGATCATCGGTATACACATGGACATCAATATTGGGGACGATTTTTTTTGGATTGGCGATTGGTAATTATGTTGGCGGTTTCTTGGCAGACAAAAACTTATCAAAAAATATCTTGAAATTATCCTTGTTGTTGTCCTCTTTGTCTGTAGCCGTTGTTCCATTTCTTTCTACAAAAATAACCTACTTTTTACATCTGAATCAATCCTTGATTTTTATATCGCTTTTTTCGTCACTCGCCTTATTTCTCCTTCCGTCCGTTTGCATAGGTTTGTTGTATCCAATGATTTTAAAAAACCACTCCGATAGTTTTGAAAATATCGGCAGACGGTATGGATCAATGTCGGCGTTTTTTACCCTTGGCGGAGTGTTGGGGACTTTTTTAACCGGCTTTTATCTTGTCGGGCATATTGGCAGTTCAAATACATTTTTTATTGTGTCTTTTGTCTTTTTTTCACTAGCCGCACTTCTTGATTTGGAACAAAAACAAAACTCCAAAACAACGCTCGCGATAATTATCAGTTTTGTTGCTTTAGTCTCAATAATATATTTTTACAACAAAGTGGAAAAAGGCAACGATAAAATATTATTTTCTTCTGAGTCAGATTATTATTCCATAAAGGTTATAAAAAAAATCTTTGGGTTTACATCGGTTAAAACCCTATCCTTAGACACAGATACCCACAGCATGGAAAGGACTGACGGAGAAGATTTGCCAATTTATACCAATATTTATCCCCTTTTTGGCGCCATAAACGATAAAATAAAAAATGTTTTGATTATCGGTGGCGGATCATATTCTATGGCAAAAAATATTTCCAAATTTTACCCGGATTCAAATGTTTTGGTTTCGGAAATTGATCCCGAGATAACCATGGTTGCTGAAAAGTTTTTTGATTTAAAAAAATATCCAGTTAAAACAAGCAACACCGATGGTAGATTCTATTTGCAAAAAACAACAGACAAGTACGACCTAATTTTCGGAGACGCTTTTAATTCTTTTATTTCTATCCCTTGGCATATGGCGACGCTGGAATTTAATAAACTTTTAAAAAGCAGGCTTAGCGACAGCGGTATCTATGCGATAAACTTTATAGCTCCGACAATAAAACAAAATGATTTTTTAAACAGTATGGTCAAAACATTTAAAACTGTCTTTGATAATTCTTATGTTTTTACTTACGATGACGCAAAAGGCGTCGCGCAAAATGTCGTAATGGTCGGCGTAAAATCAAGCTATCGCCCCAGCAACAAGGATTTATTGGGCAAAATTAAATTTATTAAAAACGGTCAAGACATATCATTAAGGCTAAAAGAAGAAACCTATCCGAAAGAATGGAAAAATGGGCAAATCTTAACAGATAATTTCGCCCCCATTGAAAGACTCTCTCTATCAATGATAAACAATTACTTCCAAACTTATTCAAGAATAAAATAAAAAAGGTATTACCAAAACTCAACTTGAGCTTGGTAATACCTTTTACGCTGGTCATTGCGACTAGCGTTTTTCTTTTCTCCAAATCTCCAAAAATTACCTGCAACGGTCGCACTCGCAACCAGAGTGGTGGCTATAATAACTACCGCCACCATAATAACTCCCCTGATACGGGTATGGACGCCCATATCCATACGGTCCCGTCCAATGCCAACCAAGACCGCTATACCAAGGAGCATCGTCGTCATTATTACCATGACGACGACTTACCGGTATATACGGATATGGTTTTTTGCAGATGGAACAATAATTAACCGCCCCATCTGCTTTATTCACCTCCTCTATCGGGACACGATGTTCGCAAGGAGTGCGATACATCGGTGTCGCGCAACCGCCACAAAGAATTGCCAAGATAATCGCAATTACCACCCAAAAACAGACAGTAATCGCCAGACTCAACCTCACTCCTTCAAAGCTCCCCCTACCATCGTCTCTTAAGTCGGACATTGTTGTCTCCTCCAAAAAATTTATTATAAAAAACTATTTCAAAGAAATTATGCCAATACTTTACACTATTTAATCTTAAGTGTCAAGCATTTCCATTGATCCAAAGAAACATCTTCCGCTCTCGCCTTTTCGGCTATACTGCAAGCCGTAAAAACACTTTTGTCGGTTTTTAAATTATTGATGAGCATTTTTCTTTTTTGAGAAAACCCTTTTTTGACTGTTTCAAAAAATTTCTTCTCACTGATGTCTTGGAAGAATTTTTTAGAGATATTTG
>ERZ1292630.3566-Hain-H41-02um-R3-3566-length-13587-cov-10_pt1 | contig 13587 bp, 16 predicted proteins | sample MGYA00564408_ERZ1292630 | MGnify/ENA primary metagenome ERZ1292630 (study PRJEB36523, sample SAMEA6512641) | groundwater metagenome | collected 2019-01-08 | study: AquaDiva: Metagenomics assemblies of 32 groundwater samples | reverse complement strand
TACCCATCAGTCAGGAGGTGAAATGGGGGGGGTATGTCAACAACGTTACCTCCAAATGGTAAAGAGATTTACTTCCACGGACACCAACCAGAAAGGACATGTTCGTCTGATCGACTTGCACTAGTGAGTTTTTTCCGCACCATAAAAAACAGACAGAGTTGCCAATCCTGCGGCCGCTGACAGCATTGAAGACTTTTTCTAGGTCCGGCGGTTTGCTTATAGAAGAGCTCCGAGATTTGGTAGGCTTCGGATCCCTTGTTTTGATAATCATGCGGCCCCTAAAGGATTTGTTTTTGAAACACGAGTGAGCAATTCGGCAGCCTAGAGAAGCAGATTCCGAATTTGTTATCTAAGAGAAAATTGTTTCAGCGCATTGAACAATGTATCTGACAATTCTGGCCGTGATACAAATTCTTTTTGGTTAATAGTGAGCTGTCACGGGTTTCGTGGACACCAAGTTAAAACAATTCCCGCCTTCGGCACTACGTGAAGCGCAAGTGCTGCTGTGAACGTGCTTTCTTTTACACCCCGTGGGATCCCGATGGCGCCGTCATTCGATTGGACCACCTGATAGCGGTCGGTCGTGGACTTCGGCTAAGGGTCGGAAGCAGCCGTTCAGAACAGCGAGAAAACATCAATCTAGTGCCGATCCTTACCCGAGTCGGGGAGTCTGTCAATATTCAACAACTCATTTAGGCTTGGGCAGTTCGGTCGGCTGGTTTGTAGCATTTTGAGTGGCTGGTTTCGTCATAATCGGTGGCCGGTTTCATGCTAATACGCAGCACCACCAGCCAATGATGAGAAGGGCACGCAGTCGGTGTGTCATGGGTACGGTTCCTATCGGACGATCAGTTGGACGCACGACTCGCTGTGCGCAGAGAATCATGGTCGTACTGAGTTATACGGAAACGGGAGTGCCCCTGCCGACGTTCGTGGGGTGTTAGGCGGCGATGGAGGGGGTGCGTTTCGACGAAGGACTACGGCGTGTGGTGGATGGTGCGGTCTTCAAGGCGTTCTGCTGCGTACATCCTCGTTTGCACGCGAAACAACGCAATGGGAAATGATCAGGGGCATCCGTAGGGAGTAGGAGGGCACCACAATAGTCACGGGGACAATACATGGGACAAGTCTTTCGATGAAGGTGTAGGAGAAGCGTGGACCATCTGCGCGGTTCGTGCAGTGGGGCGGTGTTCTGCTGAGAGGTATTACGTGATCGGAGAAGCGGGCGTGTCGGGGCACGGGATGTGTCGATAGACGGATAGGTAATTGTGGGGCGTATGGATCAGGGCGCGTCGAAGGGGGCCAGTGGTCGTGGCTTACTGGGGGACGTGACCGTCAAGGGGGTGTGTCGTCTGGGGTGTGGAGCGGAGCCACCAGGAGGTTCGAGTGTCTCGGGCTTGTTCAAAGTAGGATTCTTGCGACGTTTCAGCCGGGGGCTGTTCGGTACTGCAACTATCGAGTGAGCGGGTCCCGGCTTCGCAGGCGGCGCGGTCATAGGCGAGGAAGGGATCAGACCAGGGGTCGTACCAGGCGGGGACTCCGTTCCCTAACATCATGAGGGCATAGAGGCTTGGTCCAAGAATCATGGTGGATCTCCTCAACGGGTAGAGAGTCGATGCCTGAGTGTACCGTAAATCGGAGAGGGATGCGAGCAGCTCGGTGCCGGCACGTAGCCTGTGTGGAGGAGGAGGTGGATGATGGGTCAGTCTCTAGGCGATCTGTTCTAATAACGGAGGTTGTTGGGGTGGGAAGAGGATGGCGTATTCGCGTGCGGCGGCGTGGGCGGAGTCTGAGCCGTGAATGCTATTGGTGGAACCTTCAGTAGCGAATCGTGCCCGGAGCGTGTCTGGAGCGGCTTGGGTCAGATCGGCGGGTCCCATGAGTGTGCGAAGCCGACTGACGGCATGCTGTCCATCGAGCATGACTACGAGCAGCGGGCCGGAGCACATGCCGGTGATGAGGTCGTGGAAGAAGCGTTTGCCGCGATGTTCGGCATAGAAGTCCTCCGCTTCTGCGGGGGTGAGCGTGCGACGCACCACGAGTGTGATGGTCAAGTCGTGCTGTTGAATGGTTTCGAGGATCGCGCCGTACGTGTTGTTGGCGACCGCATTGGGTTTGATGAGACAGAGGGTACGTTCGAATCCGGGAGACAACATGCTTGTCATGAGGCAGGCCTTTCGTGTGTCGGCAATGGATGGTTGATCGATTGATCGCGCGAGGAGTCATCTTCGAGTCGATGGAGCCAGGAATGGAGATGGCGCGAACTTTGGTTGGGATGTAATCCATGGTGGCTGGGAATCAGTCCGTCGACGGCCGCGTCAGCCAGCGATTGTTTACTATTCAACCGGGTCATCTTTGTTTCACACCAGGACCAGACGGTGCCTTTGTAGGTGCCGGTGGTGATGAGGAAATAGATATCGATCGCGGGGGCGGGTTGTCCCGGCCGCCACAAACGTCCGATGAGCTGCTCGAGCTCTACGGAAGTCCACGGGGTGGTCACGATAATCAAGCGATGGCAGATGGCCTGAAGTCCATCGAGTCCGGTGCCGACGATGTTGGAACTGATGAGGATGGGCACGTCGCGGTTGAGAAATCGTTGTAACCCAGCCTTGTCATCGCCCGTATAAAGCCCGACGTCCCATCCCGCCTTTTTGCAGGTGGTGGTGATTGCGTCCACGATCTGATCAGTATAAAGCGTGAAAATTATAGTCTGCGGCGCAAGGAGCTGAGGGAGCACGGTGAGCCGTGCCTCGGTCAAGATTTGCTCGAGCTGCAAACAGGTACTGGACGTGGGGAGGGCGAGAATGCGGGGAATCCAGGGGGTGCAATCGACGCTGATCATATGTCGACGTTGGAGGATGGGATAAGTCCGTTTCCAGCGGATGCCCCACAGCACGAGTTCCTGATGCAGGGCGATACAATTGGCAATCGTGGGGGCCGTTTCGAGATGGGGCAGGGGGTGTCCTCGAAGCAGTTCCAGGACGCTCCGTCCTTCCTGGAGATTATTGACGATCGGCGTGGCGGAGGAGACGAGGACGGCGAGGGACGGATTCTGCGTGTGGAGAAGTTGTCGGAGGAGCATGAGGCGCTGATTCCGTAACGAGAGGAGTCGCTCCGTGCGGATCTTGACCTGATGCACTTCGTCGACTCCGAGGAAGCCGATATCGGGGTTGGCGTGGACGAGGGTGACGAGCTGATCTTCGACGCCCGGCTGTTGGAGTGTTTCATAATTCAGCACGAGATAGCGGTAGGGGGCGGAGGCATTCCATTGTGGTGACAGGGTTTTCGTGACGATGTGTGCCCGAGGAAATGTGGTGGCGATGGCTGTGGTCCAGGTCTCGAGTGCTCCGTTCGGACAGGTAATGATGGTCGTGCCGGATTGGAGATGTCGACTGGCCAACAGCGCCGCAATGGTTTTGCCAGACCCTGTGCCACTGAGGTTGGCCAGTTGCCGTGACGTCTGTAAGCGCGTGGCGACATATCTTTGCATGAGCTGAGGAAAATGGGGAACGCCCTGTATCTGAAAACTGTAATCGTCCGGGACGGTGAGCGCACGGGCCGCGCGGTATTCGTCGAGGAAGAGGCTTCGGATCCGTTCGACATAGGGATTATCCTGGGGAGTGTCGGCCAGGGCATCGAGTGCGGCATTGGCGTCATCGAAGGCGAGAGACCAGATACGGTTGACGGCGTTCCGTAGGAGAAATTGGGCGGCGCGATGGTCGTCGACTGGCGAGCCGAAGCGGCGTGCGGTGTCGAAGATGTCTCGGATGGAGACGTGGGGCAAGGTGCTTCGGGGTGTGACGGGGTCAGGCACATGCCGAAAGTCCGGGAGGGTGTCCTTCGTCGGAAGGTGTGTGAGCAGGTCACGGAGTGACGTCTGCTCGTCATGAATCCATTCTTCAGTTTGCTCTTGGGTGAGACGTCCGTCGAGAAAGGCCGCCGCCGTTTCTTTGACCGGGCCTCGGGCATCAAGGATTCCGGCTTGTTGGAAGAGGGTGAATTGTTCAGCGGGGGAGAGGGACGGCAAGTGGTCGAGGATGGCTTGTAAGAAGAGCTTGAGGGTCTCGGCGGTCCAGCCTCCTTCGCAAATCAGGCATGGGGTCCCCTGTTGGATGTGTCGAACCTGTGTGGCGACAGGAGCGGACCACCGATGGCGTGGATTCGTACGGCGGCGTCAGAAGACGGTGACAGGGCTATCGACGCGAAGGTGGGCCGGGTCGTGATCGGGATTGGCCTGGAGATCCCAGTAGCGCAGCGCATCAGGGTAGAGGTGTTCAAGGGAGGTGTTCGGAGTGGCTTGGGTGAGACTACAGGTGGGACAGCTTTGTCCTTGGAGACGATCCTTGAGGGGGGCGGCCCATCGGTGCGTCGAATCAAAGCGACAGCGCCAGTGTAACTGACGCGTACTGTGGGTTGTGGCACGACTGGGGGCGAGGGGCGCGTTGCTGTCATAGTCCCATTCAGCCAGGAGTTCGGGAGGCCAGGGGGTGTTGACCCATTGGAGGGTTTCTGGTGTCGGGGGCATGTGCTATCCGATCCGACCTGCTTTGCGACCCTGAACCCACTGATCGACGTTGGTCTGGACGAGGTGTTTGTCTGTGTCCGGGATGAGAGGGTTGAGGGTCTGGATGAGGGTCTTGGCGTCGAGGAAATGATGCCGGTGGGCTAAGAGGGCCCAAAAGTATGCTTCTTTCAAGTTTTTCTTCTGTCCGGCGCGTCCTTCATAGTAAATGGCGGCGAGCTCGTATTGCGCATAGGGGAAATCTTGATTGGCGGCTTTGCGGTACCAGGAGAGGGCTTCCACAAAATCTTGCTTGAAGAGGAGGCCGACTTCATAGTTGGTTCCCATTAAGAGTTGGGCGTCCGGGAGGTTCAATCGTGCCGATTGTTCGAGCCAGCCGAGGGGGACGTGAATTTTGTCACTTTGGACGTAGGCGAGGCAAAACGCGGCAAGGCCATCGCGTCGTTCGGCGCGCACGAGCCAGACTTCGATGATTTTGCTGCGACTTGTGGCATGTTCGCCTTCGGCTTTGCAGCGAATCATGGCCGGGAGTTCGAGGGATTGGGCGTGGGCACCTGAGGTCCATAGGACGAAGAGGACGAAGACGACGAAGACGAGAAGGGTGCGTTGCATGGGCATGGGTAGTCCTTTGTGTGGCAGGAGTAATTCAGCTTCTACTGAAGAGATACAGGATGGGTGTTGTGTGATGACTCGAGCGTGGAAGAGAGGGGGCTCTGTGTGGTGAGCAGGGAGGGAGGGGTCGGATTGTCACAGTGGAAGTGAATCAATTGGGTGGGGGCAATTTGCGCAACCTCAACGGGCGTTTTCGGTTGTTGAAATGATCGAGGGGTTGTCAGGTGGAGATGTAGATTAAGAGATGAGACTGAGCTTGAAGGTACAGATGGATTGGATTGCGAGAAAATCTTGTTTGTTCTGGGTGACAACCGTTCCCCCGATCGTACGGGCTGATAGAGCAATCAAGACGTCATTGGCGAGGGAGCGAGATTTCTGAAGGTGGTACCCATGAACGGTTTGAAGCTGCCGTAACACATTGCCGGCTTCTTGGTAGGTGGCCGAAGACGGAGTGACAATACGGCCTAGTTTGGTGAAGGTCCTGAAGAGATCGTGAAGGCATGTCCGATCGTGCACGGCGTGCGCGCCGGCTAAGAGCTCCATCATCACCACCGCACTCATAAATTTCACCGCATTGGGCTGGAAGAGGATGGGTTCGTGCTTGCCGGCGTTGAGCCAGTCGATATAGAGGTTGGTGTCGATAATAAGGCGTCGCATCTCACCGAAAGACTTTTCGAAGCTGCATGCGGCCTTTGGCACGCTTCAAGGGTTGGTCGAGTTCATGTTCATCAACGACGAGGGTGAGGGCGCGCTCGATCGCTTCGGTTTCGGTTTTAGCGCCGAGTACGGTTTTCGCGCGGGTGAGCTTGTCTTGATCGAGCTGGAGATGTTTATGGCGTATCGCGGCTGTGTTTCTCATGGTCCCTCCGTGTAGGCTGACACGATGTGCATAATACTATTAGTAATGAACATTGTCTGTCAAACGGGACTGGGCGAACACTACCTGCTTCATACATAAATATCTGCTCGATGGTGGAGGCAAAGGTTGTGAGTTGGTATTTTCAAGAGTCCGTCACGTGTGCAGGCCTCAGTCAACTGCGGTGTGGCCTGCTGCTGTCGGGTCCACGGAGTCCTGTCAGCCTACCATCTGATACATCAGCACCCTACGACCCCGCTGCATCTTTGCATTTTGCACTGGATTCTAAGGATGCTTGGCAGTGCCTGGATTGCCTCTAAGAACATTTGGCACTGCTGTAATTACTCCATCGCAAATAAAGGGGTGGTATGGTCGAAGTGGGAGTGAAGGAGTGAGGCCATCGTGATGGATGGCCTCACTTAAGGAAGGAGGCGAGTGAACTATTTCACTTCTTGACTTGTTGCCCCGCCTTGAATCCTTTGTAGCTTCACGTGATAGTTTGAGTTTGCGATGAACCACCAATCTCCTGTGATCGCATCGACGATGATGGGGATGGGACCCAACAACAAGCCTGGGAGGAAGTCGGTGACTAAATGCGAGGTTCGGAATCCTCGTTGTATGGAGACAGTCTGAGGTTGATAGCCTTCCTTCGAGACTTGAATCGATTGGGGAATGCCGTATCCGCCGGGTACGGTGGCACTCATGGGCGAAGTGCCCGTAATATTGCCAATTGTGACATTGGCGTCATCTGGCTGTGTCGTGACCGAAACCTGTTGATCGATGTTCGCCATGGTTGCACAGCCACTGATGAGGGCCGTACTGAGACAGAGGGCGAGGATGGGGATCAATGTCTTCATGTTGATACTCCTTGTGTGTGAATCGGTGAATGGAATCTGGTTATCTGCCTGACAGGCAGACAGGGTCGCGTGACTGAGCAGGATGCAGGGCTAGTGCGTTGAGCCGGTGTCTCCGTGGTGATGACGGGAAATGGGGAATGGGGTGTGGTGCGGGTCATTGGTTTATGTAGACTGCGAATAGGTGGCGCGTGGTGTGACGTCCCGTCGGGCATGAGGCGTCCTCGTCCCTTGGTCCGGTGTAGGGACGAAGCCGACATAGAGCAGGTCTTGTTGCACGTCCTGTGGTGACTGGGAGTAATACAGGGCCTGTTGTGCCCGGGTGTGCTGGAGCCCGAGTGGGGATGTCTCGTGAATGCAGCCGAGACGACGATTCACGTGGTACAGGGCGGTGAGGGGGTCGTGTCCCTGGAGATGCATGAGGATCACGGGGCCAGAGGTGAGATGGGTAATCAGGTCAGCAAAGTAGGGTTGTCCGAGATGTGACCGGGTGAGAAAGGTGGCGTCTCGTGTGTCGAGTCGTCGTCGGCTGCCATTGAGGATCGAGAGTCCCTCGTCGAGGAGTTGCTCCTGAATGAACCGTGACTGGCCTGTGACGACGAACAGGGGGGTGAGTAGGGCTAAGACGTCACGGGTGCGTGGGGGATCACTGAATGATGGTTTGACATCCTCCCCGGCCTTCAGGCCGTGGATTCCTACGGTGCTAGACATGAGTTACCTCACGCATAGTCGCTTCGGTGGGTTCCTGCTTCACGGAGTGGCCTTGGTGCACCGACTCTCCACAGGCTGCAACGCGGTGTCCCCGCGCCAAGATATTGATCGCACCGACGACATCGGCGTGATTCGCGTAGCCACACTCCACACACGCGAACTGGGCTTGTGTCTGGCGATTATCTGCCGACACATGCCCACAGCACGGACACGTCCGGCTGGTGTTGCGCGGTGGCACCGCCAATACCTCACCGCCTCGCCAAACCTGTTTGTATTCCAGTTGCCGCCTGAACTCGAACCACCCCTGATCGAGGATGGACGTATTCAGGCCAGATTTGGCCTTGACGTGACGCCCTGGCGAATCGCTGCTGCCTGCCGCGGATGTGGACATATTCCGTACCTGCAAATCCTCGAGACACACCATCGCGTGGTTTTTGCTGATCGTGGTCGTAGTCTTGTGCAGGAAATCCCGGCGAGCATTGCCGATACGAGCATGGAGTTGTGACACCTTGGCTTTTGCTTTCCCCCAATTCTGGCTGAACTTCGTTTTGCGGCTCATGGCGCGTTGGGCCTTGGCCAGCGCCTGTTGATGTGTTCTGAAGCTATTGAGCGGTTCGATATGACTGCCATCGCTCAAGGTCGCGAAGCGCGTAATACCCATGTCTATGCCGACCATGGACGTCGCCGGATGCACCGGCTGTTCAATCTCGCGCTTGGTCTGGATACTCACAAACCACGTGCCGCCTGACTGGCTCACCGTGACGTTACGCACTTCGCCCAACACCTTCCGACTGTTGCGATAGCGAATCCACCCGAGCTTTGGCAAGAACAGTCGGCTGTTGGCCTGATCGAGCTTGATCTGCTTCGGGTCGGGGTAACGGAAGCGGTCGTGCCGCCCCTTCTTCTTGAAGCGCGGGAACTCGGCACGTGTGGCGAAGAAGTTGGCATAGGCCCGTTCCAAGTCTTTGAGCGACTGTTGCAACGGATGCACGGGCGCATCCGAGAGCCATGCCGTTTCCGTGCTATTGCGCCACTCGGTAAGCCGCTTGCAGAGCCCGGCGTAGCCGAGCTTCTTCTCGCCGTGTTCGTACCGTGCCTGCTGCAGCGCGAGTGCTTTGTTAAACACGTATCGGCACGACCCCGCGAAGCGGCGCATCTGTCGCTGCTGTTCGCCGTTGGACTGCAACTCGTATTTGAAGGCTTGAAAACGTTTCATGAATCGATCTTCATCCAGTTTTTCGGAAAAGCAAGTGCCAGTGTGGACGGCTGGGCCGTCCGCGCTATCCTTCCCCGCCCTGAAGGGCGGGGCTTGCCGCGCCCCCTGTCATGATGAGTCGGTCTATCACGGGTGAGTGTGTGATGCGTTCCAGGAGAGAGATACGAGATTGATGGCTCGTTGGCACACGTCGGTCGAGCAGTGTGTGTGAATGGATAGGGGATGGACTGTCTTGTGTCGGTCGTTCGAGATTGGGGTGAAGCCCATAGTCCAATCTATTTAACCGGGATAATTACATTGGACTCATCGTGTTTTGTGTGTTGAGACAGCTAAGGAACTGAGGCGTGTCGTGCTGCACAGGGATGAATGATCTGTCACGGCGTGGCGAAATCTGTGTCGATATATGCAGGGATTACAAGCAGTTAGTGTTCGTGTTCCGTCGGATTTCTGTGAGCGTCTCGGGGGGTGTAGTGTTTTCATTTCTGGGTGTTCTGCAGCGCGACGAGCCGATCTCGTTTGGTACGAGGCATACGGATCTTGAGGGCATGGAAGAGGGCCTGGGTGACCTTGCCGGCCCAATTGGTGGTGGCGAGGGCCGAGGCTGGATCGGCTGCATAGTGCGTGAGCCAGTTCGCCATCGTCTCTTCGTGATCCTGGATTTGCTGTGGGTTATAGCTGCATTCGTTGGGGAAGAGGGAGCGATAGGCGTCTGACAGGGCAATGGGTGTGACGGTCAGGAGGGCTGGCACCTTCTGGGGTGTAGGGATGCTGTCAAAAAATTCTGTTCCATCCCAGTCTGGATCTTCAGAGGGAATTGGGACAGAGAGGGTCTGGGTTCGTGAGCAATAGTGCGTTCCGTTCATGGCTTCTTGGGCAAGTTCCACCAGATCCAGTTCTTCCTCATTTGGATTCTGACGACTCCATATAGTCACTACAGTTTTATAGAGCGGAGGCGTATTCGATATCATGTCGTCCTGTGTGTTGAATGGTGCGGCGCTACGCCGCCGGCGCGGCTGTTTGGGCTTTGAAGGAGGCTGGTCGGGCTGTACAGAGGATGGCCGTCCATCCAGTGGTGATGGCAAGCGCGGCGCGAAAAAGTTCGCCGACGATCAGGAGTTCCTCATCGTTCATGGCGAAGCTATGTTCGCGATTATGGTCGGGTGCTTTGGCATGCGTCTCAGACAGATCCCAAAAGGCCCCTCCACGAGGGCCTCGTTTCACTCTCAGGAGCTTCGTGCGTTCACCCGCGCCATCTTGTTTCGCTTTTGGATCGTGTTTGAACGCGAGCGGTGGGAGGTCTGTGCGATTCTCGCAGAGACGAATGATGGCGGCCAGTTCCACCGGCTGGAATTGCCAGATCACCTTGCGTGACCACTCATAGTCGAAGGCTTTGGGTCCTGAGGTCATGTCTAACTGGACATAGCCTTCCCGCATGGCCGTTGCCGCTTGAAGTTTGAGTTGCAGAGCGGCGCTGTGAGTGTCTTTGCCTCGGTAGAAGGCGGCCACGCCGGGAGTCCAGCCAAGCGACATACGAACCTCGTGGTGAAGGGTGAGTGCAAGAGGGTTGTGTTTGTGAGGGGGTGGGGCGGTGTGTCCGCGGGATGGAGTGTTAGGTTTGGTGCGACTCCTTGAGGTGGGCCAGGTAGGTGGCTGTTCGGGTGCGGGCTTCCGTTTCAATTGTGGACATGAGGTTCACATAGTCTGTGCCTTCAGGGCCTCCCAACTCTTCGGCCGATTGCATGGCTTGCAGGACGTGGGTATAGATGCGTGTGGCGAGCGGCGTCAACGGGTGGTGTTCTTTCGGGTGTGCGGGGTCATGCGGCATGTGTGGTTGGGGCATAGGTTTCAGTATAGATGGTTTCTTTGAGGATGCGTGAACGGTGCAGATCAGATGTCCGGTGAGAGATGTCCGGTGTCCTGTCGATTAGGCTGCGGTGTGTTGTGCGAGATCAAAGAGCAGCAGCTGGGTCTGATTGGTGGTGAGACAGAACGGGATGCGGGTGATGAGGGGCCGCGGTGAACGAATGGGCGTGACTGTTGGTTCGAGGATGGGTGTTGGCTCGACTAAAGGGAGTGTGGCAAGAGAACCCGGGAGCTCTTCGAGCGCATGACAGGTGTGGAAGAGCTGTCGTAACGCATCATTTTCTGGATGATTGCCGGCAATAATCTGTTTGGCCAGGTCTAAGAGGAAATCGCCTTTCTGTCGATAGGTCGCCAATCCTGATTCAGTCTGTTCAAATTCTCCCTCCAAGAGCAACGCGGTTTTGATCCGTTGTCCGATCATCATCCAGGCCTGTTCTTGAGCCGTGTGGAGGTAGGAGTTGAAATAGACGCGGACATCTCGTGATTGATTGAGGTCCCAACTGCGGCGCGAGGCCTGTCGCAGAATGTAGGTGGAATAGAGTGGCTCGTGGAAGATGAGGGTCGGGAAGTCGTTCAAGGGAATGCCGGTGGCGACGGTAGCGGGATGAGTAATGAGGACGTCGAGTGTCGGGGCCTGAGCCGTGATCCATTCGAGTCGGTCGATGGCAGGGACAGATCTCGGCAGGATGGCACAGCGAAGTCCTTCACGCGTGGCGAGTGTGTGGAGCCGTGCGGTGATGTCACGCGTTCCGGTGTGGGTGGCATAGAGGAGGACTTTGCGTCCTTCGGCGTGATTGCGATGCAACAGCTCGAGTACCAGTCGTTCCTTCGGATAGATGGTACTGGTGTCGGAGGAAGTAAATCTGTTTACATCCTCTCCATCGCAAGACATTGAAATCTTTACATCTTCTACCAGGGAGCCACGAATAGCCCCTGGAAACTTTGCGAAGTGAATCTGCTGACAGAGGGGCGACCGGAAGTAAATCTATTTACAAAGGCGCGGATGGCGTGCACCTTCGTGGATTCCTGTCCCATCAGTTCCATGGTGAGGGCAGGGACTTGTCAGTTAGGGGGGCTTTGTCAGCACTGTCTCAATGCAAGACACAATGGCGGATGCGCAGGAAACGTGTTTGCTTTTTGATAACCATTTGGACAACGAATCGAGCAACGTGGGCTGCCAAATGCTGAAACGCAGTCAGGGGAAAGAGCAGGAGGCAGCCAGATTTCTGTAATGTTTTGAAGGGGATGTGGTGCCGAGGGACAGAATTGAACTGTCGACACCAGCCTTTTCAGGACGTCATCGTTATTTGTAAGGACTTGAGATTGCTTGTGATCTCCCACTGCGGTGAGCGTGGACAACTAAATGGACAACCGATCACTTCTAGCAGGATGCTGAAAAAGTCCGCCAGCCAGGAAACGCTGAACGGTAAGCGATGACCGATGAAATGATTTTCACTTCAGCGTTCCGCGTTCATGGTTCAACGCGTCGGTATTCGCTCGCTGGACGGCCTTTTTGAGCATCCTGTGGTTATTCAGACTTCGACACCATTCGGAGTATTTCACCCGTGTTGTTCGCATACACCGAGTTTTTCCGCAGCCTGCTAGTCAGCCGCTCTGAAGCTTCAATATACGTGTATAGAGAGTGAGCCTTCTGATCGGGGATCTTCTCGTTTAGATACTCCTGAAGTGGCCAAAAATCTGAAAAGTAGACCACCCGCCACTTTAGGTATGAGCCCTTCCCTCAAGGTATTGGTGGCCCCGTCTTTGGATTTTCGCTTACCGCGATATCAGAATGTGGGAGTTGAGTCAGTCGATAGCGCCATGCATAATGACCGGCATGGACCGAGGCGATCTTCTTTCGCTCTACCGTCAAATGCTGCTGATTCGCCGGTTTGAGGAAAAGTCAGCGGAGATGTACGCCCTCGCAAAAATTGCCGGATTTCTGCATCTCTATATTGGCGAGGAGGCTATTGCGGTCGGGGCCATCGCTGCGCTTCGACCGGATGACTACGCGATCAGTGCGTACCGCGACCACGGGCACTGTCTCGCCCGAGGCTCCGATCCCGGCCACGTGATGGCCGAGCTGTTCGGCAAAGCGACGGGCCTGTGCCAGGGCAAAGGCGGCTCCATGCACCTGGTGGATGCCCCGCGCCGGTTCATGGGCGGCTACGCCATTGTCGGAGGCCACATTCCCCTTGCCACAGGCCTCGCGTTCGCGACCAAGTATCAACAACTCGACCACGTGACCGTCTGCTTCTTCGGTGAAGGGGCAATCCCGAGCGGCCAGGCACACGAAGCATTCAATTTGGCGGCCCTGTGGAAACTCCCTGTGATCTTCGTCTGCGAGAACAACCGCTACGGTATGGGAACGCCGGCTGAACGGGCCATCGCACTCTATGCGGACGTGGCAGAGACGGCCCGCTCCTATGGCATTTCGGCTGAACGTATCGATGGCATGGATGTACTGGCTGTGCGCGATGTGATGCGCAAGGTCGTCGAGCAGGTGCGCGCGGGGCAGGGACCATGTTTCATCGAGGCGATGACCTGCCGGTTCATGGGCCACTCCATGTCCGACCCGGCACACGGACATTACCGAACCAAAGAAGAAGTGGAGGAGCACCGCAAACGCGACCCTCTTCTCTTGCTGAAGCAGACGATCCTGAGCCACAACCTCGGCGCCGAGGCCGATTTCATACAGCTGGAGCGGGAAGTCGGCGAGGTCGTGACGACCGCCGTCAGGTTCGCGGATGACAGTCCTTTTCCATCCCCGTCGGCCTTGCACACCGACGTGATGCGGGGGGAGTAAGATAATCCATGGTGCTGTCCTATCGGGAAGCGCTCAACCAGGCCATGCGGGAGGAGATGCGCCGAGACTCGCGCATTTTTCTGATCGGCGAAGAAGTGGGCTACTACCAGGGCGCCTTCAAGGTCAGCAAGGGTTTCGTGGAGGAAT
>ERZ1292630.3562-Hain-H41-02um-R3-3562-length-13592-cov-8_pt1 | contig 13592 bp, 14 predicted proteins | sample MGYA00564408_ERZ1292630 | MGnify/ENA primary metagenome ERZ1292630 (study PRJEB36523, sample SAMEA6512641) | groundwater metagenome | collected 2019-01-08 | study: AquaDiva: Metagenomics assemblies of 32 groundwater samples | reverse complement strand
CCGATTCGCACGCCGGACTGGAGCCGTGTCCCGGCAAATCCACCAGGTGCAAGCGGAAATGCTGTGCCAGCCGGTCACGTACGCTATCCCAGATGTCGCTGTGCATGGCCCAGCCGTGCAGCAGAACGAGATCGGGGCCAGCGCCAAAGATTTTAACGTGGAGACTCATGGTTCGACATAACCAGCGACCAGGCTGTTGTTGTTTGACAGCCCAGTCGAATGGCTAGTAGTTACATCAGGCTCACCACGAACGGGCTTAATCAGATCCCAGGAATTGCTCTCCAGTTCTCTCAATGCCGCCACCAATTGCTCCACATCTTCCATGCTGTGTGCAGCGGACAGGGAAATCCGCAGCCGTGCCGTACCTTGCGGCACCGTAGGTGGACGGATCGCAGGCACCAGGATGCCGCACTCACGCAGCGCTCCACTTAGCTGCAAGGCTTCATCATTGCTGCCTATGAGCAAAGGCTGGATAGGAGTGACGGATGACAGCAGCTTCCAGTGCAACGACTGCAACCCTTGTCTCAGTTGTACGATGAGTTGTGACAGTCTCTCACGCCGCCATTCTTCCTGCTCGATCAATATCAGGCTACGCAGCAAGGCATGGGACAGCAGCGGCGGCGTGGCGGTGGTGTAAATATAGCTGCGGGCAGACTGAATCAGGGTTTCAATGATTTCCGCCTGTGCGGCAACGAAAGCGCCGAATACACCTGCTGCCTTGCCGAGGGTCGCCATGTAAATTATGCGCGGCGAGCTGAGATTGAAATGGGATGTCACTCCCCGCCCCTGCCGTCCCAGCACCCCGAAACCGTGCGCATCATCGAGCAGTAGCCAGGCATCATATTTGTCACACAGTGCCAGCAGTCCAGCCACGGGGGCGATATCCCCATCCATACTGAATACGGCATCGGTCATCACCAGTTTGCGCCTGGCCTGCGACCCAGCCAGCCGCCGTTCCAGCACAGCCAGATCAAGGTGCGGGTAGCGAATCAATTTTATGCGTGAGCGCAGCACCGCATCGTTGAGCGAAGCATGATTGAGTTTGTCGGCAAATATCGCATCACCACGGTCAATCAATGCCGTCACCATCCCGGCATTGGCCATGTAGCCGGTGGAGAACAGTAGCGCCCGGGGGAATCCGGTAAAGTGCGCCAGCGCGTTTTCCAGCGCATGATGGGCCGAAGAATGCCCACTGATAAGGTGCGAGGCGCCCGCCCCCACCCCATATTGTCTGGCACCGTCGCAGACTGCCTCAATCAACTGGGGATGATTGGCAAGGCCAAGATAATCGTTGCTGCAAAATGTGAGATATTCGCGCCCGGCTATCGAGACACGAGTGTGCTGGGGACTTTCCAGAGTCAGACGGCGGCGGTACAGCCCTGCGTTTTCCCGGCTGCGTAGCTGTTCGGCGAGATCGAAGAGCATTCTGGCTACAGCGAATGGAGTCCCAGTTTTTTGAACAACGCGTCATCCCGCTGCGCTTCCGGGTTGCCAGTGGTAAGCAGCTTATCGCCATAAAAAATCGAATTGGCACCGGCAAGAAAACACAATGCCTGTATTGCTTCCGACATTTCCTGCCTGCCGGCAGACAACCGCACCATCGCTTTGGGCATGGTGATGCGTGCCGCCGCGATGGTGCGTACGAATTCCAGCGGATCAAGCGCCTCCGTGCCGTGCAACGGTGTACCTGCCACTTGCACCAGGTGGTTGATGGGGACAGATTCAGGATAAGGGTCGAGATTCGCCAGTTGCGCGATCAAACCGGCACGGGCATGGCGCGATTCGCCCATGCCGACGATGCCGCCGCAGCACACGTGCATGCCGGTAGCGCGGACTTGCTCCAGCGTGTCGAGACGATCCTGATAATCACGGGTGGTGATGATCTCACCATAGAATTCCGGCGCCGTGTCGAGGTTGTGGTTATAGTAATCGAGACCGGCCTGCCTGAGCTGCTCAGCCTGCCCCGGTTTCAACATCCCCAATGTGGCACAGGTTTCAAGCCCCAGCGCTTTTACTGCACTGATCATTTCCGCTACTTTGTCGATATCGCGCTGTTTGGGTCCGCGCCACGCTGCGCCCATGCAGAAGCGCGATGCTCCCTGCGCTTTTGCCGCCTCCGCTGTGGCAATCACTTCCGTGAGCGACAACATGTCCTGATCTTCAACGCCGGTATGGTAGCGCGCTGCCTGCGGGCAATAGCCACAGTCCTCGGGACAGCCGCCAGTCTTGACCGAAATCAGTGTGGACAACTGCACTGCGTTGGCATCGTGGTGCTGGCGGTGAACCAGTTGAGCTCGGTGAATCAGGTCGCTGAACGGTAAATCCAGTAATGCTTCGATTTGGGGAATGCTCCAGCGTGACTGGCTGATGGTGATTACATCGGGAGCAAGCTGATCCATTTTATATCCTGTATTAGCCAGTGGCTGAGCATTTGATTGATTCGGTTGTACTACTATTAATTTGGGAGTGGCGGTTTAATCATTTTTTCCCAGAAGGAAGTGAATCATCGGGGATACAGTCGTTATTGTCAATTTATCACCCGGTATCTTTAAACGATAGATTAAATACAATGCAGATATTTTTACGCAAGCGTTGTTTGTTATGCGGGGCATACGGCAATAGTGCCCTGTGTGAGCCCTGCCGGAACGACCTGCCTTATCTGCCGTTTGATCGTTGTCCGGTATGCGCCCTGCCGGCTACAGGAAGACTTATCTGCGGTGCCTGCTTGGCGTACCCACCCGCGTTTGCTCATACCGTGGCAGCAGTAAGTTACGACTTTCCAATAGATGCAATGATCCATTCGCTCAAGTATCGGGCGAATCTTGCGATGGCACCGATACTGGCCAATTTGCTGGCAGCACAAATTGATCAGGTAATATTCCCGGATTTCATCGTACCGATGCCGTTGCACCCTGCCAGACTGCGTGAACGGGGTTTCAATCAAGCACTGGAAATCGCCCGCTGTATCGCGGAAAAAACAGGTATCACCTTGTTGCCGAACGTCTGCAAGCGCATCAAAAATACCGTTTCTCAGACTGGCTTGCCGTGGAAGGAACGCGAGAAAAATATTCGAGGCGCATTCGCCTGCGAAATGGACCTGACGGGAAAGCACATCGCTGTGCTGGATGACGTGATGACTACTGGTGCAACCCTGAATGAATTGGCACGGGTGTTGCATGCACGCAGGGCAATAAAAGTGAGCGGGTGGGTAGTGGCAAGGACGTTATAGAAAACGGCAATCAAGAAGCGGCATCACAAATTATTGCGGCACATCATTTCGGGGCGTGTATGTAGATGATGAGTTGGTTGCCCACCTCACTCTCAAATTTCCGGATGCGCGTGACCAGACTCTCGCTCAACACACAATCCTTTGCCAGCATAAATGCGCCGTATGCAGTCAAGATGTCACGCGACAGTACCATGCCCTGCTTTAGCTGCCGTGAATTCACTATCAGTTCCGATTCTATCTGGAATGGCGCATCCTTCACCTTGGTCACACCCATAAAGGCATCCACCACTGCCGGGTCGTAACGCTTTCCCTTACCTTCCTGGATGTAGGCAACCGCTTCGCTTGGACTGAGGCGTTTGCTCAGCAGCTTACCGATCTGCACTGCATCATAATCATAGACTAGCGCAAGTATGCGTGCGCCCAGCGGGATATCCGCCCCAGCCAACCCGTCCGGATAACCCAGACCATCGAAACGCTCGCGGTGACTGCGAATAAGTTTTGCCTCGGCATGGAGTTGTTCCAGCGCCATCAATGCAACCTGTCCTTTGACCGGATGCTTGATCACTTCGGCACGTTCTTCTCCAGTCAAATTCACAAAAGGTTTTTCAAACAACCGATCCGGTAAGCCGATTTTGCCGATGTCATGCAGCAATGCGGCGATAAACACATTCTGCACTTCCGCGTCATCCATATTCATGCGCTGAGCGATCATGCGGGAAAGCGAAGCAACCCGCCGCGAGTGGCCCGCCAAGTCACCTTCACGCAATTCAATCAGATTGGAGAACACCTGAATCGAAGTAACAAAGCTCTTTTTCAGGCTGCTGTGGGCAATTTCGAGAAGTTCCATGGTCCGGCGCACTTCCTCAGTGCGCGCCTCGACCTTTTCTTCCAGATTGGCATTAAGATCCTTCAGCTCTTCGTTCTGTCTGTGCGTCAACTCTTCCAGGCGTTTTTTTTCCCGCTCCAGCATCTGCTGATGCAGCGCATGCTTGATCGTTGGAATAATGTCACTATCTTGCCATGGCTTGGATATATAGCGGTATATCTGCCCCTTGTTGATGGCATCAATGGTGGCACCGATTTCGGTATGACCGGTGATTAGCATGCGTACTGTTTCCGGCCATTTCTCCCTGACTTTCTCCAGAAATTGTGCGCCGTTCATTTCCGGCATGCGCATATCCGAAACTACCAGATCAACATTTTCCCGCTCCAGTATTGCCAGTCCCTGGGCGCCACTTTCCGCCGTCAATATCCGGTAACCAAACGGGTGAAATAACCGTTTCAGCGATGATAAAATATTGGCCTCGTCATCAACAAACAGCACGGTTGCGTTGATCTCTGGCACGATCTGCAATGTCGATAAGGTTTGCGTTTTGCTCATGTATGTCCCCACTCTATTAAATACGCCTTATACGATCAGCCTACGCTGGCTCAGCAAGCAATCACACACGACTAACAGCGTGTTTTGCCAGACAACCGCCGGCACCTCCAGAGGTGCCACGAAATCTACGAAATGACTCTATCACCGCCGGAATGCTGGCCAGTGTCCAGCATTCCTAGGTGATAGAGCATTACATTATTACGCCCGCTTTTCTTCGCATGGTACATGGCGATATCGGCATTCTTCATCAAGGTTTTCTCACCTTTGCCATGCTCTGGGTAGACGGCGATCCCAATACTTGAAGAGATATGCATGCTATGGCCAGCCAATTCAAAGGGCTGACTCAAAACATGGCGAATTTTCTCTGCGACCATCGTGGCGTCCTGTTCCTGTTCAATATTCGGCAGCAGTGCGATGAATTCATCCCCGCCGATCCGTGCAACGATATCGGATTCACGCATACAACCTTGCATGCGTTTAGCCGCTTCCTTCAGCAACAAATCACCTACGGCATGACCGAATATATCGTTGATGGGCTTGAACTTATCGAGATCGAGAAACATCAGCGCCAAATGCTTTTTATCCCGTTTGGCGGTGGCGAGTGCCTGTTGCAGGCGACCGGTGAACAGAGCACGGTTGGGCAAGTCGGTAAGCGCGTCAAATTGTGCCATATAAATCATGCGTTCCTCTGCGGCCTTGCGCTCGGTGATGTCACGCACCGTTGCCTGCAATACTTTTTTGCCGCCATAGTCGAACGTGGACAACAACACTTCGGCAGCGAAGTCTTCCCCATTTCTTCTGCGATGCACCCATTCAAAACGTTTCTGACCCTGATCATATGCGGCCATGATATTCTCGTGTGTCGTCAACAGCGAATCCCGTCCGTCAGGCTGGAAAGGCGGCGAAAATACGGCCAAGTGGGACGCGATGAATTCCTGCTTGGTCACCACCCCAAACATTGCTAGCGCACTATGATTGCAGTCGAGAAAATTTTTATCTGTTAGCAGCATGATGGCATCAGCCGAGCTTTCGAAAATAGCGCGAAACTTTTTCTCGCTTGCATGCAGATTGGCGTTAAGTTCCTTCAATTCTTCGTTCTGTCTGTGAGTCAGTGCTTCCAGACGCTGCTTTTCCCGTTCCAGCATCTTCTGTTGCAGGGCATGCTTAACTGCCAGGGTAATATCATTCTCTTCCCATGGCTTGCATATGTAGCGGTATATCTGCCCTTTGTTAATGGCCTCAATGGTGGCGTTGATCTCAGTGTAGCCACTGAGTAACATACGCACTGTCCCCGGCCATTTTGCCCTGACTTTTTCCAGAAATTGTGCGCCGTTCATTTCCGGCATGAGCATATTGGAAATCACCAGATCAACGCTTTCGCGCTCAAAAATTTTCAGTCCTTGGGCGCCGCCTTCCGCAGTCAATATACGATAGCCAAACGGGCGGAACAATCTCTTTAGTGACGCCAGAATATTAGGGTCATCGTCAACGAACAGTACAGTTGCATCGATCACTGAAGTGGCCTGTGATGCTGCTACGTTTCGAATCATATCTATTTGCGCGCCCATTATTTTCTCATTTTCTGAAGGTTGCATCGCTTCCGTCTTTTACTTGCTCACACACTTTCCGTTTGCGGCTGCTGTATTGGCAGCCATACCCGGAACACGCTCCCTTTCCCTACCTCACTTTGCGCTTCCATCCGCCCCTGATGTTTCTGCACAATCCCATACGACAACGATAGCCCCAACCCTGTTCCTTGGCCTATCGGTTTGGTCGTGTAAAACGGGTCAAATATCCGCTTCAGATCCGCCGCCGCTATCCCGTTGCCCGTGTCCGCAATTTCCACCCATACTTCGGCATCCTGTTTGCCGGTGCGCACGGTGATAGTGCCGCACTTCTCGACCGCATGCACCGCGTTCACCAGCAGATTCATGAATACCTGGTTGATCTGCGAAGGTAGACATTCCACCGCCACAATGTCGCCGTATTCCTTCACCACTTTCACTTTGTATTTGATCTCGTTGTGAACAATGTTCAGCGTACTGTCCAGTCCTTTGTGCAGATCGGCCGCATACCATTCGTCGGCCGCGTCCACATGTGAGAAATCCTTCAGGTCCCGCACAATGTTTTTAACGTGGACAATGCCTTCCCTCGATTCGACCATCAGTGCGCGCAAGTCTTCCTTCAGAAAGGCAATGTCCAGTTTCTCCCGCGCCGCCTGCAGCCGCGCACGCACCCCTTCATCGGCAATCGCCCCTTCCGCACTCTCATAATCCTCAATCATGCGGAACACATCCTGGACATATTTTTCCAGAGTGCCCAGGTTCGAATAAACATAACCAATCGGATTGTTGATCTCGTGTGCTACGCCTGTCGCCAATTGACCGATGAAGGTCATTCGTTCGGATTGCAGCAGATGATCGTGCGCTTCCTTTAGCTTGACGTTCAATTTCTGAATTTCTTCGTAACACTCGGTCAATTCCCATTTCGTCTGCTTGCCTGCAGTAATATCGATTATGGCGCCGATCATTCGATAAGGCTTGCCCACCTGATCCCTGAATGCCTCTCCGCTTGTGTAGAACCAGCGGTATTTCCCGGTATTTGTGCGCAGGCGATATTCGATAGCGTAAGGGGTACGTTGCGGTGAAAAATGGGCATCAAGTGCGCGCCGTACCAAATTCCGGTCTTCGGGATGCAGGGCTTCGATGAATGTAGAAAACAGATCTGGAAATTCGTCCTCAGTGTAACCGAGCATCTCCTTGAAGCATGGGGCGTAGAAAACCGCGTCAGTGCGGATATTCCAGTCCCACAAGCCGATGGTAGAAGTGCACATAGCTACTACGTCAGGCTGTAGAAACTCCTCGCCCCTGATCATATCCCGCTTCACCTTCTGCACCCCGTGGCATCGACGCAGGTGCTGAATTCATCGCGCCCTACACTCCGGGAAGCGACTGGCAGCAGCCACGGCAGAAAGCGGAAGATGGGTAATCTCAGCAACTTGCATGCAAGCCGCGATGGAATAGAGCCAGCAGGGAAAGGGAACAGATTTATCTTCATCTGCCAAGTAACGGCAGATTTGCAAGAAAGTTTAGGTGGGCACCTATATTTACCAAATAAATTGGCGAGACATCATTTCTTGGCCGCTGGCCGCCTTATCTGGGAACAATGGAATCCATCCGCATGGCCACTGCAACCAATTGTAAACAATTACTTTTTAGAGTATGGCAGAGATGGAATTTGCCAGGAATGCCGGTTATGTCCTGACTTATGGTGAATCCATGAAGCTCAAGAATGCGGAATCAAATGCTTATGGCGACCTGTTTCGGATGCACCGGTAACAGATCCAGAATCAGCGCCAGGTGCTGTAGCGGCTGGTCGAAATAAGCAAGTGAATGATAGTGAAAGAATGATTTGGCGGGCTGACTGAGTGCGGAGGAAATGGCTGTCCCATCCATTTGTCTACTCAAGCACTTTCCATCTGCGGCTGCTGCACTGGCAGCCATACCCGGAACACGCTCCCTTTCCCCGGCTCACTTTGCACCTCTATCCGCCCGTGATGCTTCTGGATAATGCTATATGACAGCGACAGTCCCAGCCCCGTCCCGTGGCCTATCGGCTTGGTCGTGTAAAACGGGTCAAATATCCGCTTCAGATCCGCCGCCACTATTCCCTTGCCCGTGTCTGTAATCTCCACCCACACTTCGGCATCCTGTTTGCCGGTACGCACGGTGATAGCGCCGCGCTTCTCGATCGCCTGCGCCGCGTTCACCAGCAGGTTCATGAATACCTGGTTGATCTGCGAAGGTAGACATTCCACCGCCACAATGTCGCCGTATTCCTTCACCACTTCCGCTTTGTATTTGATCTCGTTGTGGACAATATTCAGCGTGCTATCCAGTCCTTTGTGCAGATCGGCCGCATACCATTCGTGGGCCGCATCCACATGCGAGAAATCCTTCAAATCCTGCACAATATCCTTGACTCGGGTGATTCCTTCCCGCGACTCGTCCATCAGCGCGCGCAAGTCTTCCTTCAGAAAAACAATGTCCAGCTTCTCCCGCGCCGCCTGCAGCCGCGCACGCACTCCGTCATCGGTAATCGCCCCTTCCGCACTCTCATAATCCTCAATCATGCGAAACACATCCTGGACATATCTTTCCAGAGTGCCCAGGTTCGAATAAACATAACCAATCGGATTGTTGATCTCGTGCGCCACGCCCGCTGCCAATTGACCAATCGATGCCATCCGCTCGGATTGCAGCAGTTGATTTTGAGTTTCTTCCAAGCGCTTGTTGATGCCCCGGATTTCATCATTCATCTGCGCTGCCATGACGATACGCTGCTGCTGGTCTATGTGCAGCCGGGCATTTTCGATCACCAACGTGATCAGATTCACTACTACCTCGCCATTCTTCAGATCAGCTTCAGTATAGGGCTCCCTCGTGCCCTGACGATTGATACTGAGCGTGCCTATGACCCGATGCTCGATCATCAACGGCCAGCACATTGCCGAATGCGGCCGCAACGACCGGTCGCGCTCGGCCGTCAGCTTGAAGCGCGCATCGCCGGTAATATCGCCATTCAGCAACAACGATCTGCCCGTTTCCGCCACCAGGCCAAGAATACCTTCGCCAAATTCGATCTTATTACCGATGACAAATTCCGGGATGCTGATTCCGACAGCAATGATGAGGTGCCGACCGTCAGCATCGAGCAAGGCAAGGGTGCCGCCGCTGGCACCGAAACCATTGACGATGTGCTCCAGGATCGCCTGTTGCACTTCTTGCGGCTTATTGCGCAATTCGGTGATTTGTCCCAGCCGATAGAGCTGGTAAACCCAGGAAAGTTTGCTAGTCTCGTCTGCTGACATGGCTTCCTGTTTCTCTACTCCTGCGCCAGCAGTTTCATGCTGGCATACTGCCGTTCGATTTCCGCCATCTGTATCGGCAGCATGTCATGATCCATATCCAGACGCGTCCATGCCGCAACGGACAGTGACGGCATCAGATCGGAATTGCGATCATCAAAATCCAGCATATGCGACAGAACGTTGGCGACATGCACCAGATCTGTCAACGAATTGGGCTCGTACTCGGGATTGTGATGGTCGCGAATTGCCTTCTGGATCGGCGCCGGAAAGCGCCAGCGCCGGGTCAGCTCATAGCCGATCTGCGCATGATCCAGTCCGAGCTCGGCACGCTCTGCCATGACCATGGTGACATCATCCGCCGCACAGCATGCCCGTACCGCTGCGAAATTTTTATTGAAATACGCATCCAGCACCAGTTTGCCGACATCGTGCAGTAATCCCGCAGTGAATGCCAAGCTTTCATCTCTGCCCGATATCTTCGCCAGGTGGTGAGCGCATACGGCAACACCGATGTTGTGATGCCAGAAAGACAGCCGGTCGAAACTGCTGGGAATTTCCGATATCGGAAATTGATTGATCAATCCGGCTGCCGCCACCAGCGAGCGCACATTATGAAAACCCAACACCACCACCGCACCCTTGATCGAGCCGATCTTGCCGGAATTGCCGTAAAAGGGTGAGTTCGCTACCTGCAGTACGCGGGCTGTCAGCCCCTGATCCCGGCCAATTTTCCGTACCAGGTCGGTGAAATTAACATCTTTTTTGTCGAAACTCGCCAGAATCTCCATCACCAGTACCGAAAGAGAGGGTATCTGACGAGCAGCACTGATCACCTGTTCGATCGTCAATGTATTCGCACCGCTCATGCTTCTGAATTCCTTCATTACACTTTGTTGTATTGGCTCGGGAATGATGGGGTAAACCACTCCTGACTAAGACTCTTCCTTCCCGGCCGCTCATGTAATACGTGGCCAACTGGAAGAATCGAGCGGTATGTCTACCTGGCTCCCGCTTAATCTTCTAGCTTAAGCGGTGAATTACTTTTGTTCAATGCGGAAAGCCGGTATTGCAGCAACGTATTACGCAGCTTGAGCATTATCGGGTCAGTACCAGCCACACGAAACAGACGCTCGATCCTTGCCCTGATACCTGCTTCCAGTGTAGCGCTCTCTTCCAGGGTAAGCGGTACTTCCTGCGACACCATGACGTAATCTACCTCCCGCTGTCTGAGCGCGGCAATCATGGCAGCAGACAGCATCATCCCCTCCGACAGCAGGCAAGTGCCATTGGGATTACATACATCCTGCGCCAGCAGCATCCCTGTTTCAACCTGATCAAGTGTCAGGCGTTCTATATTTATCATCCTGTCATCCCCTATCTTCAGGGTCTGGCACAATCACCAGCACCCGGCCTTCCGCTACCGAAGCAGCACCCATCGAATAACCCCAGAATTCCACATTATCTCCGTTTTCAAGCTGGCAGGTGTGGCGTTTCCCGCCCCCTCCGAGAGAATCAATCATGATTTGGGGCAACCGCTCCGAGACATAGCATCCAACCAGTGCTCCTCTGCTGCCGGCAGAAAATAACTCATCCGCCATGCGGTTGGTAACGGCAATCAGATCGTCTTCTCCAACACCAATTACCGCTACTGGCAGATCCTCCAATATTTCTTGCGATACCCGCAACATATCCAGGTTAAATATACCTTCAAGAGTTTCTTTCTCCACGCGCTGCTCAAGCGTCTGGTTAATATTCAGCAGTTGCCTATTCGCTTCCCGCAGCGCCTGTTCCAGCCGGACATTCTCCATTTTCATTTCATAACGCTGAAAAGCCTCTTCTACATTGGCCCGCAGCAGATCATCTTCCCATGGTTTGGTGAGGAATTTATAGATGGCCCCACGGTTGATGGCATCCGTCACCGCGTTGAGTTCGGTATGTCCGCTCAACACGATGCGCACGGTATCGGGGTAGATGTCCTTCACCTTGCTCAAGAATTCCACACCGGTCATTTCCGGCATGCGTTGATCGGAAATAATCACGCCCACCTCATTCTGTGCCAGCAGTTCCAGCCCTTCCCTACCACCAGCCGCTTTCAGAATGTTGTAGCCATCACGCCGCAGCAGGCGCGCCAAGGCGGCAACAATGTTCTCTTCGTCGTCAATCAGCAGAAGTGTGCGTTCCATCGTGTCCTTAAGCGGCAAATCCTGATTCATTCAGCCTTAGTGTAAGTACGTCACGCATGCTATCAGTTTTTATCCATTGCGTGCCGATCTGGTTTTTTGGAAACCAGACCGGTTAGCTTTTGTTTGCGGCATAATATGCGGGGAACTTTAGCCTTCACTGAAACTTTTCCTGGCAGTTACTTCGGGCATTCCGCGCGGCACACCCGGCCTGATGGATCAGGCTATAACTTGCGCTACCCGGAATGGTGGGTTTAACTTGATTGGCAAATACGATGTTCGACGTGATCCTGTTCCAGCCTGAAATCCCGCCCAATACCGGCAACATCATTCGCCTGTGCGCGAATACGGGGGCAAAACTGCATCTCATCAAACCACTGGGGTTTACTCTGGAAGACAAACAACTGCTGCGCGCCGGCCTGGATTATCACGAGTTCGCCAGCATAACGGTATACGAAACCTGGGCAGACTGCACCAGAAGTCTGCAAGACCGGCGCATTTTTGCCGTATCCACCAAGGGGACGCAACGCTACAACCTGGCCACTTATGTCACTGGCGATGCTTTTCTTTTCGGCGCGGAAAGTAGTGGGCTGACGGTTGAGACACTGGAGAATTTTCCGGAAGAGCGCCGCATTCGTGTGCCGATGGTGGCCGGCAGTCGCAGCCTCAACCTATCCAATACGGTCGCGGTAGTGATCTACGAAGCTTGGCGGCAGACGGGGTTTAGCGGAGCAAACTGAACACGCCTGCTGTCAGCCATAACATTTTTATCGGCACAGGGCGCAAAAATGCGCTGCAGTCCTTCCTGTTCAGCCATTCTCGGTCTTCGGCTCCCGATTGAGCAACGCCTCTACTGCCGTCTTGGGCGGTACACCATCGTACAGTATGCTGCAGACCGCCTGGGTGATTGGCATTTCTACATCCAGTTCCCGGCTCAGCCGTAGTACTTCCCGTGCGGTATACACGCCTTCTGCAATGTGTCCGAGATCCTGCAGAATATCCGGCAGCGGCCGGCCTGCCGCCAGCATTAAACCCACCCGCCGGTTACGCGACAGGTCGCCAGTAGTAGTGAGTATCAGGTCGCCCACCCCCGCCAACCCCAGGAAGGTTTCCATTTGGCCACCTAGTTTCAGTCCCAGCCGGGTAATCTCCGCTAAACCACGTGTGATCAGCGCGGCACGGGCATTGTGACCAAAACCCATGCCATCGGAAATACCGGCGGCTATCGTGATGACATTCTTGACCGCCCCGCCTGTTTCCACGCCGGCGACATCTCTGCTTGAATAAACCCGCAGCCGGGGAGTATGCAATTGTGCCGCAATGTTTCTGGAGAATTCTTCATCGTGTGACGCCAGGGTCAACGCAGTGGGCAGTCCCTGCGCCACCTCCTGGGCAAAACTCGGTCCTGACAGCACACCACAGGGCGCAACTCCGGCATATTCCTCCTGTGCTACCTGATGCGGCAACTTGGCGGATTGTGCCTCGAATCCCTTGCACCCCCAGATCACCGGGACAGCTCCTCCACAAGCAACAACCCTGCGCAATGTCTCGCGTAATCCGGCGACAGGAACGACGATCAGCGCAAGATCAGCAGTGTCAACAGCAGCGGCGAGCACAGATGTCAGTTGCAGTGAATCAGGCAGAGGGAAATCGGGAAGATAACGTCGGTTGGTACGCTGCGAGAGCATCTCGGCGAGATGCTCTGCATCCGGTGTCCACAATGTCACTTGATGGTGCGCACCGAGGTTAATGGCCAGTGCGGTGCCCCAGGCGCCCGCGCCCAGAATGGCTACTTTCATGAACCCCAGACCTGATGTGTCCTGACGTAACCGCTCTGGCCGTCACGGTGGCGCACCTTGATCCAGCCATTCACAGCAGGTTCCAGCCACTCCATCACAACATTTTGCTGGGCTTCGAACAACAGCGGCGAAT
>ERZ1292630.3561-Hain-H41-02um-R3-3561-length-13596-cov-4_pt1 | contig 13596 bp, 9 predicted proteins | sample MGYA00564408_ERZ1292630 | MGnify/ENA primary metagenome ERZ1292630 (study PRJEB36523, sample SAMEA6512641) | groundwater metagenome | collected 2019-01-08 | study: AquaDiva: Metagenomics assemblies of 32 groundwater samples | reverse complement strand
AAAAATGTATAACGTAATTATAATTATTGACAAAATTTTTACTGATAAAAAATAAAAATTCGTATGCAATACGAAACTACAATCCTTATATAATTTGATATTAACCTTAACTTAATGCCATTGAGTACTGGGACACTGTTTGTATTAACAACAAAGCATAGATTCAAGGTATTAATAATAAAAATAAATATTTTGATCTTTAGATTCAATTAAATAAATATTAAAAATAGCAAAAACCATCTTTTTTTTAGTATATTTTCTATTAGAAGATATATTTTAAATTAAAAAAAATAGGAGTACTTTTATGAGTGGCATTAATGGTATTTTTAGAGCCCCTGGTAGTCAAGATTATAAACATCAAAAAGTAGAGGATAAACCGCAAAATAAGCAAAAACAAAGTAAAGAAGACGAACAAAAAAAGAAAAAGAGAGATCCTAAAATGGATAATATGTTTTCCAATCTTGCAGATAATTTAAGTGCTTTTGGAGATGATGCATAAGATTTTGAATAAAAATAAAAAAATACTAATCGTTGGCGGAGCTGGTTATATAGGCTCCCACATGGTTTTACATCTATTGGAAAAAGGTTATACACCAATAATTTATGATAATCTTTCAGAAGGTTATAGAGAAGCTATTTTAGGCGGTGAATTTATAAAAGGTGATTTAGATGATTCTTATAAACTAAGAGAAGTATTTTCTTCTTTTGATATATCTGCTGTAATGCATTTTGCAGCTTTTTGCTATGTTGGAGAGTCTGTAAAAAATCCTGAAAAATATTATAGAAACAATGTTTTTAATACATATAATTTGCTTAATATTATGAATGAATTTCATATAAATAAATTTATTTTTTCTTCTTCTTGTGCTACTTATGGAATACCTCAAAAATTACCTTTAACTGAAGATCATTATCAAAACCCTATAAATCCTTATGGAAATACTAAACTTATTGTTGAAAAAATTTTACAAGATTATGATATTGCCTATAATTTAAAAAGTATTTCACTCCGATATTTTAATGCTTCAGGAGCAGATACAAAGGGAAGAATTGGAGAAGCTCATTCTCCAGAAACACATCTTATTCCTAATGTTATAGAAACTGCATTAGGCAGAAAAAAAGATCTTAAGATTTTTGGTAATGATTATCCAACACCAGATGGAACTTGTATAAGAGATTATATTCATGTTTTAGATTTAGCTCAAGCTCATTTTTTGGCACTAGAAAAACTTTTTGAAAATAATAAAACAGATTTTTATAATTTAGGTAATGGAGAAGGTTATTCTAATAATCAAATAATTCAATCTGTAGAAAAAGTATCTGGTCAAAAAGTTACTTTTGAGTATGTGGAAAGAAGAGAAGGTGATCCTCCAATACTTATTGGTAGTAGTGCTAAAGCGATAAAAGAGTTAGGCTGGAAACCTGAATTTAATAAGATTGATACAATAATTGAAACAGCTTTAAATTGGCATAAAAATAAAAAATTTGGTAGAGATTTTAATATAAAAAGTTAAATTTGAAAAAAAATATTACAAAAATCAGTCTTAAAGAAGCTAAATTACTTACCTTACAAACCCAAGGTCTTTTTGGTAATAATTTTGGAGAAGGAAAAAACGCTACCCTTAAAACAATTGAGCATTTAGGATATTTACAAATAGATGCTCTTTCTGTTGTTGCAAGAGCTCATCATCATACACTTTGGACAAGATTATCTGATTATAATGAAAAATATCTTGATGAGCTTTTAGAAAAAGATAAAACAATCTTTGAATATTGGAGTCATGCAGCCTCTTATTTACCAATGAAAGATTATAGGTTTTCACTTCCTCTCAAAAATGATTATTCTAATGGAAAATCTCATTGGTTTAATCAAGATAATAAAATGAATGAATATATTTTAGATAAAATAAAATCTGATGGTGCATTACAATCAAAAGATTTTGAATTTAAAAAAGACTCTAAAAATGGTTGGTATGATTGGAAACCAGCAAAAAAAGCCTTAGAACAACTTTTTATGCAAGGAAAATTAATGGTTGCAAAAAGGAAAGGTTTTCAAAAAGTTTATGATCTTACAGAAATAGTACTACCTAAAAATATTGATATAACAATGCCAACACTTGAAGAATATGCTGAACATTTAATAAAAAAAGCTATTTCATCTCATGGTTTTGTTAATGAAAATGAAATTACATATTTAAGAAATAAATTAAAACCTACTGTTAAAAAAGTAATTAAAAGAATGATATTAGATGATGAATTAGAAGAGTTAAAAGTAGAAGGATTAGATGATATTATTTTTATTACAACAAAAGATAATTTAAAATCTATTGAAAACATAAGATATCAAAATAATATTCATTTTTTATCTCCTTTTGATAATTCGATAATACAAAGAAAAAGAGTTAAAACAATTTTTAATTTTGATTATATTATTGAATGTTATATTCCTGAGGAAAAAAGACAATTTGGTTATTTTTCTTTACCTATTTTATATAATAATGAGTTTGTCGGAAGATTTGATCCAAAAGTAGATCGAAAAAACAAGATTTTTTATATAAAAACAATGCATTTTGAAGAAAATTTTATACCTAATGAAGATTTTAATAATTTATTTATAGCAAAATTAAATGATTTTTCTGTTTTTAATGGTTGTGAAAAAATCATAATTCAAAAGGCTGATGAAAAATGGAAAAAATGATTCAAATCTAAATTTAGAGACGCATTGCAATGCGTCTCTACGGAAATATTGTGTTTATTAAAATTAACCTTTTAAAAACTGTTTTGCTGTAACATTTTCGGGATCAAGAATTAAAACACTTTGAAAAATAGCATAAGCTTCAGTTTTTCCAGTTTTTGAGCTACTATAAAATTTAGCTAGAGCTAATTCATTTAAAAAAGATACATCTGTAGGATATAGATAAAGCATTTTATTTGACACTTTTTCCGCAAGATCATATTTTTTTTGCATTCTAAGAGCATAAGATAATCTAACATTGGTTAAATAGTTATAATAATCAACTTTTAATATTTTATAACAAACATCTTCAATTTCAGCGTATTTTTTTTGTGCCATAAGAGGAAGTAAATAACCAACTTTTGCTTCAACATAATAAGGTTTTACTTTCATTGCTTTATCATAATGAAATTTTGAATTTGCATAATCTGCATGAAGATAATAAAGCCATCCTAGTCTTAAATTTATAGTATATGCGTCTTTATATGTATTATAAACAGTTGAAAGTGATTTTATAGCATCATTGTAATTATTAGCTTTTTCATAATTATATGATTTTCTATAAGATTCTGTTACTTCTTTATCCGTTATGGCAAAAGCATTTGCAGAAACAGAAAGAATAAATACCATAGATAGTAAGATTTTTTTCATTTTTAGCTCCTAAAAATTATAATTAATAAGTATTGGAATAGAGATCATCATAGTATTTTTTTGATTTGAACTCTCTATAAAATGTTCATTATGTAACCCTAAAGTAAGATCCATTTCTTCACTCAAAGAGTATTTTGCCGAAATTCCGTAACCTGCAAAATGTTCTTCTGGTGAATTATATACAGAAAAACCATTATTTCTAACTGCAAAAACTTGTGAACCAGCCCAAGCAGAAAAATTAATATCCCAAATATTGAAATAATTATATCCAGCAGAAAATTCTCCTGAATAACAGTTTCTTTTTAATAAAAGAACTCCTGCTGCTAATTCATCAGGAATATTTATATAATAGCCTTTTAATTTTACAAAAAAAGTTCCTTCAGAATAAAAATCGCCACCAGAAAAAACAAGTGAAGGATTTATTTGTAAAACAGGTTTAAAATTCGTATAATAATTATAAAATGAAGCTGATACGTCTAAACCTGCACTAAAATTTTCAGATAAGTTATAATTATCTCCTAAAAAAGCTACAAAACCTTGATCATTATTTTTATAAGAAGTGTTTAAAATATTTGCTCCAAATCTTATTGAATTATTATCAAGTTGAAAATTTGAATAAGATAAAGCTAGATTTTCTAAAGAAACTGGCGAAGATGAATTAAGGTAGTTAAAACTTGAAGAAGCCTCAAATAAATGAAGCTTTTCGATATTAAAATATCCATAACCTCCAACAGCTACACTTAAATTTCTTGAAGAATTTAAATAAACTAAAGGTGATACATAAGTAGAAAAGGCACCTGTATTTATATTATCAGCATGAGAAATAGCTGGATTTATACAGTTTATTAAACAAATAACTAAAGAAAGAAATAATTTTTTCATGCTTCAACCTTTTTAAAAGAATATTTTCCAGATTTAAATGATTTTATCCCAATAAACTCATCAAGTTCAACCTCAGTTAAAATTGGTTTTCTGATAAGACTGCCAGAGATTTTACCCTCTATTTTATTTTTTGAAACAAAGGTGTAATTACATGAAGCATGAGCCATATCATGATTAAATGAATGAATAAATTGAAGAAAAGCTTTTTTTACTCCTTCTGAAACTAAACCAACAGGAACAGAGTCATTCCATGTTAAATTCTCCTTATAAGTTAAAGGTAATCTTGGTAAAGCACTAAATAATAATCTTAAATATTGATCTTTTCCTTCTACACTATAAAAATAGAAAGTACCATTAAAAATACCAAAATATAACTTGCCATCTTCAGTTTCAAAATAATAAGTCCCATCAAAAGCCATTTTTACTTTTAAATTCATTTCATCAATTCTTTTATCATTAAAAAAGACTTCATATTTAAATTCATTGTCAATAAGATAATTCATTTTAATGCTAAGTGCTTTATCTGTATATATAGGTTCAACTTTTTGACCTTCGCAAGGAATATTATTTGAATAAAAAGTTAATTCAGAATTATACGAAACAAAGCTAAAAGGAACTGTATAAGAACCAATTTGAGGTAAATATTGAACTTGAATATGAATATGAGGTTGAGGCGAATAACCAGAATTACCACAAAGAGCTAGAAAACTACCAATTTCAACCCAATCACCTTCTTTTACTACAATAGAATCTTTACATAAATGAGATATTTCAATATAAAAACCACGATAATCATAAATTAATACTAAATTACCCCAATTATTTATTTTATTTGCATCACCAATTGAATTATCATTTTGATCATTTATTATTGTTGTTACAATACCTCTTACAGGAGATAATACAGTTTTTTTGAATGCATAATAATCTTCAATATTTGTTCCATCTTCTTTAAAGCTATTTCCTTTTTCGTCAACTATAATAAAATCAAACGCATATTTCCAAGCTCCTTTATGAGTCCAATCTCCATCAAAACCTTGCCAAACTTTCCATTCTCCAGAAAAAGGAAGAAAAATAGTTTTTAGTTCACCTTTAAATCTAACCAAATTAGAAAGATAATAGTCAAGATTTTCTTCAGGTGTATCTTTTATATTTTGTGTTATAGAATTGTAATTTATAAGCCCAAGTACATATATAAAAGATAATGTAATAATATTAAAAGGAAGAGTAAAAACAGGAGCAGTATAATAAGAAGCGATAACTTTTACAGCATCTAAAAAGATAGTTGAGGAAACAACCGCAATAAAAGCTAGTATATAGTTTCTTTTTGAAGGTATTAAAAAAACTCCACCAATTGCTATTGAAATAAGAATAAAATTAAAATTACTCATATCCATAAAAGCATTATCCATTGAACCACTTAATATACCTGAAAGTATTGTTCCTACATAATATCCTGTTATTGCTAACATAAATATTATTCTTGAAGAAAAAAATACAAGCAAAGAAATAACTATTCCTACGGGTATATTAGGAGAAAAAATTATTCCTCCCATAGATTTTAAAAAACCAGATAACCATAATGGAAAATACATATCATAATTAGAAAAATCATGTACATAAATACTATTTACAAAAAGATTTGAATACCTTAATGACGCTATAGAAGATATTAAGCTTACAAAAACAAACGGTAAACTTAATATTGGTAGTCTAAAAAAGAAATAAAAAATATTACTAAGCATTATTGTAAGTATAAAAGAGAGTATTCCTGCTGAAATAATAAAAAATATACTTAAAGGTGTAATTTCAAAAATATATCCAATAGAGAAACCGACTAATAATGGATTATAGGTATAAAATCCTGAGTTAAGATATTCTTTATCAAAATTTATTAGTCTTGCAAATATATAAACTGCTGTTACACATAATAAACCAGCAAGACCAACATTATAGTTTGAAAAAGTCATTAAAAAAATTATTATTCCTTTTTTATACCCTCTAAGAAAAAATAACTCTGGATAACTTTCAAAAATAGCTTTTAAATACTGTTTCATAATTTATTTTAGCTTTAGTCTTTCAGGAAGTATTTCTCTTCTTTCTATATCAGTTAAATCTTCAGCTTCACGAATAACATCAACTTGTCCTTTTGTTCCTACCATAACAATAGCAGGGCGATACTCAATAAATTGCATCCATTGAGTTATGTTATATGCACCAACGGGAGAAATTATTAACCTTGTTCCTTTTGATAATGGAGGTAATAGTGTTCCTTCTTCAATAATATCAATATTCATACATAACGGGCCATAAAGAATTGATGATTCATTAACATAAGGTGTTTCTCTATCAATTTCAATATTAAATTTATACCAAGTAGAAGTATAAAGTAAATTTACTCCTGCATCCATAATATATGCTTTTCTTCCATCTGGTAATCTTTTTGAAGCAAAAACGGTAGAAATAAGATAACCAGCTTCATCTACTAATGCTCTTCCAGATTCAAGTATTAATTCAGGAAAATCACCTGGCTTTAGATGTTTAAATAAAGCACCTGTTATTTTTTCTGCATACTCATCAATAGAAGGAACTACAATATCAGGAGGCATATAAATACCTTTTAATCTGCTTTTTGAAGGAAAACCTCCTCCAATATCAAGATATTCTATTTTAAAACCAAATTCTTCTTCTATTTGATAACCAAATTTAACCATTTTTTCAACTTGTTTGGCATAAGCTTCAGAATCAAGAATAAAAGTTCCTATATGACAATGAAGACCATTTAAAACTAATTTACCTCCACCAGCAATTCTTTTTACTGCATTTAAGGCTTCTTCATTTTCAAGATTAAAGCCAAATCTTGACCATAATGGATAAATACCAACATCCATATTTAATCTTATTCCTATTTTTACTTTTTTATTGAGTTTATGAGCAATTTTTTCAATTTTCATAACTTCATCAAGGTTATCAACATTTATAATAGAGCCTTCTAAAATAGCAGTTTCAAGTGCATCTGGTTTTTTATGTGGCCCATTAAATATAATATCTTTGCCTTCAATTCCCATTTTTCTTGCTTTTTGATATTCCATTTCAGAAACAACTTCGGCAATACTTCCTTCTTGGTGCATAACAGCACAAATAGCTTGAAGATAGTTTGTTTTATACGACCATCCAATAGTTACATTTGGATATCTTGTTGAAAAAGAATCTTTTAAGTTTCTTACTTTCTGTCTTAATTTTATTTCAGAAAAAACAAATAAAGGAGAACCATGTTTTTCAACTAATTCATCAATTGAAACACCTTCAATTTCTGTTCTTACATTTTTAGAATAAAAAGATCTAGTACCATATTTATTCATTAAACCAACCTGTAATTTACTTATAACAGGTTTTTCATATACTTGTTTCATTAACTTTCTCCTTTTGTTACAATATTTTGAAAGGTTTTCATATCTGTAATAAGCTCATAAGTGTAGCGAACAAAGAGTTTGCCTGCTTCATAATCAGGTTTTTCATCAAATTCAAGATCATAAGATTTTTTTATTATGTTAGCAGCAAGATTTATACCAACACCTGTTGCAAAATGAGACCAAGCTGGAAAACGAGGATTTATTTCAATAAGATAAACTTCATTTCCAACCATGATACATTCAAGTTCAAAAGGTCCTTTCCATTTGTATTCTCGTATAAAATTTTCAACGGCAGTAAGCATTTTTTCATTTTTTATTGTTACTCCAGTCCAAATTTTACCTAATGAAGTTACCCACATTTTTTTTATACAAACGCTTCCAAGAGAGTTACCTTCACCATCACCAACAGCAACAACATTCATTTCTTCTCCTGCAACCACTTTTTGGATAATAATAGGATAACCCCATTCTGCTACAATATGATTGAAATGATAAATTGCTTCTTGTGCTGTATATGCTTTATAAGCTTTATAAAAAGAACCTTTTACCATTAAAGGAAAACCAAATGTTTCAATTCCTCTAAGAAATTCTTCATAAGAAGTAACAACAAGTGTTTCTGGTAAATTTATTTTTATTTTTTCAGCAACTTCTTTTAGTTTATCTTTTCCTCTTAATCTGAATTGTGTAATATCTGGTAAAAAAGTTTTTATACCATTTTTTTCAAGTACATCAGCATATTTTATATAAAGAGGTAATTCTGCATCAAGATTGGGTATAATAAAATCTAATCCATAACTTTCTTTGATATAAAGCAATCTTTCTATAAAAGCTTCATTTTTACCAGAAGGATATGGGAGTATAAAAGATTTATCAATTAACCAATCAAGATAAATTCCAGGTTCCATTGCATCATAGGCAAGACCAACTATTTTTACGTTTAAGCTTTTATCTTCTTTAAGGCTTCTAGCTACTCCAACACCTGGTCCTGGATTATCTATGGCATTTATACCAGAAAGGCCTATTATTATTTCTTTCATATTAACCTCAAATAAGTTGATAAATTCTAAGATGTTCGATAAAATCTGAAAGATCTTTTTCTACTTCTTCTTCATAAGAAATATCAAAGTTTTCTGTAATCATTGCTGTTATTTCTTTTATATCTTTGTTATCTTTTAATCCTTTAAGAATACAAAGAGCTGTTTTATTCAAAGTAAAACTTTCCCCAGATTGAGGATCAAAAGCGAAACCTTCATCATTAATTGCTAGAATTCCTAACCTGCTCATTTGTTTCTCCTATTTTTAAATTTTTTGAGAATTATTCTATATTTAATTATTATACATAGCGGTTATTTTTTTGTCAACTAGTTGTCAGATTTTATTTTAAGAATAATACATCCAAATTGATTTTCAATTTTATATTCTAAAATTTATTTTTTTATAAAAAAAGCCGTAATAAATAATATTACGGCTTTTTTAATCCTAATTAATTTTACTTAACTAGCTTTTATATACAGCAGAGAAAGAACCCTGTGTAACATTCAATCTCTTTCTTCTCCAATCCCAATCAAGAATTAACTTACCAGTAATTTGATCTCCTCTGTTATCACTAGAAGTCGCAGCTAAATAAATACCATCGAGTAATCCAAATTTAATCATTTCTTCAAATTCAGAGTTATCTAAAACTTGTTTTATTCTTTTTGCTATTTTATTCTCATTTCCTGCACCAGCATCTGCTCCTCCGCTTCTTCCTTTTGAAGCAACAAGATATTGATCATTCGTTGTTACAATATTACTTGTATATCCAGCAGTAGTTTGAGCTGCAGTAAGTGCTACTCCAGCAGTTGTATAATTATTACTACCATATAATTTATCTGCGGCTGTATTATCTATATCTGTAAGTAAATTATAACTAGTTACTCTTGCTCCCGCTGGAACTGAAGGTAATTCTAATTTTGGTACAAAAGTAATAGTACCTGGACCTGTAATAGAAGACATTGCAGTTATTGTTACAGCTTGATGTCCACCTGAACCATCTTCTATTCTAATTTTATCTCCAATATTAAAATTAAGAGTATTATTTACAGAAATTGAACTTGCTCCAACAGCTCCAATTACTCCACTAGAAGTTGTTTCAACATATTTATATCTTTCTGCCAAACCAAGATTAGATGCAGCTGGTGTACTAAGTGGATTATTGGCTGCATTATTCCTTGTATCTTGCATACCCATTATTCTGGTTTTTAAATGAGTCTGTTCGGTTGCAGAAATTAAACCATCTCCATCCTCATCTTCTACATAAGTTACTGTTACATTCATTGTTGCATCATTTACTACATTACTATCTTTATTAAAAAATACATTTATATCAGCTTTACCATCAATATCTGTCATATAATCTAAAGATTGCCCCGTCATAGTTTTTGGTTCAAATTTAAGAGATAAAGCACCTCCTGTTTGTTCTTGACCATTTACAAAACCTTTTGTAAGTTGTGTTGTTACATAACCATCTTTTTCTGAATCGGTACTATAAGTAGTAGTTCTAAATGTCTGAATTGTAGGCTCTCCTGTTACAGTTACTTCTATTCCTTTTATAAGAGAAACTTTTCCTGATCCATTTGGATTTTCATTATCAAAATGTAAAGTAGTTTGTATTTTTTCTACTTTTTCAGTTTTAAATAAATCAACTATTTCAAAAGGATCTAATGGAGATGCAGGAGGATTTCCTATAATACCTGGTCCTGTTTCAATTCCATCATAACCGTTAGGAGATAATTTTATAGCCCATTTAGAATCTGTATTTATACCACTTGCACCTCCAGTTCCACTAAATGTATCTCCTAAAGCTGTAATGCCTGTAAATGTTGCACTAAATCCTTCTCCAACTCTATCTTCAGTTGCTTTTATACCTGTAGTATTAAAACCTCTTCTTAATAAAGGAGAAATATTATAATTTGCTGAAGTGCTTACATTCGATACTGGACCAGCATCAGTAAAACTTAATGCTAGTAATGTACCAATATTTGCTGGATTTAATAAAGGAGTAGAAAAAGTAATTACACCTGTTCTTGGTACACCAAAAGCGTCTGGTGGTTGAACTGATTGTACTACGATTGGTTGATTATTAACATAAATAATTTGACCAGGATATATATTTTGAGTACTGGTAAGTGTTAGTTCAGTTGCTCCAACAGAAGCAGCAACATTTACTTTAATATCGCTTCCAGAAGCATCTTTTGCTTGTTCTACATGATAAACTGTAGCTGGTTTTTTTCCATTTATAGCTAAATCATCAAAAACACTTATATTCTGAAAAGAAATTATTTCTTCAGGTGTTAAAGCTTGATTCCATTCTATTTTTATTTCTCCAGCAGCAGGAGCTGGACCGCCTCCTACATTAAAATTAACTTTACCTATAACGCCATTAACCATAACGTATTCATCTTGTACATAATCGGAAGTATCAACCATTTTAAAATAATCAAATGGTGAACCTCCAATAGGACTAGCACCAGGACCATGAACATTATAAGATGAGCTTCTTACATTATAACCATTAACATATAAATAAGCATCATCATCAGAAGAGACTTGTGCATTAACAACTGCTGGTGGTGGATTAAGTGAATCTATTAGAAATGTTCTTTTACCCCAAACAGACATATCTTTATAGGTATTATTTAGAGTCTCGTTATACTTTGTTGCAGCTACTTGAGGAAGCCAAATAGTACCGCCACTATTAGATGCATTAACCCAACCTGTTTTATCTTGATTTATTGTATCTAATGTTGGCATTTTATTTATTATTTTACCTGTATTTATAGCTAAAGCATCATCAACATATAAATTTGTTGTATTACCATTTGGATCAGTATCATAATAGTTACTTAAACCATCATTAGATAATAAAAAATTACCTGTAGTTTGAGGTTCAACTTTCCCACTAAATTTATTTAAGATTCTTACAGGTGGAGCTGTATTCAATCCTACCCATTGAGCATAAGTATCTTTTTTATTTGTTTCTAACTTAATTGGGTCTTGTTCAACATAAGTTAAAAAAGCATTAGAAAACATAGGATAATCTGTATTAGATAATTGAACTCTTGAACTTACATCTGTATATCTTCCTTCTACGTTTGTTCTTCTAGCATCAAAACTAATATTTGGTCTATTATTATCAATACTATTAACAATTTGAGCAGTTCCTGTATAAGTTGCACTTAAAGCTGATGTTAAAAATACAGTATTTCCATTAACATAATCAACTGTATATGAGCCATTTGTACCTAATGAAACAGAATCACCAGGTTGAAAAACAGCTCCATTAGAAACGGTTATAAAATTATTTCCACTAGTTGCAGTTGTAATAGCAGCATTAGCTCTTTCAGCTTCATTGTAACCATCACCTATTGTATGAGTAAATTTTATATTTTTAACATCAAAAAAATCATTTTTTGCAGCAACATTAACATTTGTAGGAACGTCTAAGACACTTTCAAATTTTAGTTTTATATTTCCTGTAGGTATATTTATATTTCCAGAATTTACATAACTAACGACAGCACCTGTTGGTGTATCAGCAGCAAAAACCTGATTCCATGTAACTCCATTATCTCCTGAATAATATACTTTTCTACTTATAGCATTAACTTTTCCTAATGGATCATTTAGGGCAGAGTAATCAAAACTAATACTACTATTAAGGTTAGTAACATTATAATTTCCAGTTTCATAAGTACTAGTATAAAAACCTGGTTTATCAGCTGGAACATCTGTTTTATCAACTTTAAAGTTATTTACTTGCCAATATGGTATAATATGTTCTGAAGAAGCGAGTCCTCTTAAACCATCAACACTTTTTACTGTAAATCTAGCTTGTATATTGGTATTTCCTGCACCTGTTAAACCTAAAGCGGCAAGATCAACACTAATATTTTGAACACCTAAAACACCAGGAAAATGCTGTGTATAAACAACAGTACCAGCCGTATTTAATATTTCTAAAGTTCTATCTGTATCAGCAATTGTAGGTAATACTAACATATCTTGAAAATCAAAAGTTAATTTTGATGCCGATGAATTAGAAAGATCTATTCCATCTATAAGTGTTATAGATTCAGGTTTTTGTACAGGAGCTGTATAAGTAACGGAAGCCGTATTTTTCATTGTAGTCTCATCACTATTAGTTATTAAAGTATCATTAGAGTCATAAATACCTTGATAAGTACCATCTGTATACCATGGATCTGTATTAAATATTCCTCCAGGGCCTGATGGTGGTATTCCTGGGCCATTTATTGTAGGTGCAGCAGGAGTCCAAACACCAGCAGTAGCAATACCTGAAACAAACGAAAAGGAACTTGATGTTGTATTTGTAGCTGTTGAAGTTCCTGTAATATCCCAAAATAAATTTTGAGGATTTGTTGGTTGAGGGGAAATATATTGTTTTATCATTTTACCAACCGCAGTAGTTGTTACAGGTCCAGATACATCTATTGTTCCAGCACCAATAGCATTAATTGTTACCATTGTACCGCCAATAACTATTTGTTGACCAAGAGAAAGTCCAGTAGTTGTACTTACTGGTATTGCAAGTGATTGAGCAGTAAGTACAGAGGTTGTAGTTACTGGAGGAAGATCTATTGTTACTCCAGGACCGCCTATAACATTTGATGAAACATCCATTGTCCCAGCACCAATATTTACACTAAGTAATGTTACTACTGTACCACCAACAGAAATTTGTTGCCCAACATAAGCAGACAATGCAGCTGCACCACTTATAGGAACCCCAATTGATTGTCCTAATGTAGGAGTTGTCAATGCAGCACCTGTTGTACCTGGAGAAATTAAAGAACCATAAAGTCCTGTTGTTGTAAGACTTCTTGTTACTGCACTACTTACACTATTAGTTTTATC
>ERZ1292630.3559-Hain-H41-02um-R3-3559-length-13596-cov-7_pt1 | contig 13596 bp, 12 predicted proteins | sample MGYA00564408_ERZ1292630 | MGnify/ENA primary metagenome ERZ1292630 (study PRJEB36523, sample SAMEA6512641) | groundwater metagenome | collected 2019-01-08 | study: AquaDiva: Metagenomics assemblies of 32 groundwater samples | reverse complement strand
CACGTTGGCGTCGATCGCCATGCCGACGGTGAGCGCGATGCCGGCGATGCCGGGCAAGGTCAGGGTTGCCTGCATCAAGGACAAAATGCCGATCAAGAGCGCCACGTTAATCGCCAAGGTAAAGACGGAAATCAAGCCGAGCAAGCGGTAGTAAACAATCATGAACACCGCGATCAGCGCGAAACCGATCATGGTGGAATTAAAGCCGCGCGTAATATTGTCGGCGCCCAGACTCGGGCCGACGGTGCGTTCTTCGATGATTTCCATCGGCGCCGCCAGCGCCCCCGCACGCAGCAGGAGCGCGATGTCGTTCGATTCTTCCGCGCTGCGCATGCCGGTGATCTGCACCCGTCCGCCGGCGATTTCGGTGATGATATTGGGCGCGGTAATCACTTCTTCCTGGCCCTTTTCGATCAATACAATCGCCATGCGCTTGCCGACATTTTCCCGCGTCAACTGTTGGAAAATGCGCGCGCCGCGACTATCAAGCGTCATGTGTACCGCTGCGCGGCCGTTTTCGTCAAAGCCGGGACTGGCATCAGTAATGTAATCGCCGGTCAGCGCCACTTGTTTGCGCACCAACAATTTGCGCCCGTCGCGCTCGGTGTGCAGCGCCGCGCCCAAAGGGGGTTGGCCTTGTTCCGCCGCAGCGACCTCGGCGTCGCTGAAATCCGCCATGCGAATTTCCAAGGTCGCGGTGCGACCCAGTATCTGTTTGGCGCGCGCCGTATCTTGAATCCCCGGCAATTGCACCACAATGCGATCGCTGCCCTGCTGCTGGATGATGGGCTCCGCCACACCCAACTCATTCACCCGGTTGCGCAAAGTGGTCAGGTTCTGCTTGAGATCGAGATCTTGGCGACGCGTGAGCGCTTCTTCCCGCATCGATCCGACCAGCACAAACTCGTTGCCCTCTTGCGACTCTTTGAGAAACAAATCCGAGACACGGTCTGCGATGATTTCTTTGGCCTTGTCGCGCGCTGCGGTGTCGGCAAACTTAACGCGCACTTCTCCACCCTGGCGCGTCACGCTGGTGTATTGCACTTTTTTCTCGCGTAAGCTGCTGCGAACGTCGCTTGCGTGGCGCTCCATCGCCTTGTTGAAGGCCGATTTCGTATCGAGTTGCAGCAGGAAATGCACGCCGCCACGCAAGTCCAAGCCCAGGTACATGGGCAGCGCACCCATGGAGGTGAGCCAAGCCGGCGAACGCGGCAACAGGTTCTGCGCCACCACGTACTCTTGGCCAAGCTGCTCGCGCAACGCAGTGCTGCCCTTGGTCTGAGTATCTACATCCGTGAAGCGCACCGTGACGTTTTTACCCTCTAGCTTCACGCCGCGATATGCAATCTTGCCCAGATTAAGAATGCTCTCCACTCGCTGCACCGTGGCCGGCTCGATTTTGACCGAGGGTTTATCGGCTGAGATCTGCACCGCGGGTTCGTTGCCGTAGAAATTCGGCAGGGTGTAGAGGAAGCCCAACAAGAGGCTCACCCCAATAACGATATATTTCCAGAGTGGGTAGCGGTTCATAGTTTTACGCGACGTAAAGAGTGAATAGTGAAGAGGCTAAGCGTTACTTTTCATGGTGCCTTTCGGCAGCAGCGTTTGCACCGTGGCTTTTTGCACTTGAATCACGACGTTGTCGGCGATCTCCAAGCTCATGTATTGATCGCTCACTTTGGTGATCTTGCCCAACACGCCACCGGTGGTGATGACTTCGTCGCCTTTTTGCAGCGCCTCGATCATCTTTTTCTGTTCCTTGGCGCGCTTCATTTGCGGCCGGATCAGCATGAAGTAGAACAACACAAAAATAACCACAAACGGCAACAACCCCATAATTGGGTCTTGCGCCCCTGCCGCAGGCGCGGCGTATGCATTGCTAATCATGACAAAATTCTCCTGGACGGTCTGAAAAATGCCGTGAATTCTAGCACGAACCCGCCCTCGCCTGCCGGAATTCGGCCACATGCTCCGCGAGCCGGCCGGCCTCGATCGCAGCGCGTAGCTCGCGCATCATCTGCTGGTAATAATGCAGGTTGTGAATCGTGTTCAAGGTCGCGCCGAGAATCTCTTGCGACTTATCCAGGTGATACAAATACGCGCGGGTAAAGTTGCGGCAGGTATAACACTCGCAAGCTGCGTCCAAGGGCTGCGTGTCGGTACGGTAGCGGCTATTGCGGATGCGCACGTCGCCGAAGCGGGTGAACAAATGGCCATTGCGCGCATTGCGCGTCGGCATCACGCAATCAAACATGTCGATGCCGGCGACCACTGCCTCCACGATGTCTTCCGGCGTGCCCACGCCCATCAAATAACGCGGCTTGTCCTGCGGCAGCAGCGGCGCGATATGGTTGAGCGTTTTACGCATTTCTTCCTTCGGCTCGCCCACCGACAGCCCGCCGATCGCATAGCCGTCGAACCCGATGTCTTCCAAGCCACGCAACGATTGCACGCGCAATTCCGGATACATGCCACCCTGCACGATGCCGAACAGAGCATTGGGGTTGTCGCCGTGTGCCGCTTTGGAGCGTGCCGCCCAGCGCAGCGAGAGCAGCATCGATTCTTCTGCCGTCGCATAATCCGCCGGATACGGTGTGCACTCGTCGAAAATCATCACGATGTCGGCATTCAGCACGCGCTGAATGCGCATTGATTCTTCCGGCGACAAAAAGCATGGATCACCGTTGATGGGCGAGCGAAACTTCACGCCCTCTTCGCTGATTTTGCGCAATTCGTTCAGGCTGAATACCTGAAACCCACCGGAGTCGGTGAGAATCGGGCCATCCCAACCCATGAAACGATGCAAGCCGCCGTGCGCCTGGATCACCTCCAGCCCTGGGCGCAGCCAGAGATGAAACGTGTTGCCGAGCACAATTTGCGCGCCGATATCTTTAAGATCGGTGGGCCGCATCGCCTTCACCGTGCCGTAAGTGCCCACCGGCATGAAGGCCGGCGTATCCAGCACGCCATGCGCCAGGGTAAGGCGCGCGCGGCGCGCTGGTCCATCGGTATTGAGTAGTTCGAATTTCATGTTTGCTCGCGCTCGATCAACATCGCATCGCCATAGCTGAAGAAGCGGTAGCGCTCCTCCACCGCATGCCGATACGCCAGTTTCAGGTTCAGCATGCCGCCAAAGGCGCACACCAACATGAATAACGTGGACTTGGGTAGATGAAAATTGGTCAGCAGTCGCTCCACGACACGGAAACGATAGCCGGGAATAATGAAAATATTGGTGTCGCCGTAACCCGCTTGCAGGGTGCCACCACCCGCCGCCGACTCCAGTGCGCGCAACGAAGTCGTGCCCACCGCCAGCACGCGCCCGCCTTGGGCTTTGGTTTGGGCAATGGCGTCCACCGTCTCTTGCGGCACGTGATACCACTCGCTGTGCATGCGATGCTCTTGCACCTCTTCCACCCGCACCGGCTGAAACGTGCCCGCGCCGACATGCAGCGTGACATAAGCCATGTTCACGCCGTGCGCGCGCAGCTCATTCAACATCGCTTCATCGAAATGCAAGCCGGCGGTCGGCGCAGCAACCGCGCCAGGCTTACGCGCATAGATGGTCTGATAGCGCGCTTCATCTTCCGCGCTGGGCGGGCGGGTGATATAGGGCGGTAAGGGTAGGCTGCCGTATTTATCCAGCCATTCCAGCAAGGGCGTTTCCGCCTCCAGCCGCACCTTGTACATCTCGCCTACCCGCTCCAACACGGTAAAGGCAGCGTCCTCCCTAATCGTGATGCGCGAGCCGGGCTTAGGGGGCTTACTGGCGCGTATCTGCGCCAAGGCATGCTTTTCATCCAGCACACGCTCCAACAACATCTCTACCTGACCACCGGTTTCTTTGACGCCGAACAAACGCGCCTTGATTACCCGCGTATCGTTGAAAACCATCAAATCATGCGGCCGCTTCAATTCCGGCAGCGCACTGAACAACCGATCCCGCAGCGCGCCGTCGCGACCATCCAAGGTGAGCAGCCGGCTCGCGCGCCGCACTTCGGACGGAAATTGCGCGATCAACTCTTGCGGCAAGCGAAAATCGAAGTCTTGAGTTTTCATGAAAAGCCGCGAAAACGGCAGGAATGGAAGCCCGGCATTATAGCCGAACTTGATACATCGCTAGTTTCTGAGGATAATGCCGGGCTCTTGCCGGGATGGCGGAATTGGTAGACGCACGGGACTCAAAATCCCGCGGTGGTAACACCATGGGGGTTCGATTCCCCCTCCCGGCACCAAGTGTAAATAAAAAAGGCGGCTCAACAGGCCGCCTTTTTTATTGCCTCAACCAACATCCACTAAGCCATCTGCACCGGAATCTTGTTGCGCTGGCCAATAATCCGATTCGCCTCGTCCACATAAACTAACACCGGCGCATATTTTTGTAGCTCGATCTCGTTGTACACCGCATAGGTGGCAATGATCACGATATCGCCGGGATTGGCTTTGTGTGCAGCGGCGCCGTTGACCGAAATGATGCCCGAATTGCGCTCGGCACGAATGGCATAGGTCGTGAAACGCTCGCCGTTGGTGACATTGTAAATCTCGATTTGCTGGTACTCGCGGATGTCAGCGGCGTCCAGCAGGGTCTCATCAATGGCGCATGAACCCTCATAGTGCAACTCCGAATGCGTGACATGCACTCGGTGCAATTTGGATTTGAGCATGGTTCTTTGCATGAGTATTATCCTCGTGCGAAAAGGGCGCTCATTATACCGGCCCTAAGCGCTCTGTGGAAACTTCAATATTATCAATCAGTCGCGTCGTGCCGAGCCAGGCAGCGCCGAGTACCACGTACTGATTTGCCTCGCCCACTGGGAACAGCAAGGTGCTTGGATCACGCACCGAAACATAATCCACGCGCCAACCATTGGATTCGAGTTCCCGGCGCGCAGTTCCCTCCAGACCTGCATAATCGCGCCCACCCGACTTCAGTTGGTCGGCGATATTGCACAATGCGCGGTACAAGCATGGCGCTTCTTGGCGATCTTGCGCCGATAAGTACCCATTGCGTGAAGACAGCGCCAAGCCATCTTCTGCGCGCAGGGTTTCCGCCCCAATGATACGCAGCGGAAAATTCAATTCGCGCACCATGGCGCGAATCACAAATAGCTGCTGGTAATCTTTCTTTCCAAACACCGCCACCGCCGGCTGCACGATGTTGAACAACTTCGCGACCACCGTTATCACGCCTTGAAAATGGCCTGGACGGAATGCGCCGCATAGTTCGTTAGCAATTGGGGGCGGAACAATCTCGACTTGCTGTGGGGTCGGGTACATCTCCGCCACGCTGGGCGCGAACACCACGTCCGCGCCGGCTTGCTTTAGCTGCGCGCAATCCGCGTCAAGGGTGCGCGGATAAGTTTGAAAATCTTCCGTCGGACCGAATTGCAGGGGATTGACGAAAATGCTCGCCACCACGCAAGCGCCATGTTCGCGCGCGCTGCGCACCAAGGCTAAATGACCCGCGTGCAGATTGCCCATGGTGGGCACGAAGGCCACGGGGCCGGCTGCGCACAGGCGCGCATTCAGCGCCTCAATGGTATGAATAACATCCATTAGCTAAAACAATGTTCGGATGCGGGAAACTGCTTGGCCTTCACTTCGGCGACATAGCGCTCTACGGCTTGCTGAATGCTTGCTGCGCCGTCCATGAAATTCTTGGTGAATTTGGGTGGCTTGCCGTAGATGCCGAGCATGTCGTGCAGCACCAGCACTTGGCCGGAGCAATCGACACCGGCGCCGATGCCGATGGTGGGAACGGAAATAGCGGCGGTGACTTCACGCGCCAATTCAGCGGGAATGCATTCGAGCAGCAGCATGCTGATCCCGGCGTCCACCAGGGCGGCGGCATCGGCTTTAAGCTGCTTTGCACCCTGCTCGGTTTTGCCTTGCACACGATAGCCGCCCAATTGATGCACGGATTGGGGCGTCAGCCCCAAGTGGCCGAAGACGGGCACCCCACGCTCGACCAAAAACCGTACGGTTTCCACCATGGCGCGGCCACCTTCCAGCTTGACCATATGCGCGCCAGCGCGCATCAATTGGCTGGCATGACGGAAGGCGTCTTGCGGATTGTTTTGATAGCTGCCGAAGGGCATGTCCGCGACGATGAAGGCTCGGCTGGAACCGCGCGCCACACACTCGGTGTGATAGATCATGTCGGCGAGCGTGACCGGCAACGTGGATTCGCGCCCTTGCAGCACCATGCCGAGCGAATCACCGACGAGCAGAATATCCACGCCTGCGGCTTCCAACAGCTTGGCGAAGCTGGCGTCGTAGCAAGTCAGCGCGGCGATTTTCTCGCCCGTCTGCGCCATTTTCTGTAGTGTCGTCAGCGTGCTTCGCATCATTCGCCCCGGTTGAAGAACTCGCGCCCGCCGCGCATTTTGTCGATACGGGAAATCAATAACTCAAAATCTTTTGGATCGTCCACAAAATTCAAGTTCTCGCTGTTCACGATGAGCAAGGGTGAAGCTTCGTATTGATAGAAATAACGGCTGTAGCTCTCGGCGAGCTTTTCCAGATATTCCTCGCTGATCGGCCGCTCATAGCTCACTCCGCGCCGCCGCACCCGTTCATGCAGCACCTCGACCGGCGCCTGGAGATAGATTACCAGATCGGGCGCTGCGGTTTGCGGCTGCAAGTGCGCATAGATTTGCTGGTACAAGCGAAACTCCTGGTCAGACAGCGTGAGGCGCGCGAATAAGGGGTCTTTATCCAGAATAAAATCCGCCACCGTCGGTCGGCCGAACAGATCGGCCTGCTTCAATCCTCGCACCTGCTCCACGCGCTGGAACAAGAAAAACAATTGGGTGGCGAGCGCAAAGCGCTCCATGTCCTGATAAAACTTGGGCAAAAAAGGGTTGTTCTCCGCCCCCTCCAGCAGCGTATCGGCCTGCCAAACATCGGCGAGCTTTTTCGCCAAGCTGGTCTTGCCGACACCGATCGGGCCTTCCACCACAATGTAAGGAAAGCGCTGCTGCATCACGCCACACGAATGATGGATTGATCATCACACTGCGCGAGCCAATCGCGCGCCGGCCCACGACCAGGGATCACGCAGTTGGGATCGATCTCTAATAAGGGCAGTAATACAAAAGCACGCTCATGCATTCTCGGATGCGGCAGCGTCAGGCCGGGTTCGTGAAAGTGGATGTCATCGTAGAGCAACAAGTCGAGGTCCAGGGTGCGCGGTGCGTTGCGGAATTCACGCACGCGCCCGAACTCTTGCTCGATGCCCAGCAAAGATTGTAGCAAATCATGCGGCGAGAGCCGCGTCTCGATCTGGGCCACGGCATTGATGAAATCGGGTTGATCGGCATAACCCACCGGCGCGCTGCGATAAAGCGAGGAGCGCGCGACGAGGCAGGAATCGGGCAGCCGCGCCAAGGCGTCGAACGCCTGGTTCACTTGCGCTTCCGGCTGGGCGAGGTTGCTGCCGAGCGCGATGTAGGCGCGATGCACGGGGGTGTCAGTCATAGGAATCTCTTGCTTTGCCGCGAATTAACGCGAATTTACGCTAATTGTTCAGACTTCTTTTTAAGTAGGGAAGGGCCTAAAGGGTTTTAATTCGCGTTCATTCGCGTAAATTCGCGGCTAAAGATTTAGCGCTTCAGTCTTCCGCCGGAAGCGTAGCGCTCTCCGGCTTTTTGCCACGGCGGCGGCGCTTGCGCGGGGGCGCTTCATCTTTGATCAGCATGCGTTCACGCTCGGCATCGCTCGCGTGTTGGAAGGTCTCCCACCATTGCCCGACTTTGGCATCTACTTCACCGCTGGCGCAGCGCAGCAGCAGAAAATCGAAGCCGGCGCGAAACTTTGGGTTCTCAATCAGACGAAACGGCCGCTGTCCGGCGCGCTGCAATAAACGCGGCTGCATGCCCCAGATCTCGCGCATCGTTGTCGTAAAACGGCGCGGGATAGCCAAGTTCTCAACCTGCGTTTGGATTACGTCATCCATGGCCTCGTTCAGCGCGGGTAGCGGACGCATGTCTTGTTGCTGATATTGCTCCCAGCGCGTTAGGACTTCATGCCACAGCAGACTGGCAAATAAAAAAGCCGGGGAAACGGGCTTGTCCTCGCGCACGCGCTCATCGGTGCTTTTGAGTGCCAGCGTGATGAAGCGCTCGCCCATCGGCTGCTCCAGTATCGCATCCAACAACGGCAGCAGGCCATGATGCAAGCCCTCCTCGCGCAAGCGATGCGCGCTGGCCAGGGCATGGCCGGAGTGGAACATCTTCAGCATCTCGTCGAACAAACGCGACTTCGGCACATCTTGCAGCAAATCCGCGAGCGCCTGGATCGGCTTCTTGGTCGCTGCGTCGATTTTAAATTCAAGCTTGGCCGCCAAGCGCACCGCGCGCAGCATGCGCACCGGGTCTTCGCGGAAGCGCGTTTCGGCATCGCCGATAATGCGCAGCACGCCGTGTTTCGCGTCCGCAACGCCATGCAAGTAATCCCACACCTCTTGCTTGGTCGGGTCGTAGTACAGCGCGTTGACGGTGAAATCACGGCGCACGGCGTCTTCGTATTGGCTACCGAATACGTTATCGCGCAGCAGGCGGCCGCTGTCGCTTTGGCGATGATTATCATCGTCGCCCTCTTCCTCTTCCCCGGTAAGGGGCGCGGCCGGGCCGCGGAAAGTCGTGACTTCGATCGTCTCGCGCCCACACATCACATGCACGATGCGAAAGCGACGGCCGATGATGCGCGAGCGGCGGAATACATCGCGCACCTGCTCCGGTGTGGCATCGGTGGCCACGTCGTAATCCTTGGGTTCCATGCCCAGCAGCAGGTCGCGTACCGCCCCGCCCACCACGAAAGCAGCAAAACCTTGCGCGCGCAATTCGTCGCACACCTTCACCGCGCACGGGCTGATGTGCTCGCGGCTAATGCCGTGTTTACGCAGCGGAAGAATGACGGGATCGTGACCGGCCGAAGTTTTTTTCTTGAAGAAACGGCGAATTATCTTTTGAATCATGCGCGAAGTTTACTACATCGGGGGGCAGGGGTCAGGCGTCAGGCGTCAGGGATCAGTGAATATTCAAGCACACGAGGGTTTTCCCGACGCCTGACGCCCGGCCCCTGACGCCTTAAATAGTCGCCCCCATGCGCACGTAATCCTCGATCAGCTTGGGCTTGCCGTAGTAATAACCCTGCGCAAAATCAACGCCCATGCGCGTCAACACCTCCACGGTCTTGACATCTTCCACGTGTTCGGCAATCGATTTTGCGCCAAACACCGATGACAACTCGCGGATGTGCTCGACAATTTTATTGTCTAGCGGATTAGTAAGTATTTGCTGCACGAAGCTGCCGTCGATTTTGACGAAATCGGGTTTGAGCTGGCGCAAATAGCTGTAAGTGGAATAGCCAGCCCCAAAATCGTCCAAAGCGATCTTGCAGCCACCGGCGCGAATTTCGTCCAGCAACGTGAAGAAATCAGCGCTCATGTCGGTGGTCTGGCGCTCGGTGAATTCGATCGTAATCTGACGACCTTGCGCCAGCGGCGATTTCAGAATCTTGCGGAACGCCTCGCGAAACTCCGGCGCGAGGAGCGAATTCATGCTGATGTTGACAAACAAATGCACGCCTTTGGGTACCGAGCTCAAGGCCTTGTGGATGATGAATAAATCCATTTCGCGAATCAGGCCCAAATCTTCGGCGATGATCACGAATTCATCCGCTGCCACATAGTCCTTGCCGCGCTTCAAACGCGTGAGTACCTCGTAGGCCATGAGTTCATTCTTACGCAAATCCCAAATCGGCTGTAGGAACGGCGCGATCAAGCCATTGTTGAGTGCGTTGCGCAGTTCGAAGCCCTGGGAAAAAATTTCCATGATCGCCTCGCCCATATCTTTGGACAAGGTATCGACTCGGTTGCGTCCGCTTTTTTTGGCGTGATACAGCGCCACGTCGGCGGCGCGCACCAAATCCTGCGGCGTCTTGCCGAAAGCCGGCGCCAACGCCACGCCGATCGAAGTTTGAATCCGCAACTCGCCCACCGGAAGTTGGATCACCACATTGGACAACTCTTGATGGATACGCCGCGCCGCAGCTTGCGCTTCATCTTGCCCAATGTTTTGCAGCACCACCGCGAATTCATCGCCCGCCAATCGCGCCACGGTGCCGCCTTGCGCGCCGATGGTCAGTCGATCCGCCACCGTGCGCAACACCTCGTCACCCACCGGATGACCATAGGTGTCGTTGATGAATTTGAACCCATCGATATCAATGATCAGCAACGCCAGCTGACGGCTTTTAGACAAAGTCATCGCCATCATATTGGCGAGCATTTCGTCAAAATGCCGCCGGTTATATACGCCGGTCAGCGGATCGGTAATGGTCAGCCGATACAAGGATTGCTCATGCTCGCGCTGCGATTCCTGAAGCTTGAGGTTTTCGCTGATATCTTCCAGCGTGCTGACGATGCCGGTGAATGTGCCCTTGTCGTCATATTGCCGGGTGGCGCTCATGCGCAACCATACCGAGCGGCCATCCTGCGCGCGCACCTCAATCTGCATGTCATAGGTGTGCAACTGCTCCAGTCGACCGAATACGAAATTCGCCTGGTGCTGCGGCTGCACCAGAAATTGTGAAAACGGCTTGTTCAGGCAATGGTCGATGGCGTAACCGGTCAGTTTCTCCCACGACGGGTTGATGAACAAAATCTGGCCGGCGCGATCCAGCTCGACCAGCACCTCGCGCATATTGTTCACCAAATTGCGCAGCCGCAATTCGTTGCTCGCCAGTTGGCCGCGCGTCACTTCCAAATCCCCGATCTGCTGCCGCATCACTTTGGCCGATTCGACAAAGGCGGTAGTGAGATGACGCACTTCTTCGCTGGCGCCTTCCGCCGGCGCGATGGTGGTATCGAGATTGCCTTGGGTGAATTCCCGCGCCATCAAGGTCAACGGCCCCAATGGCGCGACAAAGAATCGGATCAACATTTGGATCGCAATCAAGTCGAAGACGAGCAGGATCATCAACAAGTACGTTACATTTTCCAACAACGTGCTGATAGCTTGGTTGATCGGGCCATTTGAAAGGTGAACCGTCATCACCCCCAACGGCACGCCATCGCGCCAGAGCTGCGTGGACATCCCCTGTTTCAGCGCCGAGAGTTTGAACCAGCTCGCCACCGGATGCACCGGCTCAACCGGTTTGACTTGGTTAAATACTGTCTTGCCTGCGGCATCCTTGATGACCACGCCGCCAATCAGCGGATCGGCCACCACCCGACGCAGGTAGCGCGCCAATTCTTCCGGGGTTTGTTGATAGAGCGCGCTTTCGACCGAGGGTAGCGTCAACGACAAAATCTTATGCGCGATTGCCTGGCGGCTAGTCAATTCCTCGCCCACCTGCTGCACGATCCAGTAAATGGAAAAAAGCCCCACCACCATCATCTGCAGCACGGCAATGGCCAGCATGATGCGCATTTGCATGGTACGAGGTAGCTTGAGCTTCATACGGCTACTCGCACGCGATCAGAGATTGGGCTTGTTTTAGCCATCTTTTAAGTATAACCATCATCGGCACGCGGCAGGTAAAACTTGCCTACCTAAGCACTTTTTTATTCGGTTTCGAATTAGCGCAGACTGATCACCGGCCAGCCGCGCACGCGCGCCGCCTCGGCCAGTTGCGGATCAGGGTCCACTGCGATGGGGTCGGTGACGCGCTCCATCAAAAATAGGTCGTTATGGCTATCGCTGTAAAACCAGCTGCGCTCGACGTCTGACCCATCCGCACCTTGCTCCGCGAGCCAGGCTTCCAAACGCGCGACTTTGCCCTCGCGAAAGCAGGGAATGCCCGCCGCGAGCCCAGTGAATTCGCCCGCACGCTGTTCAGGCTCGGTGGCAATCAGCACCGGCACGCCGAATTCACGCGCGATCGGCGCGGTAACGAAACTGTTGGTGGCTGTGATGATAACCAAGCGATGTCCCTCTGCACGGTGCTGGTTCACCAAGTCGCGCGCCTGTCGCCCGATCATGGGCAGAATGCGCGTTTGCATGAAGAGTGCATGCCAAGCATCAAGCTGGCTGCGTGGATGACGCGACAAAGGCTTCAGTTGAAAATCGAGAAACACGTGAATATCCAAGGTGCCCGCCTTGTACTGCTCGTAAAATTCCAAATTGCGCGCCTCGTAGGCCTCGCGGTCGAGCACGCCCTGGGTAATCAAAAATTGCGCCCACTCAAAATCGCTGTCGCCAGTGAGTAGGGTATTATCCAAATCAAATAAAGCGAGCTTCAAAATAACTTCCTAAAAAATCGAAAAGTATAGCTTACAATGAAAACGTGATTTTCTGCGCCGCAACGCAGCCGCATACCGATACGCTTGATTATTTTAACGGTGACATAACATGACGCTAGGCTGGGAAAAACGTTCGGGCCGCAGAGTGCCGGTAAATTGCCCGGTGCAAATCTTGCTGAAAGATGAACGCGAGTTTCTTGGCTTGGCGCACGATTTGAGCGTGGACGGCATCTTATTCGACTGCCCGGTGCAACTGGCGGCGGCGGAAGAAGCCGAGATCACGCTCCTGCCGCCCGAAGGCTCGTTCATCACGCCACTCAAAGCGGTGATTCAAGTGATTCGCTGCGACCCCACCGACTCACCGCACCGATTCATGATTGCCGCCGCGCTGCGCGTGACGAAGTAAATTAATGTCTTGTGTTGCCTGCCTGCGTCAGCACTTCAGCCGCGAAGATTTGCTCTGCATCCACCGGATCGAAGCTGTAGTGTTGGTTGCAAAATTCGCAATCGACATCGATTCGACCTTGCTCACTCAAAATCGAGCGCACTTCGTCTAATCCAAGCATGCGCAGCATCGCCGTCACGCGATCGCGCGAACAGGTGCAGCGGAAGGAAACGGGTTGTGGATCAAACAGGCGCAAATCTTCTTCATGAAACAAGCGATGTAGCACTTCGCGCGCCGGCAGGCTCAATAATTCGTCGGGGGTCAACGTGCCCGCGAGGTTAAGGGCGCGATTCCAGGCATCTTCGTCGTCACTGGTTTTTTCCGGCAAGCGCTGCAACAGCAGGCCGCAGGCTTGATGCCCGTCCGCCGCGAGCCAGAGGCGGGTTTCCAATTGCTCCGAACGCAGCATGTAGTGTCCCAGTACTTCGGAGACGGTCGCGCCTTCCAATGCCACGATACTTTGATAGGCTTGGCCGCCGGTTTTAGGGTCGATGGTGATAACGAATTTGCCGTCTCCGAGCAATGCTCGCACATCCTCGTCCGCCAGATCGTCGCGCCATTTGGCGGTGGCGCGCAGGTGAAATTCGCTATCGCATTCCACCACCAGCAGCGTAACCGGTCCGCTGCCTTGCATTTGCATAATGAGCGCACCTTCGAATTTGAGCGTGGCGGCGAGCAACGCGCAAGCGGCCATCATCTCGCCGAGCAGATTGCGTACCGGCTCGGGATAGTGGTGGCGAGCCAGCACCGCACGCCAAGTGGCGTCGAGCCGCACCGACTCGCCGCGCACTTCAGCGTGTTCGAACATAAAACGGGTAAGGGTGTCGCCGTCCGGAGGGGTTGGCCTATGTGAATCCATAGGCTGAAATGTAGCACGGGATACGCGCGACGCGACACCCGTGCC
>ERZ1292630.3557-Hain-H41-02um-R3-3557-length-13607-cov-8_pt1 | contig 13607 bp, 9 predicted proteins | sample MGYA00564408_ERZ1292630 | MGnify/ENA primary metagenome ERZ1292630 (study PRJEB36523, sample SAMEA6512641) | groundwater metagenome | collected 2019-01-08 | study: AquaDiva: Metagenomics assemblies of 32 groundwater samples | reverse complement strand
GAAATCGCCGTCTGAGCAGTCGACAAATTAATCCGTACGCGCCCACTTCCACTCCGGAACCGGCGTGGCAATACACATCTGCATCAATCTTGATGAACTGCTGCCACATCTCCTTAAATGCCTCAAGGTAGCTCCAGACCTGCCTGGCCCGATTAAGAAACCCCCTTGGCAATTTTGGCTCCGCCCGTCGCTGTCCCAGGCGCTTGAATATTTTCAGCTCACCACAAGCCTCAACGCCGGGATTTTCACTTACCGTCGTCAAAACAGATACGGAGTACGCGGGGTCACTCGCCAACGCATTGGCCAGCAAGTAGAATTGCACCTCCGCACCGCCAAAGGACAGCCCACTATCCGAGTTATACAGGCCGTATCCTAGCGGAGAAATAAAGCATACCTTGCGCACCGGTGTTTTTCCTTGTGAGAATGCAGTCAATGAATCGACACCCAAATATTTGCTCGATATCATAGAGGATTCCGCCACGATGACTATACGAGAGCGGCAATGTGGGCGATCTGTGAAGACGTATGGTGGCCGGCTAGTCCACCCTTACGTACCCGTCACATGATCGCGGCCTGACCTTATACAGAAAGCATGAACTGCCTAGCAGCTTGGCAGCCCGTTGACGTGAGGGAATGGACCAATGAGTTCCGAGAACCATATGCCCCGTGTAAGACAATCCCAAGGGCTCTCGTCCGAGGATCTCAAATTGGTGAACCGTAAAATGGCGGAGCCAATGGCGGGGACTGAATGTCCAGAGCTCAGACACGACATTTCCGATTTCACCATGTCGTGGCGGAACGGCATAGTAGTGCACCAGCTCCCATGCTCTCTTTGCGATTCGGAACGGACGAAGAACCTCACGAGGGTTGAGCGACTCAGGAATCAGTGCAGGGAGGAGTAAAACTAAGCGCTGCACTAACTCCACATAGTTGGTAACTGAGGTCCAAAATCGCCACATGGAGGTCGGCATCACGTGGATGCAGTAACCATCTGGCTTGAGCACCCTGCGGGTCTCTTGATGAAGTTGGTTCAGATCTAAAATATGTTCGAGCACATTGGAAGAAAACACCAGGTCGAATGTTTTCGCCTCAAAGGGAAACCTCTTTCCGTCATACTCCAGCACCGGGAACACCTGCTTGTCCCGATAATTTGACCCCGAGACATCAATCGACGTAACCACGAATCCACGATCGGCTAGCTGCTTGGCTTGATAGCCTGTTCCGCCTCCGATCTCAAGCACAGTTGCACCGGGAGGAAAGTGCTCCGCGATCTTCTCGATTTCATAATTGCGAACCTTGTTGAGAAACTCTATAGAGAACATACATCACATACAGCCTAAGCAAGGCGACCGACATACACGATGTTGCTCGGAAGTTCTTTCAGAGACACATTGGGATACCGCTTTCGGTGTTCCGTCCTCCCGCCAAAGAACCGCCTGACTCTCTCACAGAATGACTGGGCAATCTGAGCATACAGACGGTCAATCTCAGCATTCATAGTATTCAACTCTTCCACCATGAATCGGTTCATGGAAAAATCAACAGCCCGCTGCCATTCACAGCGAAACCCTTCCCGCGCCATGAGCTCAGTGAGCGCATCCGAAGTAAACGCTCGCATGTGCTGCCAGCGGTGGAACAGCATCTCGCATGAAGGGCAGAACGCCGCATTTAGCTCCAAGTCTTCGTCCAAAGGCGTGGTAATGATGAGACGCCCGCCCTGCTTCAGCATGCTCCGAACCCGCTGAAAGACCATTTCCATATCACTATCAAGAATATGCTCTACGACCTCGACCATAAAAATTCCATCGAATGGCTCCTGCTTGTCGTCCCTCACAACTCCAAGAAATTTCGGATGCCCCAAAACGGAGAGATCCAACTTCTCCAACAGAGTCTTATTTGGTTCATATGCCGCCATATGGTACCCCTTGGACAACATGGCAGCCACAAGATCCCCGTCGCCCGCCCCAAAATCCAGATATCGACTGTGCTTGTCCAAATACGGTTCGATCAACTCAAGTAACCGCCCTGCACAGCTCCGAGAACTGCTTATCTCTGACAATCGTGACCTTGAGACGCCTGTCCAAAACTTTCCTACTAATTCGGGAGTCCATTTGATCGATTCTCCCGATTTCAATGGGTGATTCATAACTCGTCAAACCTAGTCCGGGATACCTTTTTGACAAAGTAGGCGCCATACCAATTTGGCAGCGAACGAATTCGGTATGCCGCATCAATACCCGAAAGATAGTCGTGAACCGCACGTGCGCACCCATCCCACGCATAATAATCATCGATCACGACGACTCCCCCCTCTGATACGAGAGGCATGAGCAAATCAAGGCAACAGCGCGTCGAATCGTACCAGTCCCCGTCAAGACGCAGGAGTGCGATCGAATGCGGCTCTACCTCCCTGGCTACTTGACGGGCAGTTTGATTAAACCAACCTTCGACGATTTTGAAATCACCATCCGCAAACCGCATTTCGGCAAGAGCACGCTCGACGTCGCTCCGAATTGCCTTGCAGTTGTCCAAAAAATTGTCCGGGTCGCCCCCATCCTGCCATTCTCTCGCCAATGGTCCGTCGCGGGCTGTCACAGGCGGCAACCCTTGAAAGCTATCGAGCATATACACCGTCCGCTCCACCCGCCCCAATACAGTCTGCTGAGCCAGCAGCATGGCCATACTGCACCCTCCACGCCACACACCACATTCCATTAGTACGCCGGGAACTTTTTCTCGAATCAGTCTGAGAACCTGCTCGACCAGAAAGTCAATCGCTGGCTCAGGAACCATGGTAAAGGGTTTCACCTTCTTCCAGATTTCGGTTTGGGCCGACAACACAACACTCTGTGTACTCTCATGGGAGATCGCCACTGTCGAGTCAATCACGCGGGGTGTACCCATAATGCGATGCAGGATGTTCCGCATTCTAGGCACTGATCATTCTCCCCTGACATCTGGTTGTTTGTCCTCTGGCAGGGTTCCGCACAGGACAACTGGTAGCTGCAACATGGTCAATCACCCAATTGATCGCACGCAAAAAAATGCTATTTCCGCCCACATGATCGACAAAACCACCGAAAGGGCCAGTATCTTGATGACTTGGAACTTCTTTAATGCCGCAGGCGAGCATCGGCCATTATTCTATGCGCCCATTGAATCTCGCATAACTCCTGAAAAAATGTACCCTATTCCCTACACATTCAGTCTGCGGCACGAGATTGCCCTCCAGCAACTTGCTCCTGTTCCCTCAATTTTCCCACAGCCATATCAGAAACTATATAATCCCGGCTCACATGAACCCCACTAATCGGAAATTCCAGCGCAGTTGAACCGCCTCTGAGCCATTCATTGTCATAGCGAACAGCCAACTTACTCACGGCAGTCCAGAAATGTCCCTGGGAGAGATCAATGGTAGCAATATCTGTTGGCGGGCCGAGATACACATCAAATGAATAAAACCCTTCACCAGTCACCCAGTGTGGAATCTCCCAGGTAACCTTGGTTTCTCCCGCCCCGATAAAAATGTTGTCATGGCCCGCCGCCCCCTGTTGGCCAAGAATATCCCATCGACTTGGCATCAAATAGGAACACAGATGCCCACGCTCAATATCGGTCAGTCGGAGTACTACGAATTGATCTCCGATATCATGTGGGCTCCGGATGGTCATTTCGACCCTCACGGGTTCTCCCACTCGCACATGCGTCGCTTCTTCTCCACGATCGTTATAGACGTTCAGTCCGACAAGGAGAGGCCCATAGCGGTCAGACCGGTTAGCCCCGCCGACCACAGCATCTGCAAGTATGTCCTCATATACCCGCAGCCCGCCCAACACGTTCCCGTTATAAACGATCTTCCCTCCCTCAAGAACAATCACTCGCGATGCCAGCCTCGCGATTTCGCCAAGCTGGTGAGAAACCATCAAGATCGTCTTCCCTGACTTTTCGATTTCACGTAGTCGTCTATAGCACTTGGTTACAAACTTCGAATCCCCAACCGCGAGCGTCTCATCCAGAATGACGATATCGAAAGGCACTGCAGCCGCGAGTGCAAATGCCAACCGTGCTTTCATTCCAGACGAATAGGTAAAGAACGGTTGATCGATAGCGGCCTCTAATTCAGCAAACTCGATGATTCCAGGAACAAGCTTTAGTAGCTGTTGCTTTTCGAGGCCAAGCAAAAGCCCACAATAAACAAGGTTCTCCCGGCCTGTAAAGGCGGGACGGAACCCGATCCCCATCGCGAGCAGCGCCATGAGTTGTCCATTGACACACACATTCCCGGCCGTGGGACTCAGAAGACCGGATATCACCTTGAGTAGAGAAGTCTTACCCGCTCCATTACGGCCCACGAGCGCCACCGTTTCTCCTGGTTGAATCGAAAATGATATTCGATCCAGCACACGCCGCACATGTGGCCTCCAAGCCAGGAAAAAGATCCCGAGTAATGCGCGAAATCGATCCAGGATCACATGCCGATACAGTGGATATTCGACCACGAGATCATGAACCTCTATCGCCCCAGGCATTAACATTGAAAAGATCCTCTCCCGGCGCTACAGGACTTTCGCGACCTCACGATACATCACCATTGCAAGCTTGTACGCGGCTGCCAGGACAACAACAGTTCCTATCAGTAATACCCATGGAAGTTGCGGCCCAGACTCATGAATATCGATCGCGGCATACCAGGAACTGACCACAAACGAGAGTGGGTTCAGACTGTTCACGTAATACACGAGAGGCGACAGCACCCCTTGGTCTGAGTGAAAGACAGGTGATAAGGTCAGCAAAAGCAAGAACACCGGTGGAAGGATGAAGGAAAGATCTGGAGCGGCCAATCCGAGGAGAGACACAATCCAGGCCGTAGCAATGAGCGCAAGATAAAATACGACGACGAATACCAAGACATCAACCAGCATGAGCCCCCATGTGGCATGAGGCACGAGCAGAAGCCACAATCCCACGCCTATGAAAAGTTGAGTCAAGAACACCAAATACTTCACTGTTACATCAACGACCGGCAAGACGATAAACGGGAACCGAATATGAACGATCATCTCCCGATGCGTTTGAAGGATGCCAAGATTGCCCATAATGACACCGACAGCAGTACTCCATACCAGGACACCCAAATAGGTTGCGATCATCGTCCTCAGGCTGGTTACTCCCGTATCGCCCCGAAGAGTACCGACCACAAGAAGGAGCCCTCCGGCTTGCAGCGCAGGCCAAAGCACGATCCATCCCCACCCCAAGAATGTGTCTTTCCGTTGAGCCTTGAACTCAATCCATGCCAGATTGAGGACCAACCGAGCCATCTTAGAAAGATTGATCATCTCATCACCGATCCACCCAATTTCATATTCCGGCGCTACAGAGGAATTCGATCTGCGGGTCACTCAATTCCGATACGTTGCGGGCCGCATGCACTTAAAGCCTCTGCAATGTTTTGGAGGCACAACGTCTCGCCCCCTCCTTTAGATTGCCGTTAATCTACGATCAGTCACTCGATCGGCCTGCGTAACATTCTGTTCAAATGTGATGATAGACTCTGCACCTACACGCAGATAACCAGTTTGATCGTATATCACTCAGCCTGACATTTATGACGGCCAGCACCGCTCCTGTAATCGCTTTACACGATTGCATGTTCTACCTCTCGACTTAGCCGGCTCCTGTCAGGTCGATCCACATATTCTCGGTGCCAGAGCTCCAGCATGAGAAGGGCATAGACACGCGACCCGTAACTCGTCCGTCCATGGCGCTGCTCAAGAACCATGCGTCGAATCTGTTCAGGATTAAAATACCCTCGCTGCAAGCATCGGGAAGACAGCAGGGTATCTTCCACAATCTCTCGACAAGTTCCACGAAACCATTGGTCGATTGGCACGCCGAACCCCATCTTCGGACGCTGAAGGACACTCGACGGGAGCTTGTCCCTCATTACTGCCCGAAGAAGATACTTAGCCTCTCCATCTCGGATCTTGTACTCTGTTGGGAGAGCGGCGCAGAATTCGATGAGGTGGTGGTCCAACAACGGCGACCGTGCTTCGAGTCCATGTGCCATCGTTGCACGATCTACCTTAACCAGCAAGTCATCCGGCAAATAGCTCATCGTGTCCACGCCCAGCAATTGATCGAGCAGATTTGCCGACGCAGCTTTTTCGAACCATTCGATCAAGAGGCGAAGAGAGTCGTCTCCCTGTACAGCTTTATTGAACTCCGAGGTGTAGAGACCATCTTTTTCCTCCGGGCCGAAAAAGCAGATCCGTCCGAGATAGGTGTGGCTGAATGGTTGGGTCAACCGCTCCAGCCGGTTCTTTACCCTTGCCAGCAAGGCGCCCCGCACAGGCAATTTACTGACAACTCTGGATAGGTGCTCCTGCGTCGATATCCGACACAACCCATACATGGCACGATCGAATGCCGTAACGTGATACCTCGGATAGCCTGCAAGCAATTCATCGCCGCCATCTCCGTTCAAAACCACTGTGACAGACTGTCGGCTCAGCTGCGACACATAGTAGGTAGGTATCGCGGAGGAATCCGCGAATGGCTCATCATAGACCCTGGCCAATGTCGGCAATATATCGATCCCGGAATCCTGAACAATGAGCTCATGATGGTCCGTGCCGAACCGTTTAGCCACTTCCCGCGCATAGGGGAGTTCGTTGAATCCATCCTCCTTAAAGCCGATTGAGAACGTCTTTACGGGCCGGTCGCTGAACTCACTCATTAGTGCCACAATAGCGCTCGAGTCCAATCCTCCGCTCAGAAACACTCCCAGGGGAACGTCGCTGGCAAGCCGTAACCTCGTGGCGTCACGTAACAGTGACAGAAATTCCTCTTGGCATTCCCATTCATTCCTGCCTCTGCGCTTCTCTCGATAGGAGACCGCCCAATAGGCTCGCTCTGTACATGTCCCCTGTTCGCAAACCAATATATGGCCGGGGCGGAGCTTTTTAATTCCTTGAAAGATGGACCATGGAGTTGGAACGTATTGAAACGTTAGATAGTGATGCAAGGCGACAGGATCGACATCGCGTGGTGAAGACTCTATCAACAGGGCCTTGAGCTCTGATGCAAAGGTGAGACTGTTTCGGTCATGAGCGTAGTACAAAGGCTTCTTCCCAACTCGATCTCTCGCCAGAACAAGTCGGCCTGCCCGCGCATCCCAAATGGCTATGGCAAACATCCCACGCAACATAGCCACACAGTCCAGTCCAAACTCTTCGTAGAGGTGAACGATGACTTCAGTGTCTGTTCTCGACTTAAATTTATGGCGGTCGCATAGTCGGTCACGCAGCTCTTCGAAATTGTAGATTTCTCCGTTGAAGACGATCCAAACCGTACCGTCTTCATTCGACATGGGTTGGTGTCCCGCGGGACTAAGGTCCAGGATACTCAACCTCTGATGAGCGAGCCCGACAGACCCATCCACATAGACCCCTGCATCGTCAGGCCCACGATGCCTCAGACTGGCACCCATGGCCGCTATCCGCTGAGGTACGACAGGCACATCGTCAAAATTGATCTGTCCGGCTATTCCACACATGGCGTTTCCCGTCAGCCCCTGCGATGCAAGTCAGGTTCCATGACTATTTGTTCAAGAACAACACAACGGTCGAACAACGGTTGTACAGCCAGCGGACATATCTGTGAAGGCGCGGCATTAAGAGGAGCGATCCCCATATCGATGCATATCCTTCATCCCCAAGTCTCCATAGATGTGGAATAAGCTCGACTCGGTTGAAATGTTTCAGGGCAAGCGCCCGAAGAGCCCTGATCTTCATGTACTTCAGTCCCGTCTTGGAATAGTGCAAATTGATTTTCGCGCAAGCCACGGAGTCCATATGTTGCTGGAACTCGTTGCGGATCCCGATAAGCGCCCAGAAGAAGAACCAGTAGTAGCTCTGGATTGCAGCACCTAATGGGACGTGGATATGCGGTTCGATCGGCATATACCGCGCCGGAAACGTATGGATCGCCACCCCTCCAGGCCGCAGTACACGTGCAATTTCCGCGAAGACCAGCTCATGGTCCTGCACATGTTCAAGGGTCGAGGTTGAATACACGAAGTCGAAGAATCCCTCCTCGAAAGGAATTCTGAATGAAGACAGATTGACCTCATACTCCGGAACATTGGCTGGCTTCCCTGTCATAGCAAACCCAAAGAACTGCTCATCTTTCGGCGCCCGGCAGGCCACCGCGGGTCGAATATCAAAACCGTATGCGTCGAATCCAGCGTCTCGGTACTGGTACACAAAACTTCCAGAGCCGCATCAGAAATCAAGGATCCGAGATTCTTTGGTCAGATAACAATTCATGTTCGCCAGCATGCGGCGGTGCTGACGAACGAGGCTGAACTTCTCAATAGAGGCAGGCCCTTGTTCCACTTAAGCGATGGACCCTCTTGGTTAGAACTGACGAACTCAACGCCTGAAAACAGGAAGATCCACGCTCACCGCGTAACCATCAACAACGCTGCAACATCTGTTTCCAACACGTAGACGACAATCTGCCACTCGTTTACCAGATAATCATTGTTTAGTGGGCACTTCGTTGCACTGGCCTGCCTTCACAGGCGACAAGATGTCCGACTTTGTCGCTTGCTCCCCAGCAGCACTCTCAGAAGGTCTATTGCCAAAATCCTGATAGATTGTGGGAATACGGCCAGACCGGAGATCAGTGAAAAGCTTTAGATAGGTCCGCACAATGGCATCTGGATCGTGCCTCTGTCGCACATACTCCAGACCATTTTCACCCATGCGCGCACGCAGTGCACGATCCCGACAGAGCAATCGAACTGACTGCTCAAAACGTGACCAATCCTCTTTCGCACAAAAGCCCAACTCGTACCGGTCCAACATGTTGTCCGGATTTACAGCCCAAGATACGATTGGGGTTCCTGATGCCGCCGCTTGCAGATAAGTATTTGGAAATCCCTCCATCCTCGATGTGTTAACAAAGACAGCCGCCTCTCGGAATAGCCTCCCTGTTTCATGCAATGGCACCGCCGGCAGCACCTTGAGGTTCGCAATATGTTGTGCAGCCTTGTGAATGTTCTCCAGTTGTGTGGGATTCACTTGACTCGCCACTGCCACCATCAGAAATAATTGGTCTGGAATTCGCCTTGCCAACTGAACGAACAGCTCAGGCTGTTTCCACTCGTCAACTCGGGCAATCCACATGACGAACTCTCGAAACTCTTGGCCAGGGCTGGCAACAATCTCAAACGGGTACAAAGATGGAACAACATGTCCCCGCCGACGATACCGTTTGAACAACAGATCTGCCTGCCTCACATTTTGACAAACCACGACATCAGCACGACGTAGTCCTCTTTCGAACCACGCCCCTTCGACTGGATAGGTAGCGGCATAATCCCCGGACACATCCATGTCATGTGCCACCATGTATATGAACGGACGCCGGACTAGGGAGCACGCACGTTGAATAAAACCGACGGATGTTCCTGCACAGCGCGTAATGAAGACATCCGCATTAATGGAGCGCAAGAGACGAACCCATCTGATGATCAATGACACATTGCGGACCACACGGACACACCAGTCGATGGGAAGTACTTTGCGTATTATCTTCTTGCAGATAACGCCTCCCCGCACGAGAGAACGAGAGAGTGTCGCGAGCGGAGGTGGACACCACGCAAGCCATCGATAGCCCCATTCTACTATTCTTAACTGAGCAGAACCTTTCCCCTGTCCGCTCAATAAATCCGAAGAAACGGAGGGGGGTCGGAAGGGGCCACAAAATGGATTTAACACAATTGTGACACCGTCGATTTCCTCCCTAGCAATTCTCTGATCGTCTCCAGTTAACACGTAAATTTCGCAACCCGCTCGCCGAGCCAGTTGCTTGGCCAAAGTGGCAACCTGCACCTCCGCCCCGCCAAACACTCGCCCTGGGTGGGGACGGAAAACTCCGTACACTTGAGAAAGCAAAAAACACACACGAATGGGAGGATCGAACCCTTCATCTGCAGTTACGCGCGTAATTGCCCGCCGGTATACATCATTCATTTTTGCTAAGGTCTGGCTCATTGAAAACTGGCTTCGAACTCGAGAGCGTGCTGCCTGAATAATCGAGTGCCGCATTTTCTGGTTACTAATAAGTTGAATAATTCTTTCCGCCATCGCCGCGCTATCTTTGCGTGGCACCACAAATCCTGTTTCACCATCCATGATCAATTCGACGGCACCACCTGCAGCCGTAGTTACAGCAGGCACTCCTAGCTCTGCAGCCTCAATCAGCACGTTGGGACAGCCCTCTGATACAGAGGTCAACGCCACGACATCCAGTAGTTGCATCATGAGCTGCGCGTCTGCGCAGCGACCGAGCATAGAAACGTACCCTGACATCCCTCCTGACATAATCGCCTCGCTCACATCACTTCGAAGCGGTCCGTCTCCTATAATGGCAAACTGCACGTCTGGGCGCTTGGCATGTACGTGCCTTGCCGCCAAGAGAAAAGTCGCATGATCTTTATCCGCATCGATGCGGGCAATGATTCCGACAATCGGCGCATCAACCGGCAGTCCTTTTTCAGCCCGTAACTGATCGCGGAGAGAACGTGCCAGGTCCGGAGCAGAAGCTACTTCCACACCGTTATACACCGTCTCCATTCGATTTCTGGAAACGCGCGTCCACCGTTGATATGCTTCACACACAGCTTGCGAATTTCCTAACAGAACGGTGCTCAGTCTGACGGAAATCATATCGATTGCGCGCCGCCATCGTTCAACCTTCTCAGGAACACAATCCGGTGCTTCACTACGCATCGAAGCGATGATCACTGGAATACCGACGATCGTCCCTGCAATGGCGCCCGCATGAATCGAGTTAGGCAGCCAGTTATGGAGAATCTGACAAGGATTCGATGCGAGATGTTTCACGAGACGCCACACGACGCTGCTCCAGAATATTCGATGTGGTTGTGCATGTACGATCGGCACGCTAAGCCGATGGAGTTCCGGCGCGAAGAAGGGGTCGGTCATATCCATTACAACGACTTCGGGAAGCCATTGCGCTCGATCCAGATATTTCAGCAACAACACCAACTGCCGCTGCGCCCCTCCGCAACCAAGGTCGTGAATAAGGAACACGATCCGCCTAGGGCGCCCGTCATGGAGCGCACCAGTCTTCCAGCCACTCCACAGATGACAAATTCGCCGACCTGCGGCAATGACGTACGCACACCCTGCCAGCGTGAATAGCAGCCCCACGTCCAGGGCTCGGACAAGGATTCGTCTATTCACGGCCATTTATTCATATCCTGATATTTGAGATTGCTCGGAATGTCCTATCCCTCAGCCAGATTTCCCTCCGAGGGAAATCTGGCTTATTGGTCTTATTCAATCTCGATACTTTGGCTTGTAGGCCGTTAGAGACCGGTGCCACGAGAGCCAGTCCAACACGTCAGCATTGCAGCTGAATAACAAATCGCATGCAACTATTCCCCTGGACAGCTGGACGAATACGGAGAATGCCGCGCCCATCCGTTCTGCCAACGGCGCGCATGTTTCAGCAAGAGTAAACTCTTTGGCAATGGCAATAGCCCTACCATCGCGCGGGTTACCCCGTTACCCTATATCGCGGAGATTGCCGCCTGGGCCGCGAGCGCTTCGCCAGTCGAAACTCACTTAATTGGCCTCGCATCACTGAACTGAGCACCAAAACTGCGCCAGAAATCTTGCTCTCATTCTCTTTCGTCATTCTTGCAGATAGAGACTGCGCTCTAGCGGTGGGGCAAAAACTCTACGGTCTCGGCCAGCCACCTCGCACAAAATCAAGGGGAATGAACATCTCCTTCCCCTTACGGAAACGTTCTTGACTCACGATTCAATTTGACGATACCTGCGCAAATTTTGCAAAGCATTTCAGTATCTTGCGATTGAGAAAACAGGAGGCTCACTTCTCACTGCCCCGCAGGCATAAAGCATATGGGCCTGGCGAAAGTGATCGGATTCCAGTGTGTGGAGTTATCTCATCCACGCAGAGGCGTGAAGCATGGCCCTGCGCTAATAGTCGCTTGCGGGCACAACAGAGTGATTGTGCCTTCCCCCCCGTCCGACGATCTTTCAACCATACCCTATTTGAAATCACGTCGCTGAAAGATCATGCATGCAGCGACCATCACCGATGCGGCATAGGCCACGCCGTAGCTCACGGTAACAAGAAGGTAGTTCCCAGAGATCGGAATACCATGCGCTGCTTCACTCTTGACATTGAAGTTTGCAAGGTTCGGAAGAGCATAGTAGAGAACATTGAGCACTCCGCTCACCAGGGGATTCTCCAGCTTGTCGCCAAACGCCTTAAGGTCTCCAGTGAGGTGCCCAATCACATAGATGGCTAAAGTAAACGTCGCACTCAAGGTGGGAGTGGTGAAGGTCGAAAACATGACGGCCACGGCGACAATCAAGAGAAGTTCCAGGAAGATTAGTCCAATGGCTTTCATAAGCCCTATGTCCAAGCTGACGCTCCCTAGCAGGAGAACGAGGGCAAACCCCACAGCCATAATGGCGATATTCACGGACAGCGTCAGGGCAAGACCCGAATACCTCCCAAGGAGGAACTGGTACCGAGGAATAGGTTTGGCAATGATGCTATAGATCGTTCGCTTTTCGATCTCCTTGCTGACAAGCCCGATTCCTACGAAGACCGCAATTAAGACTCCAAAGATGTTGATGCTAGCCAAGCCTAGGTCTTTCATGAGCTTGGCCTGTTCTCCAATCGTCAAGCTACCAAGGAGAACGGAGCTGCCAATCAACATTAGGCCGAAAAAAACCAGGTTGAAGAGGATCTTGTCTCGCAGGTTCTCTTTGAATGTGTTGAGCGCAATGACGACGATTCGTTTCATGTGCGATTCATCCCAGACTCTGTGAGAAAAAGGTCTTCCAGCGACCGCTTATGGGGGAGCAATGACACGACTCGGCCCTTGTGTTTGAGAATTTGCTCGAGCAATCCATTGACTCTCGCCTCATCGTCCAATTTAATCAACACATGATCGCCTCGTCTTATCAGTGTGGTATCCAGGCCCTCCACCCCTGCAAGCGCTCCTTCAGAAAGACCTTCTACAACAAGCTCGATGGAGGTTACTGACGAGGCTCCTGCGATTTCCTGAACTGTCCCCACAGCCTTAAGACGTCCCTTGACCAAAATACCGACCCGGTCACAGATCATCTCGACATCAGGCAGAATGTGGGAGCTGAAAAAAATGGTTTTTCCTTCTTGCTTGAGACGAAGAATGATGTCTCGTACATCTCGCCGGCCGATGGGATCTAATCCGGACATCGGCTCATCAAGAATTACCAATTTTGGATCATTGATCAACGCCTGGGCAATGCCGATCCGCTGGAGCATTCCTTTTGAAAATTTCCGAAGAGGACGGTGCCGGGCGTCCGTCATTGAAACCAACTCCAAGAGTTCGTCAATCTTCTTGGCAAGCCTCAATCCTCCCATTCCGAACAATTGACCATAGAATAAAAGAAACTCCTCGGCAGTGAGGTACTCGTAGAAAAATGGCGATTCGGGGAGAAATCCGATGTACTGTTTAACCCCTACGTCACGAATCGAACGATCCAAAATCC
>ERZ1292630.3554-Hain-H41-02um-R3-3554-length-13614-cov-5_pt1 | contig 13614 bp, 11 predicted proteins | sample MGYA00564408_ERZ1292630 | MGnify/ENA primary metagenome ERZ1292630 (study PRJEB36523, sample SAMEA6512641) | groundwater metagenome | collected 2019-01-08 | study: AquaDiva: Metagenomics assemblies of 32 groundwater samples | reverse complement strand
TATTCAATAATTTTATCTATCATAATAAATTACATTTTCATATTTGACATGCCAATATCTTTTTCAGATTTTACTTGATTCTTAGGTTTTTGATCATGATTGTGTTGAGATCCAGCAGTTTTTATTTCACTTTCAGAATCAAGTAAATAACCACCTGATACAACAACATTATCATTTTCTTTTAAACCAGAAGTAATAGAATAATTATCACCATTTATTTCACCTATTTTTATGTTTTTAGGTGTATATATACCTTCTTTTTCCTCTACCCAAACTATATTTTTTTTCCCAGTTATAATTACTGCTGTTTTAGGTAAAAGCATTTTTTTTCCTAAATTTATTTTTATTTTTAACTTTACACTCATTTCAGGTTTTAATTTTTTAGACATATTATCCACATTCATTCTTATTTTTAATGATTTTGAATCGCTTTCTAACATAGGGTAAATATAATCTATTTTTGTTTCTATAATTTCATCATTAAAACTACTTGAAGTTATAATAACGTCTTGGTTTACCTTAAGGTCTTTTATGTCTTGTTCATTTATATTTCCTTCTACCCAAAGATTAGATAAATCTGCTAATTCAAACGTAGATTCTCCAGCTTGAACGTATTGACCTTTTACAACATTCTTTTTTATGACAGTTCCTGATTCAGAAGAAAAAATAGGTATATTAGGTTCTGTTTTTTTAGAGGTTTTTAAATTATTTACTTGATTTTCTGTTAACCCCATAAGTAAAAGTTTTTGTTTAGATGATTCTAAAATCTCTTTTGCAGATTGTGAAATATCATTAAATTTACTATCTTTTAGTTTTAAATAACTCTCATTTGCTTGTAAAAACTCTTGTTGAGCAGAAAAAATCTCTGGACTATAAATATCAAAAATTTTTTCTCCTTTAGAAATATTAGCTCCTGTTGTATTTATATAAAGTTTGTTGATTCTCCCTGCTATCCAAGAAGACAATCGATACATTTTTTTTTCATCAAAAGTTACTTTTCCTACAGCATCTATTTCTTTAATCATATTCTCATATTTAGCTTTTTCTACTTTTACATTGGCCATTATTTTTTGTGATGAAGATAAGCTTATTTCTTTCATATTACCTTTAGAATCAATATTCTTAGGTTTTATTTTTTTTACCAAAGTCATACCACAAATAGGACAACTGCCTGGTTTATTAGATATAACCGAAGGGTGCATTGGACAAGTATATAATTCTTCTGCATCATTATGTTTATGTTCTGTTTTTTCTTTATTTGTATCAATAAGAGCTTTATCTGACTGAATTTTAAAAGAATTTTCTTTTTTAGTATCATCTTTTTTATCATCTTCTTTATTACAAGCTTGAAATAAAGAAAAAAGAGTAAGTAATAAAAGAATTTTTCTATTTAAGTTAATTCTCATTATTTTATTTCACTTCCTATTTCAAATTCAAGTTCTGCAATATTTTTTTCATGTTCGATTAAAATCATTTGTATTTCCATCTCACTTTCAATAATTTCTCTTTGAGTATCTAACAAAGACATAAATTCAATCTTACCTGTTTGATAGTTAACTAGTGAAGACTTTAAGGCTTGTTGAAGTTGGGGTAAAATACCATTAACAAGATAATCATATTTTTCTTCATTTTCATTAATTTTACTAATAATAGTAGCTAAATTAAAAGATTTATTGTTTTCTAAATTTTTTATATTTGATAAAAAAGCTTGATATGTATATTTTTTTTCTTCTATCATTTTTAGTTGTTTGTCTTTATACCAAATAGGTAAATTAAAACTAAGTCCTAATGAAATTAAATCTGATCTATCTGGTGCTATTGTATAAGCAAGCATAAAATCAAAATCAGGAATGGTTTCAAGTTCAGCTTTTTTTATTTCATATTCTGCAATATTTTTTTCATACTCAGCTTTTTTTATTTCAGTTGATTTATAAGCTAATTTTCTTAATTTTTCAAAATCTAAATCTATTTTACTTAGTTTTATTTCTTTAACATCATTTATTATTGAAAAAATAGGTTTATAAATTAATTTATTTATTTCTAACTTAGCTCTATCCTTTTTTTTGTTTAATTCAATTAAGTTTTTATTTATTTTTGAACCTTCAATATTTATTTTTATAATTTCTTGTTGAGTTGCAGTACCTGTTATATATTTGGTTTGGATAATTTTGGATAATTCTTTAAGAAGAGCTTTATTTCTATTTTGTAATTCAATTATTTTATTAAGATAATAAAATTCATAATATACATTTTTTACATTCATTTTAATTGAATTTACTTTTTCCAAAAACATTTGTTTTTCAATTTCACTCATAGCAATAGCTATTTTTTCTTTAAGAATTAATTTCTCAGAATAAACCGTTTTTTGAGAAATAGACAAAGAAAGTGCTGTCATCATACTACTTCCAAAAGCAATTGCATTTGTTGGTAAATTCATACTATTAAGGCTAATCATAGCATCATCAAGTGATTTTTCTTGAGGTATTTTAAAAAGACTAACTTGATATTTTAAAGATAAACTTTTTATTTCAGGATTGTTTTCTAAAGCATTTTTTATTAACTCATTAATATCTAAGTTTTTTTGAATTGCAAATGATGGTAATTGTAAAATTAACAGAAAAAATAGAGCTAATATATTTTTCTTAATCATAATAGTTTTGTATAATCAAAGCTTTTTTTCATAATATTACTATTCAATCATAAAATTTAACATCATTCCATCATCTTCATGTTCAAGATTATGACAATGAACAAGATATTTTCCTTTATTTTCTGGAAAATTAATAATAATTTTTACTTTTTCTTTTGGCATTAATAAAATAGTATCTTTAAATCCTTTTTCTATTGCTAATAAATTATTTCTTGCACCACTTCTTTCCAAAACTTGGAATTGAACATTATGTAAGTGCATGGAATGTATTTCATCTCCTGTACTATTATCAAATTCCCAAATTTCATTACTACCAGCTTTAACTATTTCATCAATTCTATTAATATCAAATACTTTTTTATTTATAGTATGCATTGCCATTCCCATTGTATTTTTAATATTCATACTTCCATGATTCATTTGATTAGTATTTCCCATCATAGGAATACCATTAATATCAAAAATTCTAGTTTTTACAGATGAAGAGGTCGGAATAATATCAATATTAGATAATTTTTCAGGTATTTTAAAAGTATTTTCTTCCTTATTCTTGATACTTAATTTTAATATTTTAAAAGCCTCTTTACCTTGACTAAGACTACCTTCAAAAATATTACTTTGTAGATATGTTTCGCTACCTATTTCATATTTAGAAAAATCAACTAAAATATCAGCTCTTTCTCCTGGTGATAATAATAAAGAGGATACTTCTTCTGCTTTGGATAATAAGCCACCGTCTGAACCAATAACACTAAATTTAGCATTATTACTAAATGCCAAATTATAAACTCTTGCATTTGAGCCATTAAGAATTCTAAAACGATAATATCTAGTAGAAACATTAAGATTAGGTGATAATTCTCCATTAATCAAAATATCTTTACCCATAAAACCTGTCATAACATCATTCATATTTGGATTATAATCTAAAGAATTTTCATTTAATTTTTTATCTTGAATAACTAATGGTATTTCATAATTCCCTGATGGTAAATTTAATTTTTTTTCTTCATCATCATTCACTATAAAAACTCCTGCCAAACCCAAATAAGCTTGTTTTGATGTTTTCCCATGAGGATGTGGATGATACCAATACATTCCAGCTCTTTGGTTTATTTTAAAACTATAGTTGAAGGAATCTCCTTCTTTTATAACATTTGATGGATAACCATCCATTTTTGATGGTGCTAGTAAACCATGCCAATGAATATTTGTTTCTTCAGTTAGTTTATTTTTTAAAGTTATATTTAAATCATCACCTTTTTGAGCAATTATAGTTGGCCCTAAAATACCATTTTCAGTATAACCAAGTACTTTTATATTTTTACCATTAATTGATGTTGTAAGATTTTGAGCAGTAAGAATATAATTTTCATTAGCTTTAATATTTTTAGGAATGCTTAAATTTTTTGTAAAATTATTTTGTTGAATTTGTATATTATTTTCATTTGATTTATCTATTGAATTTTTATCGTTTGAACAAGATACAATAATTGAAGATAAAATAATTGTTCCAATTAATAATTTTAGTTTATTCATAATCTACGCATTAATTTTTTCATAATATTATATATTTAAGTCTATAGGATTACAGTAAGGATAATGTCAAGTAAATATTAAAATATTAAAGCCTCTTATTCTAAATGAATAAAAGGCTTTTTAAGTAATTTTAGTTAAGTAAAATTAGAAATAAACTCCCATTGAAAGCATTCCTTCAAGTCTTGAACTTGAAGCAGCTCCAGCAGCATCTTTAAAAACTTGATTTTCTGTATTATTAGCAAGCATTAATTGTCTTCCTTCAAGTCTTAGATAAGAATTATCTGTAGGCTTAAATTCTAATCCTGCTGTTACTCCTAATCCATTTGTTCCAACTGTTAATACTTTTTTATCATCATTCGTCATTTCTCCTCTTAAACTAAGAGCAAAGTTTTTATTAATAGCATATTTACCAGATAATAAACCTGAATAATAAAGGTTACTCATAGCATTAGATTTCATTGCAATATCAACAGAAGCTTTTAAACTAAGTGGATCTATTGGTTGATAAGATAAATTTAAGTTATTAAATGCAAGAAAAGTAGCAGGATCTCCAGCTTTTTCTTCATTTCCGATACTACCAGAATCAGTTATATTAAATGAAGCATTAGGAGAATAACTTAATAACCATCCTAAAGATTTATCATTATTATTATCTTCAATAATTCCTAAACCATTCAAAACATGAAGACAAGCTTCAAATTGATCAACTGGTTTATATGAAATTTTTACTCCAGATTGATAAAATGGTTCATACATTGTTGTTAAAGATAAAAGACTTAAATGATTATTTTTTGGTAAAAGAGATTCAACTCCAATATGTGTTAAAAATATACCTGCATCTATCCATAAATTATCATAAGCTTTAATACCAGCATAAGCTTCTTGAATAGGTAAATATTCTGTTGTCCATGATTGTAAAGGAGTTGTACCATAAGCTAATGTAAATCTTCCTCTATACCAATCAGCATTTTTACTTACAGAAAGTTGAGCCATATTTAAATTAAATTCATTTTTTCTAAAACCTAATGCATTAAGACCTCTATTATTAGTAGCTCTTTTTTTATCTTTTGAAGTATCAAACATTACATTTGAATCATTATCCATTGCAATATAAGAATCTATATAACCTTCTAATTTTATAGGTTCTTCTGCTGCTTTAGCAGAAATAGAAAAAGAAGATAAGATAAATGCACTAATTGTTAGCATAAAAACTTTTTTTGTGTTCTTCGTTGAAAACTGCATATTTTTTCACCTCGTTATGAATGAAATATTTATAATTAATTAAAATATAAATTAAAATGGGATATTTTTCTGTGATTAAAAAACTTGAATAAAAAATGAATTAATCTTTTGTAATTTCAAAAACTTGAATTCGATTATTTCCTCGATCAAGTACAAATATTTCAAAATCTTCACTTATAACAACACTTTCAGGGTCAATAAATTTACCATTATCAGTTCCTTTAGTTCCAAAATGAGCTAAATAGTTTCCATTTTGATCAAAAATTTGGATTCTATGAGTAAGTTTTTCTGCAACATAAATATTTCCAAACTTATCAGTAGAAATGTTTCTTGGTACTGTAAATTCACCTAAACCTAATCCTCTTTTACCGAAGTTAAACAAAGCTCTTCCTTCTTTACTATTTATTTGTATTTTGGGGATAGCATTATCTAAAACAAAAAGTCTATTATTATAATATGTTAATGAAATAGGTGATTTATATTCATCTAATTTAGCAATATTTTTAATAAAAATTCCTTTAGTATCAAAAATTTTTATTAAAGCAGATTCATGATCAGAAATATATACTTTATTATCAGAAGAAACAACAATAGAGCTAGCTGATTTAAGATTGTTACTAGAATTACCTTGACCAGCAAATTCAAATAAATGCTTATAATTTTTATCAAAAACCCTTACTTTGCAATCATCTGAATCTAATATATAAATATTTTCATTATTATCTTGTGATATTGCACAAGGCGAGTTCATATTTTCATGACAAAGAATAAAATTTAAATTACCTATTTTGTCTAATATTTGAACCATTTTATTTTTTGTATCTGCTACAAACAAAAACCCTTTTTTTGATAAAAAAATATTTCTTGGTGATGAAAATTTAGTATCTAAATCATTGAATGTTCTTAGGTGTTTTATATTTAATTTAGAATCATAAAAATCTGCAATTTCTGAAACTCTGTTACTAGATTTTAAAATAGAATTCATTAACTTTTTAGATTTTTCTACTAATGTATTACTATTTACATTTTCGTGTGTTCCCTTTTGGCTAAATTTAAAAGTTTCTTTTGGTTTTGTAATATTTTCTAAACTTAAATCATTTAAAATAGCTGAATTCATTATTAGAAACTTTTGTAAATTTAAATCTTGAGAAATTTCACTAAAATTTTGGTATCTTTTCTCAGGGTTTTTTTCTAAACATTTCATAATCATATTGCATATTTCAATAGGAAGAGATGAGTTTATTTCGCTTGGTTTTATGGGATCTATTTGCATTATATTCATTATTGATTGACCTATTGAATCTGATTCAAAAGGTAATTTACCAGTAAAAAATTCATAAAACATAACTCCATAAGAAAAAATATCTGATCTATTATCAACTAATTTTAAATCATAAAGTTGTTCTGGAGACAAGTACCCTATAGTTCCAAGAATGGTTCCATTTTGAGTTAATCTTTTTTTTGTAGGATCATTTTTTTTATTACCAGCAATACCAAAATCCATTATTTTAACGGTATTTTCATTTATTATTCTAATATTTTCTGGTTTTATGTCTCTATGTATTATTCCTCTTGAATGAGCATGAGCAAGTCCATTTACAATTTGAATCATAATATCTATAATATCTGAAAAGGAATAAGATAGATTTTGATCTATATAATCTTTTAAAGTAATTCCTTCTAAATATTCCATTGCAATAAAATGAATATCTTCATCTTTACCAACTTCAAATATAGTAACAATGTTTTGATGATTTAAACTTGCTGCAGAAAGTGCTTCTCTTCTAAATCTTTCTATTAAGTCATCTCTTTCTTCTTTATCAATTAAATTACTAACTATAAGTTCTTTTACTGCTACTGGTCTATTAAGCGTTGGATCTTGAGCTAAATAAATTACTCCCATACCACCTCTACCAATTTCTTTTATTAATTGGTATTTACCGAGTAATATTTTTTGGTCTTCTTTTTCCATGCGAATAAAACTAAATTGATTGTAATCTTTTTCTATTTATTATCTAAATGTAGCTCTCAATATTCCATCAGGAGATTTTGGAGTTTGAACTGGTTGAAATGCAAACAAGCTTGTATATCCTAAAGGTCCTGTAGGTGCTAACTGAATATCTATTTGTGGTAATGGTGCGTTTCCATGTATAGCAATAACATCCATTAATTTTGAAATGATACTTCTTACAGGATCTCTTATTGTAAAAAGAAATATTTCAATTTCTTTTTCTTTTTTTGCTGCTTTCTCTGCAAGAGTAAGGGGTTTTCCTTGTCTTTGATCCTCATCTTCTATTACAGATCGCTTAGAATCTGGAAGCTGATAATCACCATAGCTATATCCACTACCACCTAATCTAACACCTGCCGTAGAAGTTGTCATTGAAAAAAACCTCATAAATTTATTAATCTACAATATATTATATTAACATAAACAGACAAAAATATATTATAATTTTACATAATGAGAATAATAATTTTAAGTTAAACTTTAAATAAAAAAATTATGGAAACAAAATCAGAAAAAAACGAAAACAATAAAAATGTTTTTTCAAAAGAAGAACTTAGTGTTTTGGTTGGAAAAAATAATACTCAAAAGCTAGTAAAAAAATTAGGTTTAATAAATATAATATGTTTATTTTCTATAGCTTTTCTTCTAATGAATATTTTATATACCATAAATGTTGACTTGCATTTAGTTGAACAAAGTACTTTACTAAAAAAAGAAAATGTTCAAGTTATGATAGAACAAAAAAAGTTAAAAAAAGACATTAATTTTTATAAGAAACAAGAGGGTATTGAAAAACTTGCACGAGAAAGTTTAGGACTTATAAAATCAGACGAAATACCTGTAAAATATATTGATAGTCAAAAAAAGAATTAAATAATGAGTTTCAGTTCATTAATAAAAGAAATAAAGATTGATAAAGGTGTTTTTAGTGTAAAAACATCTTTAGGAAAATTTTCAGCTTCAGAAAGTTATAAAGAACAATTATCATTAGGTTTATTACCAACTGATGCACCCAAAGATTTTAAGGAGGCTATTGCTAATTTATACTATGTTCCTGAGGGAAGAGAAGTTATAAAATATGAAACTCTTCATAAAAGAATACACGATGAAAAAGATATGATATTATCTTTAATTGAAGTTCCAAGTGAAGATGAAAAGAAAAAAGCACAAATTGAAAGTTCTAAAAGAGTATTAAAAGAAAACCATATAAATGATAAAACTTTAGTTATTTACTCACCTTTACTTACATCTAAATTTAATGATAGTGATGAATACGGCAAAGTATCAGCTACTTATGATTCTGAAGAAAAAATTATCTATGTAAAAACTGAATTAGTGAAAAAGACTAATATTTATAAAGAAACTATTTTTAGAGATGAGCTTTTTCCTTTACCAGAAATAGAGGCTGTAGTAATTGAACCTCAAAAAGAAGAAAAGAAAGTTGATATTGAGGCATTAAAAAATAAATATAAATTTGAAAGACCAAAAGGTAAAAGTTTAAGTGAAATAGTTTCAGGAAAAAAACCAAAAGAAGAAGCTCATGAAGAACATAAAAAAGAAGAATTATCTAAAGAAGATTTATTAAAAAGAACTATTGAAAATTCTTTAGGATATATAAAAGGTAAATGGATTAACAATATTTTTAATGTAAATAAAAAAGATTGTGGGTATTTATCACCTATAGAAAAAATAGAGCTTTATAATGATGAAATAATAATAAAATCAAGCCCTTTTACAAATACAGAATGGTGGACTAAATTCACTCCTAATATGGAATGTCCAAGATATATGGGAAGATTAGTTATAGATGATTCTTATATGCCTTTTTGCCTGAAAGGGAAATGTTCTCAAGCTTGTGGTGTTGATGAAGGTTTTACAGAGTTAAGTGCAGCAAGATTTAGATTAATTGAAGAAAAAAATATTATACAAGATGGTTTTAAAAGATTACAAGAATTTTTAGATAGAACTTTTAGACTAACTTCAGAATTTAATGAAACTTTTTCTGTTGATATAAATGTTTATTTAGGATCTCAATATCCTCATTTTTATTCTAAAATACCTCAACCTTTAGATGATTTTCAAATTCAAAATTATATCTCTGCTTATATGACTTTATATCCTGAAATTAATGATATACGTGGTAATATGGATATAGAAGAATTTTTTATTAGTGATGATTTTGATCCTGTTGATGAATCGGGATTAGTTCATGAAGCTAAAAATTATGCTCTTCAAGAAATGGTTAAACTAGCAGGACAAGAAATGTTAGAAGATGTTGTAAATGCTAGAGCAGGGAAGATTGATGGCAAGTTTTATCTTATTGATAATGGAAAAATGAGATATATTTTAAGACCAAATAAAATAGAAGCTATAAGAGATGAATTGTATATGGGAAATGTTAGTTATAAAAAAGGTCTTAATGAAGTTAAAGAATTTATTAGTGTAACTTTAGGTGGCGGAAGATGGTAACTTTCAGAGGAATAAAATAAATGGAAATAAAGAGAAAACAAGACTTAGATAAAGCTAAAGTTAATCAAGCATCTTCAGGAAAAAAGAAAGAAGCCTCTTTTTATTATTTTAGAGGAATAAAAAATTATCAAGACGGAAATTATCAAGAAGCTGAAAAAGATTTTAATGAAGGTATTTTGATTGGTGAATCTGATTCAGTTGCTTATTTTAATAGAGGTACTTTTTATCTAAGACAAAAAAGATATAAAGAAGCAATACTTGATCTTTTAAAATCTGTTAAATTAAATCCAAAATTTGCTGAAGCTTATTATAATTTAGCTTGTAGCTATGTTCAAATATTAAGTTTTAGAGAAGGAATATCTTGTTTAAAAAAAGCCGTTAAACATCAAAAAATATTTGCTCAAATTGCAGAAAATGATCCTGATTTTACCAATGTAAATAGAATGAAAGAATTTAAAGAAGCTACATTGGTTGTTTAATAATGAAAAAAGTTTTTATATTATTTTTGTTTTTCTTTTATTTATTATCTAGCTGTGCTACTTATATAAAAGTTAAATTACTTAAGCCCTCTGAAATATATATAGGAAATATAAAAAATGTTTCGGTTTCTGATTTTGATTTAAAAGGTGATTTTTCGAGCAATGAAGAAAAATCTCTTGGAGAAATTGCAGGAAATATTTTAGTTGATGCTATTTTGGGAAACAAATCTAAAGAAGATGATTTTGATCAAGGTAAAAAAGCTTCTGATAAATTATCTTCTAAATTAAATGAAAATGCTTATTTCAATGTTCTTTCTTCAAATTCAGATAAAAATGATGCAATAATAAAAGGAAGTGGTATATATAAAGTTAATGATTCTGCTATCTGGATAGATGATATTCAAGAAAGAAATGGAATTACTATAAGAAATAAAAAATATAAGGTTTCTAGAAAGGTTTCAACTTTTATTACTTATAATGTTTTAGATTCAAAAACAAATGCTGTTTTGGCTACCCAATCTTTAGAAAGTTCTAATTCTGATTATCAAATAGTTGATCTTCCTGATGATGCAAAACACAGATTAAGAGAATGGAAATCTATGGCTGATGAACAATTAACAGAAATTGCGAATAAAATAGCTTTACAAATATCTCCTCATTATGAATTTGAAGATAGAGAAATAAAAGATGGTAAATCTAAAATGATGAAAAGTGCCTTAGAATATTCAAAATCTGGTTTAATGGAAGAAGCTAAAAAAATATGGGAAGATGTTTTAAATGATACAAAATCTGAAAAAGAAGATATTTTAAACTCAAACTATAATATTGCTATTTATTATGAAATTAATGGTAATTTTGATAAAGCTATTGAATATTTTAATAAATGTTATAAGATTTCAAATAAAAATGATTTTTTTAATGATATTAGTCGAATAAATAAAAGAAAAGAAGAAATTGAAAAACTGAAAAAAAGTGGTGCTAAAGTAAATATTTAACATAAATTAAAATTTACGATTGAAACTTTGAAAACTCATCCTACATATTTTAATAGTAAGATAAGTTTTTATATTATTGTATAATCATTGGTTTCTAATTTTTTCTCTTATTTCGTCAAGAGTATAATCAACCAATAAATTACCATCTCTAAAAATAGCTTTTAGCAGTCCTTCTGTTTCTTGTTTAGGAGTACATTGATCAATTGTTTCATATTCTCCATTTTCATTTTTTATAAGAGCTAAAAGACCTTTATGAGATTTTTTACTTTTATCTGTAACAGGATCTTTTTCTATCTCTCTTTTTTCTCCATTTACTTCAACATAAGTAGCTTTTATTGCAAATCCTAAAGTATCTCTACTATAATTTCTTAAAATACCTCCAACCCCTATTACCAAATTACATGAAGCGTATCCCATTTCTTTCATTCTCTCTAAAGTTCTCTCATATCTTTCCCAATACATTCCATCTCCATAAATAAGACCAATTTTGGGATTAAGAACTTTATAACCTTTATTATTTACACTAGAGCCAAATTTTTCATCTAATAATCTTATCGCTCCTTTCCATTCATTACTTCCTTCAGGGGCACTTGGATCTCCACAAATAATATATTCTGGATTTCCGCTATCTGGTCTAAAAACAACTTTTCCATCTCTTGAAAGTATTTCTTCTTTTAATTCTTCTGCAAATTCTGTTAAAACTCTATAAATATCAAAAGTATCAGATACTATACTTACAATTCCTGTTTTATAAAGTTTGAGCATATTTTTAAAAGCTCCTAACTCATCTTCTTTTCCAAAAGAACACATTACACTATGTTCACTAGCTGGAACAGAAAGCATAATAGGTTTATTCATATCTGCATTATAATATTTTACTGAAAAAGGTAAGGCTGGAACAGTATCACTTCCTAAAAATGAAATTAGATGAGCAGTTCCACTTAATGCAGCACCTTCTTCGCTAGAATCACCTCTGTAACCAAAATCATGGACAGTAAAATCTTTTAAAAACATTAAATCATCAGAAACCGTTTGATCATAGTATTTATTAACTAATTTTCTATATTTATGACAACAAGAAGCAACTGTTATACTGTACCAAAGTTTAAGGATTAAACTTTCTGTGAAACCAACTACCCAATAAAAATCTGGATGAGTATTTGTCATTGTCATAAGAACATTTTTAACTGGCATTATTGTTCCTTCTTCAACAGCTTTTATTTCAAGAGGAAAATAGCCTAATTTACATAAATCTCTCATTTTTTCTTCTACTTCAGGAGAATTTGAACCTAAAATCATTTTTCTATATTTTAAAAACTCTTCACCCATTTCTGGAGTTAATTTTATTGATAAATATTCTTTTAGATAATATTGAAGTCCAAAAAACACTGTTTCATCAAAAACTTTATCTGTTCTTGAAGTTAAATAAGAATAAACTTTATTACATCCAGGTGCATATTGTTCCATATGTCCCATTTTATAAACATCAGTTGCTAATAATGGGTTTTCTTTTGATATTGTCATAATTTTTTCCTCTAAATTAAAATTTTAAAATTGTTTGTTCTATATAATCACTTTTTATATCTTTAAAACTGTTAGTTGTATAAATAGTATCAACATGTTGTTTTAAAGTTTCTTCACCATGAGAAAAAATACCATGAGAAACTATAAGATTTACTTTTCCACAGTTTCTTTTTTTAAGTTCTTGAGCTAGTAATATAAATGTTCCACCACCATCGCAAATATCATCTACAATGTAAATATCTTTACCATGAAAATCATTTACAGAAACGGTTATACTTTTTATATGTCCATTTTCTACATTTCTTATTTTATTACAAGTTAAAATTTCTTCTTGATAATTAAGATATTGGCATAATTTAAATATTTTTTTATAAGCTCCAGCGTCTGGAGAAGCAATTAGATAATTACTTTTATCTTTTAAAACCCCTTCTACAAATTCATAATTAGAAATTGCTTCGGCATTATTTATAAGAGCTAGACATACTTCTGAATGTGGATCATAAATTTCTACTTTAGAATATCCTTGAAGATTTAGCATATCAGAAATAACTTTTATAGATAAAGGTTCTCCTTTTACCATAACTCTGTCTTGTCTAGCATAAGGAAGATAAGGAATTAAAACTTCTATTTCTTTTACACCACATCTTTTTAAAGCATCTGTTGCCATTAGTAACATAATAAGGTTATCGGAGCTTTGGATTCTGA
>ERZ1292630.3550-Hain-H41-02um-R3-3550-length-13617-cov-5_pt1 | contig 13617 bp, 10 predicted proteins | sample MGYA00564408_ERZ1292630 | MGnify/ENA primary metagenome ERZ1292630 (study PRJEB36523, sample SAMEA6512641) | groundwater metagenome | collected 2019-01-08 | study: AquaDiva: Metagenomics assemblies of 32 groundwater samples | reverse complement strand
GCATCTCTGGCATTCAAATCTTAACCCATCCTTGTACCATGGAGAATTAAGTCCCTTCTTGTGAATGTTTTCACCTGATTTTGAGTTATTCATAGTTAAAATAGTATAAAATTTTCATTTTAGAACCACAGATTTCACAGATGGTACAGATTTTCAAAATATTTTTCCTTAGTTTGTTATTCTCTGCCAAAGCCTTACTATTTTCCCAACCGCAGATTATAACTACAGTGGTTACAGTAAACGTACAAAAAATTATTATATACATCTTAATAAATTTCTTCACTTAACTTGTATCCTTTCAATAAGAGTTAACACACAAAATTGTCTGTCAGGTGATACAGAATCGCTCTTTTGACTAATGCGACATTAGAAACAAAATGCGTCAGGATTTCAACTGTTTTTCAAATTCTACCTCTTTCTTTATTATTTATCCAAAACTTGGTAGAATTATTGGTACAATCCTTTATTATTGTTAAAACTGAAGATTAATAAATTGATGGTGGTATAGTGAATTTGCATAACAAACACTCTTCATGTACACATTGCGGCATAGCTATTTCCGATAGATCAAGTGCTATTTTCAGTGACAATGGGGATACTTTTTGTTGTTGGGGATGTGAGACGGTCTATAAAATATTAAAAAAAGGACATTTCTCATTAATCAACAAACCCTCTGCTAATCTGCCTGAATATGATTTCCTGGATAACGAGTCTTTTCTAAAAGATTATCTGGTGAACGTTGACAACAAAAAAGGTATGAGGTTTTTTATAGAAGGTATTCAATGTACTGCCTGTCTCTGGATCATCGATCAAATCCCTGATTGGGTTCCTCAGGTTGAAAATGTTCATTTAAATATGAGCCAGAATACACTGTTTGTTTCTCTGCAAGAACCCGGATACTTTGGAAAGGTTGCATCAGTTCTATCCGCCCTGGGTTATAAAGCCTATCCAATTAAGAACCTTGACGAAGCAAGGCATTTCCAGAAGAAGGAAAACCATCAGCAATTAATGAGACTGGGAATTGCCGCTGCCTGTACAGGAAACATCATGCTGTTCTCTTTTTCCCTCTACTCAGGGTTAAAGGGCCAAATGGCGACTGTCTTTGAATACCTGAACCTGGCTTTCTTTATACCTATACTCATTTACTGTGCCCGACCATTTTATAATAATTTGTGGCGGGCATTAAAAGCCGGACGTCCAAGTATAGATTTGCCTATTGTTGCTGCCGTGGTCATTGGTTTTGTGCTAAGCCTGTTCAATTTAATTCAGGGTAATGGGGATTTTTATTTTGATTCGCTTTCAGTATTAATTTTTCTGCTGTTGGCAAGCAGATATTTTTTGAGCAAAACGCAGCAGACATTTATAAACAGCTCATATTTGCAAACATTTATCAGATCGCAGGTCTGCCAGCGGTGGAATAATGAAAACCATGAATATGAAAAAGTGCCTGCAAGGCTCTTAAACGTGAATGATAAGGTCCTTGTCAAAGAAGGAGAACGCATCCCTGCTGATGGAATTGTAGTAAGCGAATATGCAAACATAAATCCTTCTATCCTGACGGGGGAAAGCCTTCCTCAAAAGCTCTTCAAGGGTTCTCAAATCTTTGCCGGAACTCAGGTCGTTTCTGACTCTGTAGAGATTTTAGTAAAATGCACCACCGGTAACAGCCGAATCGGGCAAATATTAAAGAAGGTAGAAGAGCAGATTTATAATAAGACTCCATTGATTTCATTAACCGACAAAGCAGCTCAATATTTCAGTATTTTCATACTTGCTGTAGGAGTTGTTTTCTTTTCATTCTACATCATGATAGACCCAGGTGAAGCTGTTAAACGTACGCTTGCATTAATAATCCTGGCCTGTCCCTGTGCATTAGCCCTTGCCACTCCACTAACGCAGAGTTTATCATTGAGAAAGGCGTCAAAGAAAGGTTATTTAATAAAGAATGCTGAATCACTTGAGAAATTAAACTATGTCAAAAATGCCTTTTTTGATAAAACAGGCACCCTTACTCAAGGGAGATTTGAGTTTTTGAAATGGAAGTTCCACAATTTAGAAGAATCAGGTAGTTTTTCGCCAGACCAGGAAACTATTGATGCTATATATTCAATTGAGGTTAATTCCCCGCATCCCATAGCCCGCACTCTCGTAAAGCACCTTGAAGGAAAATGTGTAAAGAAGTTGCCCGTCCACTCATTAACAGAGATTCCCGGATCAGGAATTTCTGGAATTGTAGATAAAAACCATTACAAAATAATATCAGAATTGCCTGACGATAATGATAAAGACGATTCTGACATAATATCCAGCCTGACATCAATATATAAGAACGGGGACGTTGTCGCATATGCATGCCTGGGAGATAAGCTGCACAACGACGCAAAACAGACTATTACTAATTTGAAAGATATGGGCATAATGACTTACATATTATCAGGAGACAAGAGTATACCTGTCTCAAGTGTTGCCAGAAAGCTTCATATAGCAAACGATAAGATATCCCCGAATCTTTTTCCTGAGAAAAAGAACGAAATTATTAAGAATTTTCCTGATTCCCTAATGGTTGGAGATGGCGCAAACGACTCACTTGCCATGTCTTCAGATACTGTAAGCATTGCGGTGCAGGGAAGTGTGGAATCGTGTTTAGTTGCTGCCGATATTTACGTAACAAAAGAAGGTGTTTCGCCTGTGGAAGACTTAATCTTATTAAGTAGGAATACCTTTTCTGTTATAAAAAGAAATCTTATTTTTTCATTTGTTTATAATTTTGCCGGTGGATTGGCAGCGCTTTCAGGTTACATCTCGCCTTTAACTGCGGCGATACTAATGCCGGTTAGTTCTTTAACAGTTTTGTTTTCTTCTGTCCTGGGGACTAAATTCTTGAGAAGATTCAACAAATAAATTTTTTGCTTAACAATTAAGTAAGTTATGATATAATTTCTACTTAACAATCATTACACTTTGAATAAACATGTACTGCAAATAGCACTTATGTTATTCTGAACCTAAATTGAGCGATTTTGGTTTAAGAACATAGCTTAGTGGATTTATTATGGAATCCTTCCGAAAGGAAGGAAAAAATACCTTGCTTTCGCCCGCCAGAATAACAATGTCGGGCTGGCAAGGAGTCCAAGGTGGGCAACCTGCCCGACCCGTCCCCGCCAGAACGGGTTTGTCGGGCTGGCGAACGGATTCATCCGGGCGGGCTGCGTCGTTCGGGCGGGTGCCCGCCCTTTTGAAGATACGTTTTAATTCAATTTATGAAATTCTGATACACTAATTCTAATGACAATCCTTTACATAATTATTCCTATTGCAATTATTTTAGTTTCGTCTTTCGTCTTTTTCTTCATATGGGCCGTTAAAACAGAACAATTTGACGACCTTGAAACACCGGCCCACAAGATATTAATCGATGACTGGAATGATAAATTAACTAATTTTCAATCCCCCTCTTTCCCCCTTTTTCAAAAGGGGGCTAAGGGGGATTAGTCAAAATTTGAAACCGACTCGAAATTGTGGGAAAGGAACAGGAAAATGAGCGCTTCGAATGACAGCAACTCTGGAATCGTTCAGGTTAAATATAATGACGAGATTGTCAGGATGTTCATTCTGGCAACCATATTCTGGGCTACAGTAGCTTTCTCAGTAGGGATAATTATCGCTGCACAAATGGTAATATGGCAACTCAACCTTAATACAAGTTGGTTAACATTTGGCCGTCTAAGACCATTACACACTAACTTCAATCTCTTTGCGTTTGCAGGAAATGCAATCTTTGTGGGGATTTATCACTCTACACAAAGACTTTTAAAAACGAGATTGTTTTCAGATAGTTTAAGCAAACTTCATTTCTGGGGATGGCAATCTATTATTGTATTAGCTGCAATTACTTTACCCCTTGGCTTGTCACAGGGTAAAGAGTACGCAGAACTGGAGTGGCCTATCGATATTGCCCTTGTCCTGATTTGGGTTGTCTTTGCAATCAATTTTTTTGGCACACTATTAAAGCGTAATGAAAAACATATGTACGTTTCTATCTGGTTTTATATAGCCACCATTGTCACAGTCGGACTCCTGTATATTGTAAATGCAATAAGTTTACCAATCAGTTTTTTTAAAAGTTACATAGTTTTTGCCGGTATTCAGGATGCCCTCGTTCAATGGTGGTATGGGCACAATGCAGTGGCTTTCTTTCTCACCACACCATTCCTGGGCTTTATGTATTATTATATGCCAAAGGCGGCAAACAGGCCCATCTATAGTTATAGACTTTCGGTCATGCATTTCTGGTCTCTCATTTTCCTATATATCTGGGCAGGGCCACACCACCTCTTAAACACCGCTTTACCTGAATGGCTTCAAACACTGGGTATAGTTTTCAGCGTTATGCTTTGGGCTCCTAGTTGGGGAGGAGCCGTTAATGGAATTCTAACACTGCGTGGCGCATGGAATTTATTAAGAACAGATCCTATCATAAAATTTCTGGTTGCAGCCATAACCTTTTATGCAATGGTAACTTTTGAGGGGCCTCTTTTATCAGTAAAGGCGGTAAACTCTCTGGGACATTACACTGACTGGATTGTCGGCCATGTACATTTAGGAACATTAGGCTGGAATGGGTTTCTGACTTTTGGGATATTATATTTTATTGTCCCCAAATTATGGAAGACAGAATTATACAGCAAAAAACTGGCAAACATTCATTTCTGGATAGGTATCCTGGGTATACTTTTTTACTACCTTTCCATGCTGGCCTCTGGAATTACTCAGGGTTTAATGTGGAGAGCCGTAGATGCAAATGGCAACCTTGTTTATCCTGATTTCATTGAAACAGTAATTCGCATTGTACCGCTCTTTTTCTTCCGCGCAATAGGTGGTGTATTGTTTCTGGCCGGTTTCGTTTTCTTAATCTATAACGTTTACAAAACTATCAAACAAGCGCCAAAAGATTTAGCAGATGAGACGGTTCAGATTAAAGGAACATCTTCTGCAATCAATCATCCTGAACGGGGACACAGAAGACTCGAAGGGATGGCTGTTGCTTTTACCATATTGGCCCTTATTGCTATATTAGCCGGCTCTATAATAGAAGTAATTCCAACTCTCTCCATTAATAAATACGTTAAAACGGAAAAAAAAATTAAGCCGTTTACACCATTAGAGCTGGCAGGAAGAGACATATACATCAAGGAAGGTTGTTATACCTGCCATTCCCAGATGATTCGGTCAATACATTCTGAAGAGTTGAGATATGGAGCGGCATCAACAATCGAAGAGTCCATGTACGACAGGCCATTTCAGTGGGGATCTAAACGTACCGGCCCTGATTTGGCACGATTGGGAAAGAAATATCCTGATCTTTGGCACTATATGCACATGGAGAATCCGAGAGCTGTTACAAAAGAATCAATTATGCCCGCTTACCCATGGTTAATTTCATCAAAAATTGATTTTAATCGTTTGGAAAAGACAATAGCGCTTTTCAAAAAACTGGGAGTCCCTTACTCAGATAAAGACATATCTGATGCGAGTATCTCAGCAAAAACACAAGCGTTGGGAATTGCAGCAAGATTAAAAGATCAGGGAGTGAAAGGAGACGTGTCGGACAAGAAGATTACAGCGTTAATCGCATATCTCCAGGCACTTGGGCAAAAAGGAGCGCAGTAATATGAAACAGCAGGCATTAGCCCATTTCACCGATATTTATTTGATTGCAATTGCGTTCTTTTTGTTTTTGTCAGTTTTTGTAGGTTACATTTTCTGGCTTTGTAGAAAAGGGTCTAAAAAACATTATGACTATTTATCTCAATTGCCACTTCATGAGGAGAACCGGACATGAGTGAAGATAAAGCCCGGCTAAATGACGATAACATAATAGAGGGTTACGAATATGATGGTATTACTGAACTTGATAACCCTTGTCCTGACTGGTTAATGTATATTTTTTATTTTACTGTTTTTCTGTCCGTCTTTTTCCTGGGTTATCATTTTGGAAGCAATAGCAAAAATGAAATATTGGAATCTTACATGAAGAAATTACAAAATGCTCAAACGCAGGTAGTAGAACAGTTACCGGAAGTCAGTGAAAGTGAACTTGTTGCGCTTTTACAGAAGCCTGCTCAGTTAACAAGTGGTGAAGAAATCTTTGTAGATAAATGCGCCCTTTGTCACGGTGAATTCGGGGAAGGTCTCATAGGTCCAAATCTTATAGATAATTATTGGATGCATGGCAAAGGGAAGATCAGTGACATCGCAACCACTATCAGGTCTGGTATCCAGGATAAAGGTATGGCTGCCTGGAAAGATAGAATTCCGGAAGAAAATATTTTGCAGATTGCAGCTTATATAAAATCTTTAAAAGGCGCTCAGACAGAGAACGCAAAAGAGCCTGAAGGCGAATTCATAGAAGATTAAAATGGCGGAAAGCATTCATAAACTGCCAGAAGATGGTTTTCGCATAAACCACTATCCAATGGCTGTTCGCGGGTTCTTCAGGAAATACAGAACCCTTACTCAATGGCTGTTAATTGCAATATTCATCTTTCTTCCCTGGATTAAAATAAAAGGCATTCCGGCTATTCTAATTGATTTGCCGGACCGCAGATTCACATTCTTCGGTCTGAGTTTCTGGGGCCATGACACACCACTGATCTTCTTTATATTAGCAGGTTTCTCACTGGGACTATTATTTGTCACATCTGTTTGGGGTCGAGTCTGGTGCGGCTGGGCCTGCCCGCAGACGGTCATTATTGACGGAGTCTTTCGGCAAATTGAAACCCTGATCGAAGGCAATCACATTGCAAGGAAGAAATTTCAGGCAGCGCCTTTCGACAAAGAAAAAATAATAAAGAAAGCCATCAAGTGGTTTCTTTTTTTCTTTATCAGTACACTTGTGTCTCACACCTTTTATGCCTACTTTACCGGTGCAGGAAGACTTGTATCCATGGCAATAAGCTCACCCTCTGAGAATTTGACAACTTTTTTAATCGTAAATACAACTACCCTTATAATTCTGTTTAATTTCGGATGGTTTAAAGAGCGGCTTTGTACCGTCATTTGTCCGTATGGAAGGCTCCAGTCTGTATTAATGGACGAAGATTCCCTTGTTGTGGCTTATGATGAGAGGAGAGGAGAACCCAGAAAAGGCAGAAAGCGGTCGTCAGGGAAAACTGGTGATTGTATCAACTGCTACAAATGCGTAGTCGTTTGCCCCACAGGTATTGATATTCGTCACGGTATCCAGATGGAATGTATTGCCTGTACATCCTGTATTGATGCATGTGACGGGATAATGCGAATAACAAAAAAACCAAAGGGACTTATTCGCTACGAATCAGAGAATGGACTGAAAGGCAAGAAGACCATCTTCTGGAAAATGAAAACGTATATCTACTTTGGATTAACCCTGCTTTCATTTATAGGCATCTTTTTATATGTTTTAAATAGATCAGAGTTGGACATCACTGTATTGAGGGCACACGAAAATCCTTATCAGGTATTAGAAACATCGAAAGAGATTACTTTGATAGCGAATCATTTTACGCTAAACTTAAAGAATCAAAGTTCACAAGTTATGGAAGTTGATATCATACGAAAAGAGGAGATGGAAAACAGTGAAATAGAAATCATAGCGCCAACACTTCCAGAAATAATTCCACCGGGTGAAGCAATCAAAAACCACATTTTTATAAAGTTTTCAAAGTCAATTTTAGGCAAAAAAGGACGGGGAGAATTTAAATTACAGATTATGGCAAAATCAAAGAATGTAACAAAAAAATATGTAAAGGAAATCAACCTTGTTGGACCTATCTAATCAATTAATCAATAGAGTCGGTGATATGCTGCCAATTATGGCGCCTTTTGCCGTTATTGCCGCAAGCATTATCGGCAGTATACATTGTGTAGGAATGTGTGGCGCCTTAGCGCTGACCGCCGGTGCACAAAGCAAAAGTGGCCTTATTAATTACCATCTTGGACGCCTGCTTGGATACTTCTGTGTAGGCGCCCTGGCTGGATTCCTGGGATCTGAATTTATTAATTCTGAGATGAAATATATATCCATCATCTCCAGCATTTTTTTAGGAATCAGTTTCTTAATCGTAGGATTCAGTATAATCAGAAAAGGACAATTTCATATCAGGCAACCTGATTTCCTGAAGCTGTTCTACCAGAGAAGAGTTGGCCGGTTACTGGAAAGCAAAGCTTCTCATTCGGTTTCAAGTTTTTTAATTGGTTTGCTGAGTCCTTTGCTGCCATGCGGGTGGTTATACGGTTTTATATTGATAGCAGTCGCAACAAACAATGCTATTTGGGGAGGTGTATTGCTTACATCTTTCTGGATAGGCACCCTTCCTGCGCTTTCAGGAATTTCATTATTAGCAGGAAAACCGATTAAGTTCTTCAATAGTAAAGCAACCGTCTTTCTGGGTATCTTCCTGATGTTTATAGGCTTTTCCAGTTTAATACTAAAGCTATCCAGTCTGGCAGCAAAGCACTGCCATTAAACAGGAAGCATTTCCGAATTGCTGTACAGGATTGCTCTGGTTTCTTTTGGAGTGCAGTGACCGCCTGCCTGTGCGTGTTCGCCTGTCTGCCGTGCTTACAGCACAGATAGGCTGGATTTGGTATTTCTTATTACTAAAATAAAATGGCCTTTGTTCTTTTAGTACATGGTAGATAATCTTGAGCATCTCCCTGGCAAGGGCTACCTTCGCAGTATTATGCCCTTTCCGTTGTTTGAGTATTTCGTATTTGTCTTGCATTTCTGGCCTTAATAAAGTGATACATGTTTCCCAGAAGTATCCATTGGAGGCTCTTCCTTCGATTTTTATTTAATGGACCATGGTATGTCTTGTTGGCACTCGCAGATATACGAGGAGGAAGCCCTGCGTAAGCACATAATCTATTAAATGACCCTGTTTTGGCTCTATTTCGTCCTCTTACTTTACGTATTGGATACCGTAAGTATGTTTAAATTTCCCCTCGTTCTCTTTATTAACTAGCACAAAGATTTTCCAAAACGTATAATTCTCATCTAAGTCTTGCATAGTAGTCTTCCAGTTTTCACCGTCCGAATCCCTAATATAAAGCTGACTTAACTTTCCATTTTGACAATCACTTTTATAAATAATGAATGCATGCCCAGGAATTCCACCAAAAAATCCCGCTACGGGGCCGTGGGCCAAAGCTTCTAATATAGCTCTCCCTTTCTCTTCATGTCCGGGTATAATCGTCAGGTCGATATAGGCGGCTCTATAGCTTTTTAAGAGTTCTCTGATATAGTCCCTCTGCTTCCTACATGTGTCAGATACTGCAGATTCAGACTTAAAGAGTTTTCGAAATTCACCACCCTTAAGAAGTATCTTTTTGAGTTCCTCTTTGCTCTCCTTGACAATCTCAAGACTATGCTTGCCATACTCCGCCATTTGACCCCTGATATAATAAAACATCTCCGCTATATTATACTTTAATAGGTTAAGGTATGTTATCCAATCTCCCTCGTTATATGGGCGTTCTTTTTCTAAACAGACTCCATTATTTAGCGTCAACTTAAACACATCATCGTAAGTGGCCGCTTCTGCAGTACGGCTCGCTTGAGATCTCCATATCAACCCATCTATGGCCTCTTCTTCTACCCCACTATTGCCAAAATATTGCTGAAAGAAAAGGTCCCTCTCCGACAAATCTAAGTGTATGCCGGTTTCCCTGTATGAAATCGCCTCGATTACTCCTAAACTGGCAAAAATTGTGCAAGATCCCACATCCCCTTGTTCTACGCTTGAAGAGTGAAACCACTCAGAATAATCATACTCCTGACAAACTATAGGTTCATCAGAAATACCCCTTTGTTCAGTTGTTGTTATGTCAATTCTAACTTTATCCAGGATCTCTTTTGTTGGAACGATTCCCCCAGATTCCATAAGAAAAACGGTTTTGTTAAGCGCCTCGGTTTTGGCCGTTGGTTCGTCCTCCTTTGTGTTTTCACTTGGTATCCGATCGGGTTTTACCCCAATACTCTCGTAATAACATGAAAAATGTAGAATGCATAAAATAAAGCCTGCAATTCTAACAAAACTCTTATGGCTACACATCATCACTATTTGCCTATCAAGCCTACATTATACATACATTTGATATGTTCAACTCTTTTTAAGTGTACTAGATTCTGAATATCTATTGTCTAATTATATCACAATAAGAATGCCAAAGACCTCTTTTTTATAAAAGATTTCCTGTATCGAACCAAATCTATTCGACCAAACCATATCTCCGTCATTATGTTATATTAACACATCAAGTCTGCTGTTGACTTATCTACTTTCGCAATCCAATCGGGGAACATCATATCTACTTTAAATACCATACGTTGTCTGGTAAACCGTTTCCCTTACAATTACTCCACCCACAAACATAAAAACAGCCAACCTGTTGAAACCTTAAATTAGTCTCAATCCTAAACTTATCCTTGATTTCCATAATATAATTTACTAACATCAAAGCACGGAAAATACAATTGTTCATTTAATATTAGAATATTGAATAGATGGAAAAAGCGGGTTTTATAAAGTATTGGATTGATAGTTCTGATCGAGATTTTACAACAATGGAACATTTATTCGAAAAAGAAGACTATCATTGGGCTTTATTTATTGGCCACTTGGTTGTTGAGAAATTGCTAAAAGCATATTTCGTCCAAAACATTGACAACCAGCCTCCACCTATGCATAATTTATTACGTCTTGCAGAGAAGGCAAATTTACAATTAAGTGAAGCACAAAAAGATATTCTCGTAACAGTTACCACTTTTAATATTCAGGCAAGATATGATGATTATAAATTAGCCTTTTATGGAACCTGTACAAAAGAATATGCAGCAAAATGGATAACCGAAATAATTGGGTTAAGGAAATGGATCAAAAAACTGCTATCGAAATAGTAAATAGATATATTAAGTATTTAAAGAAAAATAAATTCAATGTCCAAAAAGCCTATTTATTTGGTTCATATGTTAATGAACAATATAACGAAGACAGCGATATTGATTTGGCTATAGTTGTGAACAAGTTGTCAAATAGTTTTACTACACAAGTTGAATTGATGAAAATAAGCAGAAAATTTGACACAAGAATTGAACCTCATCCATTTGAAGAATCAGATTTCAATACAACAAATCCATTTGCAAATGAAATCCTTAATAAAGGGATCCGGATTGCTTAATCATTTCAAGGAAAACTATGAATAAAGAATATGACTTGGTGGATGTTTCAACTATTTAAGAGGAGAATTATAATGGAAATCAAACCTATCAAAACACAAAAAGATTATCATACTGCCCTCAAAGAAATAGAAACCTTGTTTGAAGCTAAACCTAATACTCCTGAGGGCGACCGTTTAGATGTTTTGACAACCCTTGTTGAAGCTTATGAGGAAATTCATTACAACATACCTAAACCAAATCCAATTGATGCAATTTATTATTACATTGAAAGCCGTGGATTGTCTCGAAAAGATTTAGAACCATGTATTGGCAGCAGCGCTCGGGTTTCAGAAGTTTTAAACCGAAAGCGTAGTCTGTCAATTTCAATGATTCGCAAACTACATAAATTTATTGGTATTCCCACAGATATTTTAATTAAACCGTATAAACTAAGAAAGGTTGCATGAATCCTAACGTAATTGACTACATAACAAGTCTAAACTTCTTCTTGATTTCCATAATATAATGTACTAACATCAATACACGGAAAATATAATAGTTCATTTTCCATGTTTCTCTATTTAATATTAAAATAGATGGAAAATTTTCGGTTATATAAAGGCAATATATAGAAAATTCTCCATTTATTCACACTGTTAGGGGCAAAATAAATAACGGCAAGATGAAAGCAGAATGGCCATCGTAACTCAACTGCTATTTCGCATCGCAAAAGTTATGTGAAATTGAACCTGCTAAAAAGGCAAGACAATCATCCATAGCTGCTATAAAATAGAGAAGCTTGATAATTATGGATACGATATTATTTAATCCGAAAGAGTTTTTAATTGAACTGTGTAAATATTACATGGAGTTTCTTGAGACCGACTTTAAAGACAATAGACCTCCAAGTAGAAGGGTTTCTTTATACAATAAAGATGACATCCTTACAGATATAGATTTAGCAAGATATCCAAAACTACCCCAGCATTCCTTAAGATTACTTTCCAATAATTTTCAAGATAATCCTTTTATGAATATTGGCAAAGGAGATTTTGTAATTAAATTTCCAGAAGAAATTATTCATCAAATAAGGGATCTACAGAACAACTTTAAGCCTTTTGGAAAAACATTGCCAGAAAAAATTATTTCAGATTTTCTCAAGAAACAAAACTTTCCAAACAAAGATGTTGTCATAAAGGATATACTGGATAATATTAAAAATGGGAAGGTAAAAGATTTAGCCTCATATCTATCTGGATATGTCATCGTAGATTTTTATGACGAACTTTATGACCTTTGGAAAAATAAACAGGTCTTGGATAAACAAGACTTTTATCTCTATTTTCTGGATGTAAAATATGAAAATATTGTTTATCCACTTTTTTATATACCAGTGTCAATTGAGCGCACAAATGAGGGCAGATTCAATTTTGAATTTGATCCAGTATTTTTAATTAATAAAAAGGCTATTCAATATGTGAGCAAAAAAGTTGCAGACGCGCAGAATAAGGAGTGGAGAATTGACCTTCCGCCAAGACACCTTTATTTAAGCAGTTTTGAGGGAAAAGGTGAATTGCTTAAATATCTTCAAGGAATTTTAAATGAGATTTGTGACTTTTTTATATTAAAACCATTTCAAATTAATACCTCTGCACCTATTGATGTAAAGACCGATAATATCAAACTCACCAATAATTGTTATTTGTCAATATTTGATAAATCTGACGAGGCGCTGCTTAATGATTATGAGGAACTTTTAAATCTTGCCTTATCAGGTGAAGAAGCCAAAGCCCTTGAGATATTCTCAAAACTCAGCACGGATTATCTTTTTGAAAATCCTGTGTCTTTTGTGACAGAGGTAGAACAAGAATATGATAACCAATCAGTCTGCGAGAAATTAGCATACAATAGCCCGATACCTTTAAACAAAGAACAGTTGCGGGTTTTAAGAGCGATTGATAAGAAGGACTGTGAACGGATAATAATAGAAGGACCTCCGGGAACAGGAAAAAGCCACACGATAACAGCAATTATTAATAATGCCCTTCTCAGCAAGAAATCCGTACTGATGGTGTCTGATAAAAAAGAGGCATTGGATGTTGTTGAAGAGAAAATCAATGATGTACTGGACAAGATGAAGATGGACGATTTCATTCAAAACCCTATTGTAAGACTTGGGAAAAAAGAGAATACCTTTGCAGGAATTTTTAAACAGATTAATTATGACAAAATCAAGAATCGGTTTAACACATATAAAAGGCACAAAGAACAGATAGAGAAAGAAATTGATAATGTCATAGGTAATATCAAAAAAGATATAAACAATGAGATTGAAGTTTCTTTATCATTAAATCCTGATGGTATAAATCATTTATTAGCATACGAGGAAACCTTTGATGCCTTGTGGAGCGACTTGC
>ERZ1292630.3549-Hain-H41-02um-R3-3549-length-13620-cov-13_pt1 | contig 13620 bp, 4 predicted proteins | sample MGYA00564408_ERZ1292630 | MGnify/ENA primary metagenome ERZ1292630 (study PRJEB36523, sample SAMEA6512641) | groundwater metagenome | collected 2019-01-08 | study: AquaDiva: Metagenomics assemblies of 32 groundwater samples | reverse complement strand
AACCAATACCCTTCCTTTGCCACCCCGAGTTCCCTCGGGGCTGGTATTTAGGCAGATGCAGGCGCACCGCGGTGACCGTGCCTTTGAGCGTCACCTCCTCGTCGGGGTCAATTTGACTGAGCGATTCCTTGATGGACTTGATTTGCGAGCGGTCCAGGTATTTGCGGGGGATGTAGGACAGCAGGTCAGCCACGGTCTTAACGCCCAGATGCTGAAAGAGTTTAACCCGTTGTGGCCCGACGCCTTTCAAATATTGGATAGAATCAGAAAGCGATTTCATATACCCCCTCACCAATGTGCCCCTCACACCAATACATTGGTGTGGGGGTGTGCCGGCTATTATAAACCAAAGTAAATACTTATCAATAAAAAGAGATAGCACGTTTGCCTACCTCTGCCTGCAGCAGGCAGGCCCCAGGAATTCAGAAATTAATTTGGCTTGACCCCGCACATAAATGATGGAATGATACTTGATATAACTCCAAAATAATCGGTACTCCGTCGCTCTGCAAATATTGTTATATTTTTTATGTGCGGGGTTGACAGCCTGTCATTTCTCATGTATGATAACGGTCAAATGAAACCCCGTTAGAGGTAGCCCTGCACCATATGGTGCAGGACGTCCTATCGTAGATGAATAAGTGTTGGCAACTATAACCTATAATGAAGAATAATACTATAAATTATAAACCAAATACCTCTAACGGGGTGAAACGGCAGAAATTGTCCGATTATCTTGACCGCATCAAACCAGCACTGAACCAGCAGGATTATAACAAGGCGAAGCGGCTGGGCGAAACTGCCCTGAGAAAACTCCACTCCCTTTCTTATTCCCCTCGGGATGAATACCTCTTGTGCGTAAGATTGGGATACGCTTATCTTAATCTGATTGAATATTCCCGTTCCCTGGACATTTTCTACCGGGCTTATCTGACATCATCCAGGTATTCTCTTCCGGAGGCAGAGATTATTTATGCCTCATATAGTATGGGATATAATCTTGTGACGATGAAAAACCTTGACCTGGCCTTAGCCCAATTCCAGAAGGTGGAACAATACTATAAAAAGTATGGAGATAATATATTACCGATGAATAGTCAACTGGAAGCGTCGACCTTACTCGGGCTGGGGTATTGCTACCTTGGTAAAAACGAATTAGAAAAGGCGCGAGACATCATTGAAAACAGATTGCCTTCCCATAAATTTATTCTTTCAGACGAACAAGGTCTTTATGAATATAACCATCTCAGGGGCGAGTATTTAATTGCGACAAAAGAATACAAACAAGCCCGTGAGTCATTCCAGGAATGTATCAGGTTAAGCGAGCAGATAAATTCCCCTCGCGGGGCACTTCAAACGAAGATACATCTGGCTGTGATTGACCTGCTGGCGAATAGAATAGATGATGCTATTAAGACATTGCGGGAAAATCTGAGAAATGCCAGACGTCTAAAACTCAATGACCTTGTCTGTGAATCAATGCTTATTTTGAGTAGGTGTTATTTGCTTAAAGGTATGCCTGACAAGTCCGCATCAATAGAGGAGCGTATAAAACCCATCCTCACTAAACTGGACACGGTCTGGCTCTATGAAAAGACCCGTGAGTTTGAGAAACTCTATCGCCAGTTACAATCATCTCCAAAATCACCGCCCGTGCCCGCGGTCCTGGTCAAGACATTAAATCACCGCCACGAAACCTCGCCATATAAAGAGATTGTTATTGGCAGTTCTACGGCAATGCAGGAGGTATTTACACTGATAGAGAAGATAGCGCCATCGGATTTGCCGATTCTCATCCAGGGCGAGACCGGGACAGGCAAGGAACTGATTGCCCAGGCGATTCACGCCAATAGCCCGCGTTCAGCCAAGACCTTCCTGGCATTTAATTGCGGGGCGATACCGGAGTCGCTTCTGGAAAGCGCGCTCTTCGGTCATACCAGAGGGGCGTTTACCGGCGCCGTCGGAGACAAAAAGGGATATATTGAACTGGCCTCGGGCGGAACGCTCTTTATAGACGAGATTTCCAATATGTCAGCCGGGATGCAACAGAAACTCCTGCGGGTGCTGGAGGAAGACATGATCTGGCGGATTGGCGCACAGAAACAGGTAGCGGTCAACACCCGTTTTATCTTCGCCAGTAATCAGGATATAGAACAAATGGTTAAGCAAAAACTATTCCGGGAAGACCTGTTCTACCGGATTAATACCATCGTGCTTAACCTGCCGGCCTTGAGAGAGCGGAGAGAAGATATTCCGCTTCTGGTGGAACATTTCCTAAAGAAATATGCTTCTAATGCCCCCTTACCAAAGGGGGATAAAGGGGGTTATAACAACCCCCCGGCCCCCTTTTCTAAGGGGGAACAAGGGGGATTTGAACTGTCTCCTTCTGCTCTTGGTCTCTTTATAAATTATCCCTGGCCCGGGAATATCCGCGAACTGGAAAACGAGATTCAGAGAATCCTTGTCCTGCATCCTGAGGCAAAACTGATTACAGAATCAATGCTCTCTGAATCTATCAGGGAGTGCAGCCAAACTACAGGAAAAGTGTCTGAAGGGCTGACATTAATACAATTAAGGAAGAAATGGGAGAAAGATATAATTACCCAAACCATAAAGAAATACAATGGGAATATAGCGGTGGCGGCTAAACAACTTGGCTATGCGCTTTCACCTTTCTACCGGAAGATGAAACACCTGAAGATAACACCAGAACAATAGGACGCAGATTTATAGGATTTTCCTTAACCACAAAGGCACAAAGGACACAACCCCCTTTTATTCCCCCTTTGCTAAGGGGGAGTGGTTAGTAAATTCCCCCTTATTAAAGGGGGTTAGGGGGTTGTATTGGTGTCTTAGTGACTTAGTGGTAATTAAGAATTTGTTACCCAAAGGTAACGACTCTTGACCATTTGGTCAAAGCGACCTAAAAACCACCATTACCCATTATTCTCTATCATATCTAACCACCTTGTTTCCAGAGAGTTAGGACAAAATAACCATCCCTGCCATTTTTCATGAAATCTGGCACGCTATTTGCATACATAATATAGGAATTTCCTCTTTACAACGGGATTAAACGGATTTAGCGGAGTAACAACCCCCTCAGTCCCCCTTAACAAAGGGGGAATAAAAGGGGGTTGTTAAATCCTGTTGTTTAACTCGAGAACAAAAAGCCAGTCCAAGGAGGATGTTATTATGAGTAAATTAGCCACTATACAAAGCAAATGCCCGCCTCTGAGCGAAAAGGATGTCCTTATTCTCCGCGGACGACCGGCATTAAAAGCCACACTATTAAAAGATGACGAACTCCGCAGAGACCGCGACAGCGAACACCGCAGTGACCGCGACAGCGAATGGGTCTATTATTCTTTGGCAACAAATACCAAACAGCACTATTTCTTCCATGGCGGACACCTGACGGAATACAAGGAGACGAGGATATGAACCCCGATCGTAAGTTAAACAACAGGATTAAACGGATTTAACGGAATAACAACCCCCTCAGTCCCCCTTAACGAAGGGGGAATAAAAGGGGGTTGTTAAATCCTGTTGTTAAAAAGGAAATTCCTATACTATTAAATTAGTGGGGTGGAAAAGATTGAGAGTTATGATAAATAAACGGATTATAATAGTAATGATAATGGTTGTTCTGGTATCTTTGACTATAGCAACCAAGGGTTGTTTCAAGCGCGAGAAGCCGGGTCCACAGTCCGGCAGCAGCGCTTCTCTGCCCGGCGCTTTCCAGACCACCTTGCCGGCTGACGGCGTTATCAATGTGGATGTCTTCTCTGCGCCGGTGCCCGTGGCCTGGAATGCCTCAAGCAATGTTTCCAACTATATCCTGGAAATAGCCAAGGAAGACGATTTCTCTGCGGCTAATATGGTTTACTCCGCTACACTGGGCCCCAACACCACCAATCATTCCATAACCGCCTGGACTTTATCGGGCGGCATCTGGTATTACTGGCGGGTTAAGGCCGTTAATTTATACGGCACCACTGTTTCATCAGATACGCCATCCTGTTTCTATACCTCTTCAGGCGGCATCATCCCCGGCACATTTAATTTGGCTACGCCGACCGATAATGATGAATCGGGGCTGGCCCTGACACCTGAATTCAACTGGACCAATGCCCCTAAGGAAAGTAAATACATTATCTATCTGGATAACGATTCCAATTTCTCATCGCCGCTTTATACGGACACGACCAGGCCAGGCGAACTGGGTATCCATATCCCCACCGGGGCGGGGCTGACCGAGACATCGCGTTATTACTGGCAGGTGGAGGCATATAACCCATTCGGCGTCAGGCCGTCTTCTATCTATTCATTCGTAACCGGTCCGATTAAATATTATACCCTGACTACTGACACGAGCAATATCAATGCCGGGCAGGGGATTACCGCCACCTTAACCGCCCTGGATAACAATAGTTCACCGGTTACTAATCATAGCCCGTTTACTATCACAATGTCGGCCGGTCCTGACTTGACATATTATAATAATAATACCCTGACCACGATAAACACCTCGGGCATATACACGGTGACCAACGGAATTGCCGGAATATATCTCAAGGCAACTAAATCAGAAGCGGTGGTGATAACCGCGACCGACCGGGCCCTCAGGAGCGTCAGCGCCGGCCCCATTACGGTCAGTCCGGGCGCGGCCAGTAAATTACTCTGGGTAACCGCGTCTGCTCCGTCACAGGCCGTGGGCACCGTCTGGGCTCCATTCTTGGTTGAGGTTACTGATGCCTATAATAACCGCCGGACCTCGGATAATTCCACCATAGTTACACTTTCCGTAGTAACCGGCACATCTACCTTTGCTACGGGTCTGACCGCGACCGCATCAGCCGGACTGGCCGCATTCAGCGCCACCTCATATAATAAAGTAGAGACGATTAATATCAGGGCCGGCGCAGCCGGACTTACTCCGACAGCAACTACCGGTAATATCGTGGTAACTATTGGCGCCGCCGCCAAACTGCTCTGGGTAACTCAGCCGGGCACAGCCCAGACGGCCGGGACTAACTGGACGACATTCACGGTTGAGGTTACTGATGCCTATAATAACCGCCGGACCTCGGATAATACCACCATAGTTATACTTTCCGTAGTAACCGGCACGAGCGCCTTTGCCACGGGTCTGACCGCGACCGCATCAGCCGGACTGGCCACCTTCAGTAACACCTTATATAATAAAGCCGAGACGATTAATATCAAGGCATCTAAATCCGGTCTGGCTGACACAGCAACCACCGGTAATATTGTGGCGGCTCCGGGCCCGGCAACCAAACTACTCTGGGTAACCGGGCCGGCGACAGCCCAGACCGCCGGCGCCAACTGGGCTCCATTCTCTGTTGAGGTTACTGATGCCTATAATAACCGTCGGACCTCGGATAATACCACCGTAATAACCGTAACTAAGGTAGCCGGGACAGGTTCCTTTGCCGGCGGCTCTACAGCCACGGCCTCAGCCGGCCTGGCGACATTTAGTTCGGCCCTCTATAACCAGGCCGAGACCATTACGGTCAAGGCAACCGCGGCCGGTCTGGCCGATACATCAACCACCGGTAATATCACAGTCAATCCGGGCGGGGCCGCCAAACTACTCTGGGTAACCGGGCCGGCGACACCCCAAACCGCCGGGACTCCCTGGCCGGCATCATCCATCAGGATTACCGACCAGTATGATAATACGGTCAACAGCAGCGCGGCGGTAACCCTGACCATCGTGGCCGGCACATCTACATTTGCCGCGGGTTTCACGGCCACGGCCTCAGCCGGCCTGGCCGCCTTTAGTTCGGTCCTCTATAACCAGGCCGAGACCATTACGGTTAAAGGGATTGCGGCCGGTCTGGCTGACACGGCCACTACCGGTAATATTATAATAAACCCGGCCGCCGCTAATACCATCGCCTTCTCAACCCAGCCCGGCAATGCCGTGGCCGGCGCCACCCTGACCAATGTAGTCGTCAATCTCAAGGACGCTTATAATAACAATATCTCAGGCACAGCCGTTACCCTGGCCCTCTCGCCCACCGGCGTAACCGCATTAGGCGGCACATTAACCCGGGCCACCAATATCTCAGGCAATGCCGCCTTTAATGACTTAGTGATAACCCTGACCGGGACTTATGGCCTGACCGCCACGGCCTCTACGCTCTATGCTCCACCCTCTACGCTTTTTAACATCACAGCCGCTACAGCCGCTTCTCTGGCCTGGGTTCAGCAACCGACGACCACCACGGCCGGAAGTGTTATAACCCCTTCTGTTACCGTCAGGGTCTTAGATGCCTATCTGAATCCGGTATCAGGTATCTCTGTATCAGTCACCACCACTAACGGAACAGCCATCTCCGGCACGCTTGTTACCCAGACCAATTCTTCCGGCATTGCAACTTTCAATAACCTGAGTATTACTCTGACCGGAAGTTATGCCCTAAGTGCCTCTGCCTCTACGCTCTACGCTCCACCCTCTACGCTGTTTAACATGACTCCGGCCGCCGTGAATACTCTTGTATTCTCCAACCAGCCGCTGAGCGCCACAGCCGGCGCTACGACATTAGCGGCTCAGGTCACGGTCAGAGACCAATATAATAATTTAGTCCCATCCGTGGCGGTCTCTCTAACCACCACCACCTATTTAAACGGCACAACCACCACGAATACCAATTCCAGCGGCGTGGCAATCTTTAGTTCTTTGAGTATCACCAGCACCGGCGCCTATCAACTCTCGGCCCGGGCCGGCGCCATAGGTCCTCTGAACTCCAACAACTTTAATATCACTCCATCTGTTGCGAATAATCTGACCTTCTCCACCCAGCCGCCGGCCAGTGCCGTTGCCGGCGCTACAACCCTGGCGGCTCAGGTCACGGTCAGAGACCAATATAATAACTTAGTCCCATCCGTGGCCGTCTCTCTAACCACCACCACACAGTTGAACGGCACAACCACAACGAATACCAATTCCAGCGGCCTGGCCATCTTCAGCGGTTTATATATCACCACGACCGGGACTTATGCCCTGACCGCCACCGCCCTCGGAGTTTATCCCGACGTTCTGTCGGGACTGTTTAACATTACTCCAGCCGCGGCGAATAATCTAATCTTCACAACCCAGCCGGCCAATTCCGTGGCGGGCGCCACCACCATCGCGGCTCAGGTAACGGTCCGGGACGCTTATAACAACTTAGTGCCGTCCGTGGCCGTTTCGTTAACCACCACGACCCAGTTAAACGGCACAACCACCACGAATACCGATTCCAGCGGCGTGGCCATCTTCAGCGGTCTGAGTATCACCACGACCGGGACTTATGCCCTGACCGCCACAGCCGGCGCATTAACGACCGCATCCAATAACTTCAACATCACAGCGGCCGCACCGAATACAGTAACCTTCTCCACCCAGCCGTCAAACACCACAGCCGGGGCAATAATGGCTGATGTCGTGGTCAATGTCAGGGACCAGTATAATAACAATATCTCAGGCACGGCCGTAACCTTAACCACCACCAATGGCACACTGCTCTCCGGGCAATTGAGCCGGAACACCGTCTCAGGTAATGCGACATTCAGCGGCCTGAGTATGACCCTGGTCGGGACCTATGCATTGACGGCCACGGCCGGCAGTGTCAATACCGCATCTACTAACTTCAATATCACCCCGGTCGGGCCGAGTACTATAACCTTCAGCGTCCAGCCGGCCAATACCTCAGCCGGCGCCACCATGGCTAATGTCGTCGTTAACGTCAAGGACCAGTTTAATAATAACATCTCAGGCACGGCCGTTACCCTGACCCTCTCGCCCACCGGCGCCGCCACATTAGGCGGCACATTAACCCGGGTAACCAATATCTCAGGCAATGCCGCCTTTAATGACCTGAGTATGACCCTGGTCGGGACCTATGCCCTGACCGCCACGGCATCCCCTGTTAACGTCCTCTCTAACCCGTTTAATGTCGCGCCGGATATCGCCGACAGATTGGTATTTACCGTGCAACCGGGCAGTACTACGGTGGGCAACGGTTTTACGCCGTCCGTGGCTGTAACCATCCGGGACGCCTATGGTAACACCCGCACCAGCGATACCAACAGTATCACCATCGCCGGCACGGGTCTGACCGTGGGCGGAACGAATCCGCGCAATGCCTCTGCCGGGATTGCCACATTCTCTGATTTGACCGTAGGCGGCACAGCCAATAATTATCAATTAGTTGCCTCGGCATCGGGCTTAACCGGCGCCACCTCAAATATCTTTACCTTAAGCGGTTTTGGCCCGGCCGCTAACCTGGCCTTCCTCTCTCAACCGACCAATACCGTTTCCGGCGCAACTATTGCCCCGACCCTAACCGTCCGCATCCGTGACGTCTACAATAATATAGTAGCCACAGCCACTAATCCGGTATCTATCACGGTCAGCGCCGGCTCTGCCTTGAGCGGCACAACTATTGGCGTCCCGGCCGTTAACGGCGTCGTAACCTTTACCGGTGTCGGCATAACCGGAGCAGGCGCCGGCCGGGTCCTGACCGCGACCTCAGCCGGATTAACCTCTGCTAATTCCAGCGCCTTTGAGGTCTTTGCCTTTGGCGCGGCCACAGCCCTGGCATTTGTCCAGCAGCCAACGAGCGCTACAGACGGCTCAGTTATAACACCTTCTGTTACCGTCAGGGTCACAGACGGCTACACCAATCCGGTCTCCGGCGCCTCTGTCTCCATCACCACCACTAACGGAACCGCCATCTCCGGCACACTCATTACCCAGACCGACACCTCAGGCCTGGCTACATTTAACGACTTAAGTATCACGGTTACCGGAAGTTATGCCCTAAGTGCCTCTGCCTCTACGCTCTACGCTCCACCCTCTACGCTGTTTAACATTACCTCCTCTACGGTCAATCTATCCAATCCCGGCGGCGGCACCTGGGCATACTCCAGACCTATCACCATCGCTAACACCTCTTCACCTATCACTGACTATCAGGTTCTCTTACAACCCTTCCGGGACAGCGGCGACTTCATCGGCGATAATCTGGCCGGCTTCGGCCCCGGACCGGTCGGCTCGTGGTCGTTCTCCGAAGGCGCCGGCTCAACCACCGCAGATGCCTCCGGTAACAACAATACCGGCACGTTGGTTAACGGCCCGGCATGGACTACCGCCGGCCGGTTCGGCAACGCACTCTCATTTGACGGGGTGGATGATTATGTTTCTTTAGGCACAAGTTCAACCCTGGATGTTCAATCCAATGAATTCAGTATTGAGACCTGGTTTAATATGCCTTCAGCCACACTTTACAATAGAGGTTTATTTGTGGTTTCTAGAGTAGATGCGGGTTTTGGTTTCTTTATAAATCGTGGTGTCGGCGGGGTAGATGGAAATGCGATAGAGATACAGAAAGCGGGAGTTATTGACCAGGCGATGACCTATACCTTCCAGGCCAACACCTGGTATCACGTTGTTGGAGTTGCGAGGTTTACTGGACCAAATGCTCCATTGCGGGTTGATTACTATGTTAATGGCGGTTTTATTGGCAGTTATGCCCATACTACGGCATATGGCAGTTCAACTGGACAGACGAAAGCAATCGGGAGTAAAGCGACGAATGTTGCGAATGAGAATTACTTCCAGGGTATCATAGACGAGATGCGCATCTACAACCGGGCCCTGTCCGCGGACGAGGTCTCAATGCGCTACGGCTCTGGGCTGGTCGGCTCCTGGCACTTCTCCGAGGACGTCACGGCTACGACCGCTACGGATATGTCCGGGCTGGGCAACACCGGCACCTTAACCAACGGCGCGGTCATTACCACTACCGGCCGATTCGGTAATGCCATATTCTTTGACGGGATAGATGATTATGTAAGCGTGCCTGATAGCGATTATTGGAATTTAACCAGCCTGAATGGAACAATAGAGATGTGGATTAAAGCTAATACTTTATCCGGCAACAATGGACGCGGTTTAATAAACCAGATAAATAATGACTCAAATTGGGCTTTGTATGTTTATAATAATGGGAGTATCGCCGTAGGAACAGCCGGGGTAAATGAAATCGCCAGTAGCGTTGGAATTATTGTCCCCGGAACCGGTCAATGGTATCACATCGTAACCACGAAATCCGGCAGCACCACAACTATTTATGTCAACGGGACAAGTGTTGCTTCTAATACTACTGCCGTATGGACAAATACCGCTAATTTATTAAGGATCGGCGGGCATCGCTACGCCAGCACCGATTATTATTTCAACGGCCTCATAGACGAGGTCCGCATCTACAATCGGGCCCTGTCCGCCGCAGAGATTAGCGCCCGCTATAATGCCAGCACCCCGCTGGTTAAGCACGATTTCTCCGATGTCCGCTTCACCAACTCCGACTCAACTCAGGAACTGGCCTACTATCAGGAGACGGACAGCAAATTCTGGGTCAAGGTGCCGAGTATTGCTGCTACGCCAACCCTCACTACCATCAATATGTATTACGGCAATGTCTCGGCTACGGCCTCGTCTAATGGCCCCAATACCTTCGGCTTCTTTGATGATTTCAGGATAAGCGATGGTCTATCGGGCTGGACGCAGAACACCGGCGCCTGGAGTGAATCAACCGGAACGCTCAGGAAAACATCAGCCGCGGCCTGGGAGTATGCCTTCGTGACGGGCTCAAACGCAAACAATATTTCAATCCAGGGACGTTTCAGACCCTTCTCTATCGGCGTGAATGGACTATCCATGTTTGAGTTTTATGGCACGAATCCCCAAAATGCCTACGGGATAATCTGGGACACTAATACTCAATATGTGGACTTCTATAGGAATGTCGCCAATGTCTGGACCCGATTAACCACTGTCCCCTTCACCTGGGTAGCCAATCAGGAATATGTGGTCAGGGTGGATATCTCAGGACAGGTGGCCCGGGCCTACATAAATGGGGTTTTGATGAATACCTACACCTTTGACGGCACTTACACCACCGGAATATACGGGGTCGGAATGAATGCTGCTAATGGATGTTCCATAGACGATTACTTTGTCCGCAAATACGTCTCCATAGAGCCGACGCACGCGGCGCCCGGTGCGCCGGTGCCGCCATCTGCCCCGCCGCAATCACTCTTCATAGAAGGCCAACTCACCCCGGCCGCCAATATCACCGACCCGACCCCGGAATTCTCAGCCGTATTCTCTGATACTAATTCCGCCAATACGGCTATTGCCTACGAGATAGAGGTCGGCACGGATGCCGACTGGACCGTGGCCGAGTACTGGGACCCGGTCTCGGCAACGATGCCGGCCACACCGGTCAACAGCCGCATCTGGCCCAATATCTCTTATAGCGGCACGGCCCTGGCCAATAGCACGACCTATTATTGGCGGCTCCGTCTCTGGGATAACTCCAACTTTGTCTCCGGCTGGTCTCCGACCCAGCAGTTCACCACCGGCGCATCCTGGCTGGCCCCGGTGGATGACTATCTCTGGGTGGCAAATTATGGCACTAATAATGTCACCCGCATCCAGAAGACAAACCCGGCTATATCAACCACGATTGCCGTGGGCACCCCCTTTGGAGTCGCGGTGGATGAGACCTATTGCTGGGTGACAAATGGAAGTTCTAATAATGTCCAGCGCATCCTGAAATCAAACCCGGCCATCTCAACCACGATTGCCGTGGGCACTGCCCCCCGTGGAGTCGCGGTGGATGAGACCTATTGCTGGGTGGCAAATCAGACCACTAATAATGTCACCCGCATCCAGAAATCCGACTCCACCACAACTACTATTGCCGTGGGAACTGGCCCCTGGGGAGTTGCAGTGGATGAGACCTATTGCTGGGTGGTAAATAATGGCTCTAATAATGTCTACCGCATCAGGAAATCCGACTCTACCACGACCACGATTGCCGTGGGCACTGCCCCCACAGGAGTCGCGGTTGACCAGACCTATTGCTGGGTGGCAAATTATGGTGCTGCTGCTGGTAATACTGTCACCCGCATCAGAAAATCCGACTCTACCACGACCACGATTGCCGTGGGCACTGCCCCCAATGGAGTCGCGGTTGACGGAACTTATTGCTGGGTGGCAAACTATGGCACTAATAATGTCACCCGCATCCAGAAATCCGACTCCACCACAACTACTATTGCCGTGGGCACTAACCCCTTTGGAGTCGCGGTTGACCAGACCTATTGCTGGGTGGCAAATTTTGGTCCTGATAATGTCTCCCGCATCCTGAAATCCGACTCCACCATAACTACTATTGCCGTTGGAACTGACCCGTATTCGGTAGGCGATATGACCGGCTGGGCATTTGATAATCTGCCGGAGTAAAGGAATGCCCTAAGAACCCCGACATTGAGTGATTGGAGCGTAAGTTACGACCGAAGGGAGTCCCGTCAGGGATACATACGTACCGTAATGAAACCACAGATTACACAGATGGCACAGATTTCTTTCCGGAATATCATTGGTGTAATCTGCGAAATCTGTGGTTTACCCCGACGCTCTCTGATTGGAGCGTGAGTTACGACCGAAGGGAGTCCCGTCAGGGATACTTATGTGCCGTAGAAAGGAGGTTTTGCGTTTGTAACCCTGGGTTTTAAGACCAGAACCCGTGGTCTCAAGACCCGAACTCGTGGTCTCAAGACCAGAACCCGTGGTCTCAAGACCAGAACCCGTGGTCTCAAGACCCGAACTCGTGGTCGCAAGACCAGAACTCGTGGTCTCAAGACCAGAACTCGTGGCAACTGGGATACAACCCGTAGTAACAGCGCTACAATTAGTAAATTCCCCCTTATTAAAGGGGGCGAGGGGGTTGTAACAACCCCCTTAATCCCCCTTTGTTAAGGGGGACTAAGGGAACCAAATTCCCCCTTTGTTAAGGGGGACTAAGGGAACCAAATTCCCCCTTTGTTAAGGGGGACTAAGGGAACCAAATTCCCCCTTTGTTAAGGGGGACTAAGGGAACCAAATTCCCCCTTTGTTAAGGGGGAGTGTTAATCCGGGGACACATACGAGTTTCTATGATTAATATGTATATGTCCCCGGAATAAGAGAATTAATTATAAACTGGACAAGCGGAGCGATAGCGGAGTCCAGCCCATATCGTCTATATGGGCTGGATGGACGCTGGGATTGGAATACCGGATGCTGAGCGTCAGTTTAGCCGAAGACCAGAAAACCGGGATAGTGTTTGAAGTAGACCGTGAGGTGAGCAACAACCTGCTCTTCGGGTTTGGGTATAACCTGGTGGACTTCTCGGATGACCTGACGGCACTGCAAAGGGATTACAAAGTAAAGGGTGCGTTTATCCGGCTTATTCTGGGCCCGGATATCTCTAACCGCCAGATTGCCCAACGTTGGAAAATGGACGAGAATAATTTCAGCGAATTCAAGATAGGTAAATACCCGGTTCCGCGCCTGGAGCGGCTTGAGAGTTTAGCCAAAATACTTGGGGTAAACAAGCACCTGGTCTTTGAGGTGGCTCTCGGCGCATCGGTTGATAAGGTTTTTAACCTGATAAAGAAAAACGACTTGCCGGGACAGATAAAATTGTTATTTGGAAATGGGACGGTGACACAGAGCGTGTCTAAAAACTAAACCAATTTTTCTATACAAATCATAGA
>ERZ1292630.3547-Hain-H41-02um-R3-3547-length-13631-cov-5_pt1 | contig 13631 bp, 4 predicted proteins | sample MGYA00564408_ERZ1292630 | MGnify/ENA primary metagenome ERZ1292630 (study PRJEB36523, sample SAMEA6512641) | groundwater metagenome | collected 2019-01-08 | study: AquaDiva: Metagenomics assemblies of 32 groundwater samples | reverse complement strand
TCGCCATCCGTGCTCGCCATCCAACCGCAGCCCGAAAGTGATCTTCATATGATGGCCTCAGACGCTAAATACTCGGTGCCTCAAGATTCTGGCCGATGCGATTCGGAGTGGGCACTACGGTAGATATTGCATAGTTTCCAGAGCCGCGACCGTTCCGGCGAGTCCGTGAGGGGGCAATGTTGTAGCGAGGTGTGAATAGGGGAGGGACCACGACGTCAAACCGTTGGGCGATCACCGCTGGCGAGGCCGTTTGGGTAAAGCGTCCACACATGGGAGGCAACCCTAGCATAGGAACGTCCGAGCATGCGATGAATCAGAACGCCAAGCTGATCAATGGCGTGTCTGGGCCTGCCAGCATGTCGATCGACTCGATCCATTGGTAGGCTGGTGAAAATACAAGTTATGCCCCTCCCAAGTTGGGGTGCTTTACCGAGAGGAAAGGCGTATTCTTCGGCCGCAACTTAAGCACTGAGGCAAGCTCTAGGTTTCCGCGTAAAGTCCCTGTTCGTGCTTGGAGAATTCTCATGAATGTTTTTGATCTCCGAGATCGTCTCGTTAGCGACTATGCAAGTTACACACGCAGCTTCATCAAGATCGCGGATCCGAGGATAAGCAATAAGGTCGAATCTACGCTGAATGCGGGGGCCTTCTGGCCTGATCCATTACTCCAACTGAATCCCACCTTCCTGCCCAGTGGCACGATTGACGAACTGGTAGACAAGGGAGTCCTGCATACCGAGTGTGCAAGAATTTTCAGGATCGATAAGACCGACATTGATCACACCGGCAATCCTCTCCTGCTCCACACGCATCAAAAGGAAGCCATCCTCAAAGCCAAGGAAGAGCAGAAGTCCTACGTCCTCACCAGCGGTACAGGATCCGGCAAGAGCCTCACATATATCGTTCCAATTGTAGACCATGTCTTACGCAATGGATCGGGTCGGGGCGTTCAAGCCATCGTCGTATATCCTATGAACGCCCTGGCGAACAGCCAAGCCGAGGAACTGAAAAAGTTCCTCGAGAAGGGGTATCCGGAGGGAAAACCTCCGGTGCGTTTTGCCCGCTACACAGGGCAAGAAAAAGGAGAAGAGCGCGACGAAATTCGAAGTAATCCTCCAGACATCCTCCTCACCAATTACATGATGCTGGAGTTGTTGCTTACACGAAGCGAAGACCGTGAACTCGTGCGGGCCGCGCAGGGAATCCGTTTTCTGGTTTTCGACGAGCTGCACACCTACCGGGGGCGACAAGGGGCCGACGTGGCATTGCTCATCAGGCGCTGTCGGCAGGCATTTGGTGGTCACGACATCATCTGCATCGGCACATCGGCAACGATGGCTAGCGGGGGTTCCACTAACGATCAAAAGCGGGAAGTGGCTGAAGTTGCCAAGACACTCTTTGGCGTTCCGTTTGATGCCTCACAAGTCATCGGCGAAACGCTCCACCGCGCCACTCCGGAAATCGATTTCAGACAGTCAGAAGTAGTACAAGCGCTTTGGCAAACGATCGAAGCCAATCAGTCTCCACCCGATGGCTACGAGGAGTTCTGTGCTCATCCTTTAGCCTCATGGATCGAGACGACATTCGGTGTGCGTGCCGAAGAAGGGACTAGCCACTTGATTAGGCAAGTGCCTCGGCGACTGGAAGGGGACACGCTTCAAGATCAACAAAGTGCCGCAGAAGAACTCGCTGAACTTACCGGAACTGACGCAGTGCGATGTGCGTCCGTACTCCGAAACTTTTTACTGAAGGGCGCCGACGAACAAATGCGGCGCAGTGCATCCACTCGATTCCCCATCTTTGCGTTTCGACTCCATCAATTTTTTACTCGTGGCGATACCGTGTGGGCGACCATTGAATCCGAGGCTGAGCGTTACTTGGAACTGGCCAAGAAAGTTGCCAAGCCAGGCGAGCCCGACAAACCGCTCTTCCCGCTTGTATTCTGCCGGCAGTGCGGAACTGCGTACTATCGTGTAAGCGTGGTGTCAGACGAACATGGCAAAGTGCTCGAAGCTAGGGAAAGTCGGCGAGAGGCCAATGACAATGGCAGCGGTGATGCCTACCTCCATGTGTCGGAAACTGCCCCATGGCCTCGGACTGATGGGCCGAAGTTGTTGGAGTGTGTGCCTGCATTCATGAAGGAGGTCACATCTCAGGGTACTGAGCGGATCCGTCCCGATATGCGGCGTGATCTGCCAGAGCCTGTCTTTGTCAATGCTGCAGGACGACTCGTGTCGGAAGGGCAAGGCATTCTGGCAGCGCTCATCCGACAAAATTTTCTGTTTTGTCTCGAACCGTCCTGTGGGGTGGCCTATACCAAAAATCAGCGTGCGGAGCGGGGCAAGTTGGCGACTCTCGGAGTGGACAACCGAAGCACGGCAACCACCATACTGGCCGTGCGGTCACTGATCGAATTGCAGGGGAACCGGGATCTCAAACCCGAAGCCCGAAAGCTACTCAGCTTCACAGACAACCGGCAAGACGCCTCTCTCCAAGCGGGTCATTTTAACGACTTCTCTCAAGTGGCCCTGCTTCGTTCGGCACTTCACAAGGCGACGCAGGATAAGAGCGAAAAAGGACTGAGTCACGGCGACCTCTCCCGCAGTGTGTTTGAGGCCATGCAGCTGAGGTTCGACGAATACGCAGCGGATCCGGAGGTGCGCGGTCCGGCGAAGAACGCCACCAACGATGCGTTACGCCGGGTGATTGACTACTATCTCTATCGCGACTTGCAGCGAGGCTGGCGCGTCACCGCACCGAACCTTGAAGACTGCGGCTTACTGACCTTCGACTACGAGGGTCTGATTGGGCCGGAAGGTCTTGCTGGTGAAACTGAGCTGTGGACGAGGGGGTTTTCCGTCAAAACGAATCGAGAGACAGAACAGTTTATCGAAATACCCCAGGCTCTTAGCGTTTGTCCGCCCGAGTTGCGAGAAGAATTACTCCGGACACTGCTCGACGTATTCCGTCGGTCGTTAGCAGTCAAAGTCGATGTGTTGGATCCGCAGAAACAGCTCGACCTGGTAGAGCAAACAAAACCGCGTCTTCTGGAGGACACCGTTTGGTATTTGCAGGACTCCGCCGAGTTGTCGAAGTCGGTTGTTGCCTATCCACGGCCCAAGCAGCAGCAAGACCGACCGGGACTTTTCGTGTCGTCCTTCGGAGGCTACGGACGCTATCTCAAGCGTTCACTGGCGCCGTATGTGCCTCAGGGAAGCAGTTTGGGTCGCACAGAAATCGATGACGCCATCCGCTTCCTCTTTCTTGCGCTGAAGCGCTACGGCATTCTGGAGCAGGTCCGGAGTGGAGAGGTTCCTGGTTACCAAATTAATGCCGATGCTCTCCGCTGGCTTCCTGGATCTGGAGAGGTGCGTCCGGTAGACCGGACTCGTCTGCTGGAGGCTGGAGAAAGCCCGCCAGCAGTGAACAAATATTTCGTGGAATGCTACCGCCGCTTCGTGGATCTGAAATGCGTCCTGGAAGCGCGCGAACATACTGCTCAGGTCACGTCCGAAGATCGTGAAGAACGCGAAGAGCGATTCCGTACAGCAGATCTTCCTCTCCTGTTCTGCTCACCCACGATGGAACTGGGAGTCGACATCGCCCAGTTAAACCTCGTCAATCTACGCAATGTGCCGCCCACGCCAGCCAACTATGCGCAACGCAGCGGCCGAGCCGGACGTGGCGGTCAGCCGGCCCTGGTCTACACGTACTGCGCGGGGCGCAGTCCCCATGATCAGTATTACTTCCGTGAGCCTCACAGAATGGTGGCTGGCTTGGTCGCCCCCCCGCGTATTGATATCAGGAACCGCGATCTTGTGCGGTCGCATGTGTATGCCATCTGGATGGAAGTGAGCAAGCCGGATTTAGGCAAGACGCTTATGGCAGTGTTGGATCTCACGTTAGATGAGGGAAAACACCTGCTGCCCGTGAAGGATTCGCTCATAAGGGAACTGAAGGATCCTGCACACCGGGCCGCTGCGTTAAGGAAAGCCAATCAGCTGATCGACAGTATCCGCAATGAGTTGTCCACGGCAGCCTGGTTCCACGAAAACTGGACGAAGGAAATTCTGGATCAGATTGAACGGGCCTTTGATTCCGCATGCGAACGATGGCGCAGTTTATACCGTGCCGCCATACGTCAGCGGGAGATACACCATAAGATTATCGGTGATCAGGCCAGGCCGGAGGTGGAGCGGACTCACTCCAGGCGGCTACGCGCGCAGGCTGAAAGTCAGATACGACTGCTCACCGAGGCAAAAGGTATCTATGAAGGCGACTTTTATTCCTACCGGTACTTCGCGGCAGAGGGATTTCTCCCTGGCTACAATTTCCCCCGACTGCCGCTGTCGGCCTACGTGCCAGGGCGGCGTCAGCGCAAAGGTCGAGACGAATTCGTCTCGCGGCCTCGCTTTCTCGCCATTTCAGAGTTTGGTCCCCGTGCATTGATCTATCATGAAGGCGCGCGATACCGGGTGTACAAAGTCAATCTCGACTTTGGCTCCGGTGACATCGAGGCGACGCATGAACTGATGACCGCGACGATGAAGCGGTGCACGCACTGCGGCTATGCGCATCTGGAACAGGGAAATAACTTAACCGATGTGTGTGATCGCTGTAACCAGGCGCTTGAGAATCGAGCGTGTATTGATGATCTCATTCACATGCAAAACGTCAGTCTGAAGCTGGTACAGCGTATCACCTGTGACGAGGAAGAGCGTCAGCGTTTTGGGTACAAGATCGTCACGTCCTATCGTTTTCCTGATATCGGCGGCAAGTTGGACCGGAAGGACGCGGACATTTTTTGCGATGGGACGCTGGTCATGCGCCTTAACTATGGCGATGCGACTGACCTGTATCGCATCAATCTTGGATGGGCGAGTCAGAGTGGGAGTGAGCGCCAGGGCTTCAACCTTGACTTAGAGAGAGGCTATTGGTCGAGGAATCAAGCCGACGAACAGGATCAAGATGATGCCACAGCCCGAGGCCGAATTCAGCGCGTGGTGCCATACGTCAAGGACACGAAGAATGCCATGGTGATGCGTCTTGAGCCCCCATTGCCTGGTCCAGAAATGGCGAGTCTCCAGTCGGCATTCAAGGAAGCAATCCAAAAGCATTTTCAACTGGAGCCGCGCGAACTGTCTTGTGAGCCGATGCCGTCGGCGGGTAATCGCCAAGAAATTCTCTTCTACGAGGCATCAGAGGGAGGTGCCGGAGTACTGCGACAAATTGCCGAAGATCAGACAGTGCTGCCATTGTTGGCACGACGAGCCTTGGAGATTTGTCACTTTGACGCAGACACGCTCGAGGATAACGGCGCACACACCTGCGGCAAAGCCTGCTACGAGTGCCTGTTGGATTACGGCAATCAGACCGACCACAAGGACCTCGACCGCTATCTCATTCGTGATCTATTAGCCAATCTGTCACGCTCAGAATGTAAGCCGGCTGGGGGGGCGGGATCCCGCTCGGAGCGCATGGCCGCATTGCGAAAGCGGTGCGACAGCAAGCTGGAGAAGCAATGGCTCGATCTGGTCGATATACTCATGCTCCGGCCACCCAGCGATGGGCAGTATCTCATCAAGGCCTGTTCGACTCAGCCGGACTTCTACTATCGTGAGCACAATGCTGCGATCTATGTGGATGGGCCGCCCCACGACGAGCCGGACCAGATCCGCCAGGATGAAGACATCACCAGGCGGCTGATGGAAATGGGCTACATCGTCATCCGGTTTCATCACAAAGCGGACTGGAAGGACATCTTCCGAAGCCATCCAGACATATTCGGAACTCCGCGAGCATGACCACGCCAACTTTATCGAAGCCCGGCACGCTGATTCATGCGCGAGGGCGAGAATGGATCGTCCTGCCAGAGTCCACGGACGAAGTGTTGCTTGCCCGGCCGGTGGGCGGATTGGACGAGGAGATCACCGGCATTCTGCCTGCGGTAGAGCCGGTTGAATCCACCACCTTTCCTTTTCCCACACGGGCTGATGTCGGCGACTTTGCCTCGGGGCGCCTGTTGCGTGAGGCGGCTCGTCTGTCCACACGAGCGGCAGCCGGTCCCTTCCGGAGTTTCGGTCGCATCGCGGTCGAGCCGCGCCCCTATCAACTCGTGCCGCTCATGATGGCGCTGAAGTTGGATCCTGTGCGTCTTCTAATTGCAGATGACGTGGGTATCGGGAAGACCATTGAGGCGGCAGTGATTGCCCGTGAGCTCTTAGATCGCGGTGAAATTCGGCGATTAGCCGTGCTCTGTCCGCCTCATCTAGCAGAGCAATGGCAACAGGAGTTGGCGGAGAAGTTCCACATTGAGGCCGAACTGGTCTTGAGCGGCACCATCCAACGACTCGAGCGTGACCTGCCAGTCGGCATGTCGGTCTTTGACCGGTACCCCTATACGATCGTCTCTACGGATTTCATTAAAACGGCGCGCAGGGCGGAGGACTTTATTTTAAAGTGTCCTGAGTTCGTCATTGTGGATGAAGCCCACGGTTGTACATTTGCCGGTGGGGTAGGACGCGGACGTCAGCAGCGCTTTGAGCTTCTACGCCGAATTGGAGAAGACCCGTCGCGGCATCTAGTCTTGGTCACCGCCACGCCGCATAGCGGCAACGAAGAGGCGTTCCGCTCCCTCTTAAGCCTCCTCGACAAAGAGTTCGCCAATCTCCCGATCAATCTGGATCGAGCTGGGCGTGAAGGGATCCGTCGCAGGCTTTCCCGACACTTTGTTCAACGGCGCCGTGTAGACATCCGCCGCTATCTCGAAATGGATACCAGCTTCCCTGAACGTAAAGACAAAGAGGCCGTTTACAGCTTCAGTGAGGAGTACCGGAAGCTCTTCAATGACATTCTGGCCTTTGCGCGCGACTACGTGTCCGAAGAGGACGGCGGACAAAGGCGACGCCGTGTCCGCTATTGGTCTGCGCTCGCCCTCCTTCGCTGCGTAAGTTCCAGTCCCGCTGCGGCTGCAGCGACGCTTCGAAGCCGGGCAGCTGTGGACCAAGCTGCCGATGAGGAAGTCGACGAAATAGGGCGACGAACAGTGCTCGATCAGGATGAAGCCGATGATACCGTGGTGATTGATTTCAGCCCGGGGGCGGAAACGGAGAATGGGACGGACAGCACCCGGCGGAAGCTCCTGGAGTTCGCTCGTCGTGCCGAAGCCATTTCAGCCAATTCGGATCATAAACTCCAGCAGGCCATACGCGAGATCAAGGGGCTGCTCAAGGATGGTTTCCAACCAGTCGTCTTCTGCCGGTTTGTGGATACGGCTGACTACGTGGCCAAGCAACTTCGGGAAGCCGTCTCTGCAAAGGTCCGAGTGGAATCGGTAACCGGTCTTCTGCCGTCTGCCGAGCGCGAGGCGAGAATTGCCGCACTCGTCGAAGAACGTGGGGAGTATGTGCTCGTCTGCACCGACTGTCTGTCCGAGGGCATCAACCTACAAAAGTACTTCAACGCGGTGTTGCATTACGACTTGGCCTGGAATCCCACCCGCCATGAGCAGCGCGAAGGACGGGTCGATCGTTTTGGGCAAAAGAAGGAGGAAGTCCGTGTCGTCACCTATTACGGGACGGACAATCCCATCGATGGGGTGATTCTCGATGTGCTCATCCGTAAGCACAAGAGCATCAAGAGCACGCTTGGTGTCACAGTCGCTGTGCCGGGTTCCAGTGAACGGATCGCCGAGGCCCTCTTTGAGGGTGCGTTGTTCCGGGAAAAAACAAAGGCTGGGTCTCCACAGATGGCGCTGGCCTTCATCGAAGACCTAGAGCCGAAGAAACAGGCGCTTCATAGCGAATGGCAAAGCGCGTGTGACCGTGAAGAGACGAGCCGAAGAACGACATCGCGCTTCGCACAACAGACGCTGAGTCCGGAAGCCGTCGGTGCCGAATTGCAAAGCGTGCGGGCTGCCATAGGCCAGAGTGAGGATGTGGCCGCGTTTTTACACGCCGTACTGCAAGCCGCAACCGTACCTGTGCAAAGCAAAGGAAAGACCGTCACCGTGCATCTGAGCAACGAAGTGCCGCGTGCGCTGCGCCAGGCTATAGGCCAGGATGAAGACTTTTCAGGTCGGTTTGAGTTGCCCCTAGAGGAAGGCGAGGTGTACCTCGGTCGCACCAGCCCAATTATCGAAGGACTCGCGGGCTGGACTCTCGATCAAGCTCTTGATCCTGTAGTTCGCGAGAGGCAGCCTGTGGCTTCGCGCTGTGGCGTGGTGTCAACCTCAGCCGTGAGCGTCCGGACAACGCTCCTTATAACCCGATTCCGCTTCCACCTGCAGATTGCCGGAACCGATGCCGAGACGATCTTGTGTGAGGAAATCATCCCGCTCGCTTGCACTGGTTCATCAGAAGCTCCTCAGTGGGTCACGCCACAAGAGAGCGAGCTGCTGCTCGCGGCACGACCCGAACGCAATCTTGTTGCGACAGCGATCGAACAGCAAGTCGGCTTGCTCTTGCCGGCCTTGCCGAAGCTCCAGCGGGCGTTGGAAACAGTGGCGGTGGAGCGGGCGGACGCGCAGCTCGCCGCCCATGAGCGGGTACGGGAGGCCTCGCGCACCAGGGGCCGCGTCTCCATCCAGCCCGTGTTCCCCGTGGACATCCTCGGAGCCTATGTCCTGCTACCAAAGTTGAGCTGACCATGGCGCGCCGCATCGATGACTTTCACACGATCCGTTCCGAAGGCGGGCTGTTGCCGCCAGATCTGCTGCGGCGCGTTCTTGATCCCAAAGAAAAGCTGGACGGTACTCGCTCGGAAGATTACGGCCTTCCGCAGGGCGAACGTCTCAACGAAGTCATCACGCAATCATGGAACCGCCTCAGGAGGCACTGGGGGGAATTCCGAGCGTCCGCTGAAAAGCTCCCAAAGGATGAACCCGGCACGGGCCTCACAAACGACAAGTGGAGCCTCCCGCTCCTGCGAGAGCTGAGCTTTGGCCTCTTGCCTACCAGCGCCGGCCCAGACATCAACGGTCGCATCTACGCCATCAACCGCTTCTTCGGTCCCGTCCCCATTCACCTCGTCGGTTGTGGCCTCTCCCTTGACCGACGCACCGCCGGGGTCCGCGGTGCCGCTGCCGCCAACCCGCATGGGTTGGTGCAGGATTTCCTGAACCGCAGCCCCGGCCATCTCTGGGCCATCATCTCGAACGGCCTGCGCCTGCGAGTCCTGCGAGACAGCCAGGCGCTGTCGCGCCAGTCCTTCCTAGAGTTCGACCTCCAAGCCATGTTTGACGGCGAGGCCTATTCTGACTTCGTGTTGCTGTGGCTCATGGCCCACGCTACGCGCTTCGCTCCGCGCGAAGGCGAGCGGCCGGAGACCTGTTGGCTGGAGCAGTGGACCAAGGAGTCTGAGAAGCAAGGGACGCGCGCCTTGGGTGATTTGCGAGAAGGCGTGGAGCGGGCGCTGCAAATCCTCGGTGAAGGCTTTACCAGCCACCCGAACAATGCTGCGCTACGGGACACGCTCCGCACGGGGCAGCTCAAGCCCACAGACTTCCATGGTCAGCTTCTGCGGGTCGTCTATCGCCTAATCTTTCTGTTCGTATCCGAGGACCGCCCTCTGGAGGGACGGCCCGTGCTGCATCCGCGCGACGATTCGGGCAAGGCTCAAGTCGCGCGTGAGCGCTACGCTGAGCACTATAGTACGAGGCGTCTGAGAGAGTTGGCCTCCACGATTAAAGGTAGCCGCCACGGCGACCTGTGGCGACAGTTCCAACTCGTCGTCGGCGCGCTCTCAAGCGACCCGGCCTTCGCCTCCGCGCGTGAGCACCTGGCCCTTCCGGTACTGGGCAGCTTCCTCTGGGATCTGGACTCCACTGCAGGGCTCAAAGACGCAGAGCTGACGAACCACGACCTCCTCGAAGCCCTCCGCCACCTCGCCTTTACCCGCCAAGGCAAAGCGCTACGCCCCGTGGACTACAAAAACATCGGTGCCGAGGAACTGGGCGGGGTCTACGAAAGCTTGCTGGCTCTCACTCCGCAAATTAGCAGTGATGGCTCAAAATTTACCTTTGCTGAGTTCGCCGGCAACGAGCGCAAGACATCAGGCTCCTACTACACGCCCGATTCGCTCGTGCAGTGCCTGCTCGATTCGGCTCTTGATCCCGTGGTGGAAGAAGCCATCAAAGGGAAGAACGGCACTGAGGCCGAGCGGGCCATCCTCGCTCTCAAAATCTGCGACCCCGCCGTCGGCTCTGGCCATTTCCTCGTGGGAGCAGCGCACCGGCTGGCCAGGCACCTGGCCCGTGTCCGCGCCTTGGCCCAGGGGGAGAGTGAACCGTCGCCACTCCTCTACCAACACGCGCTGCGCGATGTGATCGGCCACTGCCTCTACGGTGTGGACATGAACCCCATGGCCGCGGAACTGTGCCGCGTGAGCTTGTGGCTCGAAGCGCTTGAGCCCGGGAAACCACTGTCATTCCTCGACCACCACATCCGGGTGGGCAACAGCCTCCTCGGTGCCACGCCGGAGCTGATTGCCGCGGGCCTGCCTGACGAAGCCTTCACGCCCGTCGAGGGTGACGACAAGAAAGCCTGCGCGGCGCTCAAGAAGCGTAACAAGGCCGAGCGAGAAACGGACGACGGAGGCGAGTTGTTTGCTCGCCAAGATGCGGACGCTCAAGCACGGCTCCAGCAAGCTGCAGCAGCACTTGAGGAACTGCCCGACGATCGACCAGAGGACATCCGCGCGAAGGAACTCGCGTTTCTTAGTCACGAGCAGACCGAGGAATATCGCCGGAAGAAGCAGCTATCCGACGCCTGGTGTGCCGCCTTCGTCATCAAGAAGTATTTCCCACCTTTGGTAAGCGACCCACGATATCCATCACCTGAGCCGACGGGCCTTACTCAGCGCCACCTCCTCGATTTGGCGGCGGGACGATCTCTGCCCACCGACATTGTTAAAGCGGTGGAGCGCCTCTCGGGCCAGTACCAGTTCTTTCACTGGCATCTCGCCTTTCCGGAGGTGTTCGCTAAGGATGGCTTTGACTGTGTGCTGGGCAATCCTCCGTGGGACATGCAGGAGGTAAAAGACAACGAGTTCTTTGCTGCAAATTTCCCCGAGATCTTGTCCGTCAAGAGTGCGAAGGACAAGGCTGCCGTGCTGAACAGGATTCATGAAGTCGCACCGGCCTTGTGGGACGCGTATCAAGAATATGTTCGCGTGACCTATGGGCAACGCCACCTAATGGCGAACGGTGGGCGTTTCCCCCTTTCCAGCGGGGGCAGGATGAACCTATACCGTCTGTTCTTAGAGACTGGGCATACATTCTTGAGACCGACCGGACGAGTCGGCATTCTGGTGCCGTCCGGTTTTGCGTCCGACTCCTTCTCGCAGGACCACTTCTCCTCTCTACACGGAGAAGGCCGGCTGGTCAGCCTCTATGACTTCGAGAACCGGCTAGGACTTTTTCCGAGTGTCCATAGCAGCTACCGATTCTGCCTGCTCACGATCGGGGGCAAGGGTGCCTGCGCCGAGACTGACTTCGTTTTCTTTGCGAACACTCCCTCCGACCTGGCTGAAGCTGACCGTCACATCCGGCTTTCACAGCAATCGGTTTCTGCGCTAAATCCGCTGAGCCGCACAGCGCCACTTTTTCGAACAAGGCGTGACTATGCTCTCACGCTGAGGATGCAGCAGGCCGGGCCTATCATCGGGAGGACCGAGGGTGAGCACGGCTGGTCCATCAAGTCGACGCTCATGTTCATGATGAACGCTGATATGAAAGGGCATCGCACGGCAGAAGAGTTGGAAACTGCCGGATGCCGATTAGACGGTAACCGCTACCAGCAAGGTGGCGTAGTCTGGCTTCCATTCTACGAAGGGAAGATGGTCGGCATGTATGACCATCGAGCTGCAAGTATCCGTTTTGACCCGAGCAACCGAGTACGCCGTAACCAGCCCGTGGCACTGTCCAATGCGGAGCACCAAGATCCTACACGGCTGGCGCTGCCAATGTTTTGGGTAGACAGTGCAGATGTTGCTGCACGCTGCGAAGGGCTGCCTCGCTGGTGCTTGTCCATCAAGGACGTCACGTCTTCGACGAACGAGCGAACATGCATTGCCGCCATACTTCCGAGTGCTGCGCTCACTGACTCCTTGCCTTGGCTTGTGACACCGCAGAGCGCAGGTATGAGTGCTTGCCTTCTGGCGAATCTGGACTCGTATGCGTTCGACTACACCGCGCGGCAGAAAGTCGCAGGGCTCCATATTCGCGGGCACTACCTCAGTCAACTGCCGGTCATTGATCTGCCGTCGCATAAAGCCCCATGTCCCTGGGAAGCTGGAGCGAACCAACTCAGCGAGTGGATCCTGCCGCGCGTTCTGGAACTGACCTACACGGCGTGGGACCTGGAAACGTTCGCGCAGGACTGCGGCTGGTCCGGCCCACCGTTCCGTTGGGACGAGGAGCGCCGCTATCTGTTGCGTTGCGAGCTGGATGCCGCCTTCTTCCACCTCTACCTGCCGGCCGATAAGAGCGGCGACTGGCGGCTGGCGGAGGGCGAAACGGCGGAATATCTACTGCGGCTCAAGGTCAACTTCCTGACCCCTCGCGACGCCGTGGCATACATCATGGACACCTTCCCCATCGTTCGCCGCAAGGATGAGGAAAAGTACGACGGCGACTACCGCACAAAGCGCATCATCCTCGAAATCTACGACGCCATGCAGGAGTCCATCCGAACCGGCAAGCATCCCCAGACACGTGTCGACCCACCTCCGGCAGACCCGCGCTGCTGCCATCCACCGAGGCAATGATGGATCTTCACGAATTGATTACTGAACTAAACGATCCTGAGGATGACTGCAAGCGCGCAGCCGTTCAGGTGCGTGTAAGAGAACTGAGAGGCCGGGTCGCGTTAGACCCGAGGTCTGTGACGAATGCAGAATTGATCCAAGGCATCGAGGATCTTTTCGGGCTCGATTCAAGTCCGGGATGGCTGAAAGAGGCCGATTGGCTGATGGATACCTTGGCATTTACCTGTACGCCTATTACGCCTCGTGACGTACCGACCGCTTGGGCCGCGTTCCAAGCAGACAAAGGCTTCGAATTGGACTACTGGGACTATCCAATCCTGGAGGCCATTTCTTTCTGGTACTTCGAGCACAAGGACGATCCTCGGTATAGCGAAATCCAAATGGTCGCTCGTTGTGCAGCGGTGCTTGAGTATCTGTTCGCCAGGGTTCGAGGGAGAGAAGCCGATGACGAGTACTCAGACATCCTGGCAGGCAATGGCTTGACAATTCTCTCTTTGTACTGGGGCCTCAAGGACTACGAGCGTGTGAAGTTTTATGCCAACCTGCTCGATCTCGAATATCGGGCGGGTCGCCTTGGAGAGGAACAATATCTTACGAGCCTACAGTTCCATGAGGAATGTCTTCTCAGAGAGAAAGAACCCTCCGTCACTACCACCCATGCCGAGCTTCATAAAATCAATGAGTCCTTAATCAAACTGTTGTCGGATACCTGGACCGACCGAGAATCAAAGATTGATGAATTGGCGAAGGCGAATGCCAAACTTTATGAAGAATTGGCTCGCCAGAAGGACAGCACGTATCCAGAACTGGCTCGCAGAGAACTCTCTACGCTATTCGGTACTGATTGGAATCGATTAGCCCCAGAG
>ERZ1292630.3546-Hain-H41-02um-R3-3546-length-13634-cov-8_pt1 | contig 13634 bp, 7 predicted proteins | sample MGYA00564408_ERZ1292630 | MGnify/ENA primary metagenome ERZ1292630 (study PRJEB36523, sample SAMEA6512641) | groundwater metagenome | collected 2019-01-08 | study: AquaDiva: Metagenomics assemblies of 32 groundwater samples | reverse complement strand
TAGAGCCTACCTTTGCCGAACCCATTGGAAGGGCCGCCGGTGGTGGGGGCGTGACGCCACCAACTTTCGCGCTGCTGAGCCCGGAGGACGTCGGCGATGCCACGGGTGACGCCGTTTTGGGCATACCGGTGAAGTTGCGCTTGTGGCCGATCGGTGGAGGGGGGGAACGACCGGACGGCGGCGGCGAAGGCGGCTGAGATACCGTGGCGGCAACTACTGCTGCAGCACGACGTGAAGAGTAGGCGAGCGGCGTGGCGGTGGAGGGTGGCGTCGACAAGCGTCCCATCGCCGCGTGCGTCGCTAACTGGACCGTGGCGAAGTGTCCCAGCATGGCAAGCACACACACGCTGGCGCGACGCGTCTGAGGATGTATGCGCTATGATCCCTCCTCCTCCTCCTCCTCCTCGGTCACACACCGACCAAGCAGCAAGGCGCAAAACCTGACGTTGAGCGTCGCGTCGGAGTGCCAACTCGTGTCGGTGGGTCGACAACTCGTGTTGGTGGGTCGCCAACGCTGACGGATAATACAAATGATACTGAAGGGGAGGGAAGCGTACAGGGAAGGACTCATCCACCAGCACGCAGTGAGCGCACGCTGGGGGGAGCGAGGGACCGGGAGGGCTGTCAGTGCATTGTTGCGCGTCATCCTCCCCACGGATTCTATCAATAGCGTCGTTTGGGTCGCTCACCCTTGTGACGCGCCATAGCGTTGATTCGATTACAGAAACCATCGCTTCGTCGCGGGACTCGTTACCACGCCGCCAAGGTCAGCGAGAGCCACTGAAACATGTCGCTCACAGCCACTTCTAAATTTCGTTGTGTCGCCTTGTCGGTCTCAGCCGGGTGCGACTTGCGGACATCCGCCAGTAACGCGCTGTGTGCCTGTGAGTAGCTGGTGAGATGCCGCGCCTCGCAGGCATCCCTAAGCAACCGTCGACTAGCGCGAAGTGCGTGGTGGGGCGTCGTCGTAGGGGCATCCCCGCTGGACGTCGTCGCGCCGCTTTCGTCAGGAGGGAGGGTCGGGAACATCTCCGGGGTGCTCGACGCGATGAGGACCTTGACAAAGGGCGGAAGGCTCCGAGACGATGCCCTATGGTGGGCGATGCCGAATAGCATCGCGCTCGGATGCAGTAGCAGCGCCTCGAGCAGCGACAGTGACGTCGTCTCTGCTCCGCTTGGATCGGGCTGTGGCGTCAACGGGACGTAGCGGCACAGCAGCTCCGCAATATCGTCCGAAACGCGGGACACCTGCGCGGCGAGGCGCGCGATGGTCTCATCGTCGCGGCGAACGGTCGCTGCCGTCGTCGTCTTGCTGCCTGCTGGCGACTCGTCAAAGTTGGGCTGCTGAAGAGACGCGTCCTCTGGGCGCCGCGTTGGCGTCCCGGCAGCCTCTTGGCCATTAGCGGCGACGGCGCTCCACGGCAGCTGGGCCACCGTCGTCTTTCGTCCGGTGAAATAGGCAGCGGCGATCAGTGGGTCGTGGTGAACGCGTTTCATCGAGCCCGCCGCCGTGTACGCCTGCTGCGGTCTGCTGCGGGGAGGAAGCCCGTGAGAGGAAGCGGTCGTACCCAAAGTGAAGAGGAGGGGCTGAGTGCCTCCCGTGGCAAATGCTGATGCGTCCAACTTTTCCAGAGGCGCGGTGGCGTGCGGCTGGCTGGCAGCGTCGGTTACCGGCTGAGTAGGCGCAGCTCGGACGTCCCCGAAAAAGCGAACCGCAATTGCGTGGGCCACGTCGTGTCGCACTGCCGCCTCCAATCTCGGGGTCTGTCGGGTGGGCTTGCGACTGGCGGCTTTGAGCAGGGCAGTGTTGAAACTCTTGATGGCGAGGACCTTCGTCTGCGGTGGGGCCACCGCTGCGGCTGCTCTCTCATCGTCCGTAAACTGTGACGGCGGTTCTTTGTTCACTGTTGTCGCCGGTGCCGTGGTCCTCCTCGCGGTTTGCGGCTGCGAGATCGACCGGCCAGTGGCGTCGCCGTCATTCACGGTGAAACTGCGAAAGCAGCTGTTGTCCTCGGGCGGATGCGCACTCGACGGACGAAACGGGTGACCGTGTAGTGGGAGGCTGGGCACAGAAGGAGGCTGCTGCGACCGCGCCGAATTTGACCGTGGAGGTGCGGTGGGCATGGTGCCTCCTCCCCGGTTGAGCTCCTCGCATCGACTGGACGATCGTTGTGACTGGGCGGTGACGCTCGAAGCACTGCGACACAACGCCTCGGAATGGATCGGTGCTGGAAACGTGCCGCGCAGGCCGAGGGGCGACGGAGATCCGCTCCGGAAGGGCGCGCGACCCCTGGTTGGGTGCTCCCACGGCAGCTGCGCAGACAAGTTGAACTTCTCCCGTATCGACGCGCCTGGCATCGGTGGAGGACAGACGTGACGGGAGAAAAGAGGTGGTGCGAAGAGGAAATGGACTTCTTCCTGTGAGAGGAAAACGAAGAAGGATCGTCAAAGTTCGTTCATGATTCGCAAACCCGGGGTGCTTGGTCGACATGCTGCGACTGTGATTTGATCTGTTCACGTACAACGGTTAGCTAGAGGGGAAAAAACGGGTGGCAGGGGCAAAGGGCTCGTCGTCGGTTGTGCCTCGGCCTTCTCAGATGGCATACCATTCTCCGTCAACGTCGTCGCGTGAGTCGCTCAAAAGAGCACCTTGGCGCCCGTTGCGTACGGTGGAACCGTGGTCGTCGCGCCTCGGCTGCCGATCGATGTCCGAAGCGTCGTCAGCCGTGCACCTCCGGCCGCGGAGGTGGTCGCGGGGGCGCGGAGCGGACCCGCGGGTTCTAACGTTGTGCCGGCTTTTCGCGGCGCGCTGCGGCTCCTCTCAGAAAAATGAGCTGGAGCCGCGACGCTAACGCCACTGGACGAGCCGCCCGCGACGTATAAGGATTGTAGCTCCGCGCGGTAGGTGAGGACGTCATCCTGAAGCCGCTGGTTGTCACGCACAAGGGACGCCCTTTCCTCGGCGAGCCGCTGACACTCAGCGTTGAGGCGCTCGTTTTCGGCACAGAGGTCGTTCAGTTGCTCGAGCGACAACTGCGCCGAGCCGAGTTCCCTGCGCAGCGCGTCATCTTCCACGGCGACGCGGTCGAGCTCCTGGCGCAGCAGCGTATTTTCAGAGAGCACATGATCGTCACTGGACAACAGCTCCTCAAGCCGGCGTGCCACATCGGCGGCTCGTTGGTCGGCTCGGTCCTTGTCGATCTGGCTCGCCGCCACCGCATCGCGGAGTGCCTCAATATCGCGCTGCTGTGCGAGGGCTCGCTGCTGCAGCTTCATGTGGTCGTCGTGATCCGATCGCAGCTGATGATCGCGGCTTCTGAGCTCCTCCGTGAGTGAAGCCACGCGGGATGCCGCGTCGGCGTTCTCGGCCGCTTGTACCTGCGCGCGCTGACGGTCCTCCAATGCCGCTGCCAGCTGTGCCCGGCTGTCGGCTAGTTCGGACGTCATCTCGGTATTGGCTTGCTGCAGGCGTGCCACCTCGTCCCTGAGATTGGCCAGCAGAGACGCGTCCTTGGTGGTCCGGCTGTTGGTGTCGCGGGTCAGTTGCTCCTCACGTTCGGCCGCCCGCTGCATCGCTGTCTCCTTCGCCCGCCGCTCTTCTTGCACTTGCGCCTGCAAATGCCGCTCCTTTTCGCTGTAGGCGCCGCGCTGACGCTCCATGTCTCGGGTGAGCGTCGCGAGGTCCTGCGCCGACCGCTCTTTCATTTCGGAAAGGTCTTTTTGCAAGGCGCGATGGGCACCTTCGAACTGCCGCTTCTCCATCGCGATCGCATCCTTCTCGCGGGTCAGCCGATCCGTCAGCTCCAGCAGTTGCGCCCGTTGTCGCTTGGCGTCCTCCAGCAGCGATGTCACGCGGTCGACGCGGTTTGCGTCGTCCTCCCGCTGGCGCGCCCCTTCGTCGCGGAGGCGCTGCACGTCGAGGTGTTTGTCCCTCAGGTCGTCCTTCAAGCGATCCACCAAGGCTCGCTCGTGCGCGAGCTGTCCCTCCTTCTCAGCCAAGACGCTCTCCAGTTGACTGGTCGTCACGGTGAGCGTCTCGATTTCACCTAAAAGCTGTTCTTGGTGCTGCTCACTCTCGCGGGCCCTCACTTGAATGGCGTGGCGGAGCCGGGATACCTCCTCGCGACTCTCTTGAAGCTGCTCCCGCAGTCGCTCGGCCTCCACGGAAAGGCGGGCTCGCTCCACTTCGGACGTCGAAGAAACGTTGGTTTGCTGGCTCTTGGCTTTGGCCAGGGCCGCGGCAAGCACCGAAGCCTCCTCAGTGAGGCGGACGTTCTCCTTGATGAGGCGTTCTCGGCTCGCGGCGTCGACGTGATTTTGCTGCTGCGTCGAGGAGGCCGCTGCTGCGACGGCGCCGTAATGAGGACCGAATGAAACGTCGCCGCTGTGTCGGCCAGGAAGGGCGCCGCCCGGGGGTGGTGCGTTTAGCATCGAGCCCTGCCCAGGGCGGAGCGGGGTCGACAAGCCGCCATCGGCCACGCTCAACCGGGACGATGGCGGACCGTTGTTGGGATCCGACGGGTATGGCGATGGTGCTCGCGGCGTGCCACAACGACTCGAGGCCAGCAGCGATTCGCGCGCCACCAGACGGTCGTTGACTCGCTGGAGAAGGTGGGCGACGCCGTCTTGGGCGCCGGCAGACTCTCCGGGACCCCCTGATGAGGCGACAGGTACGGCGAGAGGGGGGAGCACCGGAGCGCGCAACGCGGGTTCCAATGGGGACGGTTCCACGGGCGTGGGGGCCGCGGTGGCCAGCACCGGCGGCGGCGGAGGCGGAGACAAATCGACATTGCGATCGGCGGCCGCGACAAGCGCCACATTTGGCGGCGGGACCGGAGGTGCGCGCTTCGGCTCTGTAATGGCGATTTCCGCCTTTCGGCCGTCCGCGGGTAACTCCGGCGTTTCGTCAGGTTGCTGCGGCTGGGAAACGGCACCTCCTCTTTTTTGTGATTCGTTTGACGACGCCGATGTCGTCGATGGGCCGTGGCCCTCCCCACCGGCTCGTTGGTGGGACTCGAACTTGGAGACCACGGCGGGAACGGCCACGGCCGTCGGTGGGTCCCTCGCGCTTGAAGTGGACGCTAGGGGCTGATCCTGTCGCTCGAACTTTTGCACGGCATCGGCGACGTGCCCAGGCTTGGTCAGCGGTGCGGTCGTCGGCGCCACGGCGGGCAATCGCGAAGGCGACGCAGCGGGTGTTGACGATCCGTCTGGCAAAAACTCGATATCATCCGAATCGTCGTCGTCACCGCCGACAGCCACCGCGGGCGGCTTGACAGTTGTCTGAGGGGCTGCGCTGATGACGGGGGACGCTTGCTTCGACCCGGTCGTCGTGGAGGACGCCGCGGCAGAAGGCGCCAGGGGCTTGAGACGGCCCAAAGCGGGAAGCTCCTTTTTGCTGTTTGACGGTGCCGCCGCCGCAGCGGTGCCGAGCATGGACAAGCTGGTTCGGCCACCCGCTGCCCCTACCGCCGTGGATCCTCTAGTCGCTCCAAACCGGTTCGGAAGCAAGTCGGAAATGTCATCAGAATCGGAATCCGACATCGTAGGAAATGCGTATTTTGGCTGTGGGAGGAGGGACAACACGTGAGCTACCTGCTGTGCTCTTCTTTGGTTGTGGAAATAACGCCCGCGCTCTGACTTCAGCGACACCCTCCCACCGTGTGACCCCTCCCTGAGAGAAGCAAGGGGTAGCGCACGTGAGCTATCTCCCCTGCTTCTCGCGTGGTGAAACGAAAGGCGCGATCGACTGGAAGAAAGCAAACCATCGTTTAAAAAATCGCGTTGCTTTCGTATTGTTCAGATCCCTCCAGCTTCACGACGCACCGGAAACCCCATACACACGTGCCGACCAGAGGAGGCTGCTTGTGGTTGTCTTCCTCCGCAGCATTACGGCGTAAAGCAGCGCTCAACGACGATCTGATGATGGGACCCTCGACACACGATCTAAAAAAAAACCTTGCGTTCGCATGCTCAGATCCATCAACCCCCCGCCCGGCCTCCTTCCCTCCATTCGACGACGATCCCTCCACACACGACGATCCCTTCATACACGACGATCCCTCCGACACACGACCGTGAGCTCGGCAAGCGGCACTCGACCCAGCACTGACAGTGGAGGTGACGGCGTGAACGCGTCTCAGGCTGCCGACTCTGGCGAAAGCGACGCTTCTTCCGTCAGCGGCTGTGATGACGGCCGGAGACCCCAAACGCTCATACAGTAGCAGCAAGAGTCGTCCTGGTTCAACTGGTGCAGTCGGAAAGCCAAGAGACCCACCGCAGCAAGCTGGGTGAGCCCCCGTGCAATCCAGCGCCGTCAAACTGGTGCAGTCGTAAAGCCAGGAGTTCCCAGTCGCAGTCAGCTGTGTCAGCCCTCTGCAATCCAGCGCCGTCAGCTGCGGCATGTGGCGAGCCAACAATCACCGACCGTCTCAAGTTGAGTGTGCCCCCTGAAATCCACCGCGTCGTTACCTTACCGAAGCAAGCCCGACCGGAGCAAGCTGAGTGAGCCCCGTAAGCACCCTCAAACTGGTCCACCTGAACAGCCCCCCGCCGCATGAAGTCGCGTGAGCCCAGCGCCATCCCACTGTGGCAAGCCGGTGCATCCAGCAAAGCCAACCCACCCCAACCCCAACCGCGGCATGCCGATCACATCGCAGCACTTCAATTTCAGCGTCGTTGGAAAACACTTGCGGCCGTCGCCCTCGTCGTCGGTGGAGCTGACCTTTCGAGGTGCAGTGTAGTAGGCGAGTCTTCGAGGGCCGCCCCATACGGCTCACTCGCGTCAATCGTCGGACAAGGCCATTCGATCGTGTTGGTCAGAAAATATCTTGTGTTTTGGTCTTTCGCTCTATTTCGGATTCGAGTTAATCGCGAATACGAAATTAAGCAAACAAAATCCCGAGCCTTACCCCGACACGAGCCCTCACACACGACGGTCGTTGGAGGATGGTGTGGGACGCCGACGCAAGGAAACAAGTCATCGTTGCACCACGACGACCTGGAAGGGAGGCACACAACCATGGCAAGGCCACCAAAGTGTCCAAACAAACGATTGTAAAAAGAAATCGGAGGAGGCATTCCAAAGGACGCCACAACTTGAGTGCTCGGGACGCCCGCGAGAGAGAGAAGGAAACTTGCCGATCGGTCTCAGAAAAATGGCAAATCGGGGTGCATCGCGGAAGACAGGTACCTCACGCGGCGCCCGCGAAGGGTCAGCACGGCATGGTGACCGCCGTCAACACGCACGGCATCCCCGATGCCGGCGTCGGCAGCGGTCGCCTGAGGTCGCGTAGGCGGCGGCGACCCGGCCGCAGATGGTGCCACGGTCGGCGGGGACCGACTACCAAAAGACGGCGGTTCAACGTCGCCGGAGGACATGGGACCGTAGGAACCGCTGGAGGACCCCCCCGACGCGGCTGACTTGCCAATCGTCACAAGCAGCGCGCGAATCATTTTTGGGTAGTCGTTTGCGTCCACCTGAGCGCCGTCCGGCGGCAGCTCTTCCTGCCGCTGCGCCCAGCGAACCAGCGTGCCGGCAGCGAGATGGGCAGCCTCCGCCAACGTAGCCGTCAGGAACACCGGCACTAATGGCAAGAGCTGCGGCTGATCGAACGACACGTCCACGCGTGGTGCGGGGTGGAGCGAGGTCAACGCTTGCAAGGGCAGCGGCGTCACCGCAGGAGAGCCGGCCGCGGCGGCTGATGGGTCCACTCCCCCAGGATTCGCGGCGGCGGCGGGCGCGTAGAATGGCAACACACCCGCGACCTGCCGGCGATAGTCATCGGCTGACCGCATGCTGCCAATCAGGCTGGCGAGCGGCGGCGCGTCGAAGCCCCACCGCACCACGCTGCCCGGGTCGCCCGCCGCGCCGCCGTCCTGTGAAGAAAAGCGGACGGCTGTCAACCGAGCGACGGCATACGGTAAGTGCCGCTTGCCCCGAAAAGGGACGACGGGAACGGAAAGACAGCCGCTGTGCGGATGCGCCGATGTGGCCGCGAACACAGCGTCTCGGACCAATGCCTCGTCAATGGCCTCTTGACGGAGTTGTCGTTGCTGTGGATCGTCCTCCTCGGCAGACGTCGTGTCGGCAGCGTCATTTGCACCCCCGCTGGCTGCCACTTGGCCGCGACAGCTGGGTGGTGATGAGCCGCCGTCCACGGAGGTCGGTGGCGGCGGCTTCTTGCCGTTCATGAGTCTTTCGCACATCGAAGAAAGCTCGTAGGCGACGATGTCAGCATAGCGCAGCGACGAGTCAGGCCCATCCAAAGGCGGCGCTCCGCCACCAATCGTCATTGGCCTATGGGGGGGGTCGGCCGGAGGCAGCACCACGACCATGGGGCAACCAACGAGGCAATACACGACGGTCGCTACGAAGGCGTCCAGTGTAGTGAAGACGTCGCGGACGAGAATCTCCTGCCGCACGCATGCTTTCAGCAGACCTGCCACCACGTCGCGCTCGTAAGCCGGTCCCATGGCGACACTGAGGTCCCGCATCGCCAGGCGCCCTTTGTTGAGCAGCCGCTCGAGGCGATCCATCCCGCTGCCGCTGCGCTCGTCCACGAGGGCGATGTCGTCCGCGGTTGTGTCGGTGCGGCCTTGTAGGTGCGTCGCCACGTCCCGATCGCTGCACTCAATTTCTTGTCGCAGAAGATTGCGCCGCAGCTTCGCGCCATCCGTGGTAGGGGCATCGGCTTCCGCCTTCAGCAACGCTACGTGGAGATCGCGATGCAGCACTTTTAGCTCCGGGACGAAGAGCTTCTCAAGCGCCAGCTCTCCCTTTCGCACCAGTCCGCGCAGATCCGGGAGCCACCGGCTGCCACTGCGCAAGCAGCGCTCCCAGTTGGTGGTGAAAACGCACGCGCCCCACGTGCGCCTCGATCCGCGGGCGCAGCGATCAGGGGAACTCGACACGACGGCGCACACGTGAACGGGTAACAACAGTAGCGGCGGCGGCGGCGTTTTTGATGGGTTGGGAGTCGTCACCGTGTTGTTAAAGTTGGTCGGCACTCCGCTGCCGCTGCGGGTGGAGGCGGTGGTCTGAGGCAACGGCGTCGCGGGCCACACGGCGTCTGTGACGCCGATTCCCTTCACCATCATCTCGACGCGCCGTGACGCAAAGGCTGGTGGCACCCAGGAGGACGGCGGCGACGAACCCACCGGCGTGGCGACCATAGACGACGCCGCGGCGGGGGGATACTCTTCATTGAAACTGTGGTCACCTTTTATCAACGCGGCGATGACCGGTGCCTCGGCAGCCCCGAGCCAATTCGGCGGCCAGCTGGAGACAATCCGAGGACCGTCTCGTTCGCAGAATTCAACGATTGCGGCGCACACCTCCGGTTTGGGCAACGATGGCATCGTGCCGGACATATCCTCGCGGCGTAAGGTGAGTGCTCCGCGAAGCAGTCCGGTGCCGTCAACACTTGTAAGAGGGGCGGTGAGTTGCCGCCGGCCCTTGCTTTCTTCGAGGGAGGAATTTCGCACATTTGCAACAAGTTCAATGGTGTTACACGAGGCGAACACTTCGGATCCCTTCGTCGTGCTGCCTCTCGTCTTCGCGCAGAGTCCAACCAATGCATTGCGTGGGCATGGTGGCTGATGAAGCGCGCGCGCACACACACACAATCGCACACTCTTTCCTTCTCCTCTCCTTTCTTCCCTGTCTCTCTCTCTCTCTTTTCACCCCGTCAATCGAGAAGAAGAAAAGGGGAAGGAAGGGAGCTAGCGGTAAGTCGTGGCCACCCCAGGTTCTTTCTGGGGCTTTTTCCATCCTGTTCTTGTTTTCTGTCTCCACCTCGCAGTAGGTCTGTGCGCCAACGCCTTACTGTGGTGTGGTGCCGATGCGCGGCAAAATGGTCATGGACATCAGCTCCTGGAAGAGCAACTTGCACGCGTACGGGATTTGGATACGGCTGATGTCGTCCGACTGGTCGCACACGGCGCAGTAGTACACATGCTGATTGGTGTCGGCGGAGCATATCGTGCCGCACTTTTTGCAAACATGAACGGCGTACAAGTCACTCACGCGGAAGAGGCGCTCCTTTAGCCACTGGCTGGCTCCGTACGAGAGCATGCAATCGCGCTCCATTTCTCCGAAACGCAGGCCGCCGTCGTGCGCGCGGCCATGCGTCGGCTGTCGGACGAGGTTTTGAAGCGGACCGCGTGGTCGCGCGTGAATCTTATCACCGGACAAATGTTTCAGCCGCTGGTAGTACGTGGGGCCGAAGTAGATGAGCGCTTCCAGCGGCAAACCCGTGTGACCACTGTAGAGGCACTCGTTCCCCCAACGCTGAAACTGATACTTGTGAAGCGCATTCGCAAACTCGTCGGCGACGACCCGACCAAACGCGGTGGCGTCTGCCTCGCGGCCTGCCATGCACGCGACCTTACCCGCGAGCGTCTCGATCAGATGGGCGATCGTCATGCGCGACGGAATGGCGTGCGGGTTGATGATAATGTCCGGCACGATGCCGTCCCGTGTGAAGGGCAAATCCTCCTGCCGCAGCTGGATACCGTTCGTCCCTTTCTGGCCGTGCCGGCTGCAGAACTTATCGCCAATGTTAGGAATCTTCACGGTGCGCACTTTTACCTTTGTGAATCGGTAGCCCCGCTCGTTTTGCGTCAGCATCACGGAATCCACGATGCCCTTCTCGTTGGAGCGAGCGGCGAGGCTGCAATCCTGCCGGAGCTTCGTGGCCGTGCCGGGCTTGCCGGTGGACGCCGCCGCCTCGGCCATCGATGCGAGCAGCTCTAACTTGGGAATCGGTGCCGTCTTTCCGACGAGAATTTCGCCTCCGTACACTGGCGCGCCGGGGACGATCAGACCGTCCGCGTCCAGTTGAGAGTAGTCCGCGTTGCGCATCCCAGCCGTGATGGATTTATCGGGATTCTCGAACGTCTCCTTCACGCCGTGCTTTTCCTCCTCGGTCGCTTTGTACGAACGCCAAAAGATGGACCGGAAGAAGCCGCGATCGACAGACGACTTTGACATCACGACCGAGTCCTCCTGGTTGTACCCAGAATAGCACGAGATCGCGACGATGGCGTTATGGCCAGCGGGTAAGTCGTTGCTGTGCATGAACGACATGGGCTGTGTCCGCACGAGCGGCTTTTGTGGATAGCAGAGCACGTGCGCCGTCGTGTCCATCCGCATGCGAAAATTGGACGCGTAGATACCCATGGCCTGTTTACCCATGGCGGACTGATACGTGTTCCGGGGCGATTGGTTGTGATTTGGAAACGGAATAATCGAGGCGCAAATGCCGAAGATCATGGAGGGCTCCATTTCGCAGTGAGAGTAGTTGGTCGAGCGCTGGCACTCCTCGCGGCGCATCGCGATTAGGATGGAGTCCTCCTCCTCGCAATCGATCATCTCTACAAAACCTTGGTCGACGAGAGACTCCCACTGAAGCAGCTTGGCGGGGCCGCCACCGGCCGTGGCTCCCATGAGGGCCTGCAAGTGCCCTTGTCGCACCCTTAATTTTGTTTCCTCGACGACGAAGAGCGGCCGAATCGGCCTCCCCGCGTCGGACCAGACGCGAAGCTCGCGATCGCGAATGTCGCGCACGATGGAGACCTCACTGCTAAGCTGGCCGGCGCGGCGGCGGTGGCGAAGCTGCACGAGAAGCGATTGTGGACTTTCGTGCACGCCTATTAACGTGCCGTTGACGAAAATTTTTGCCGCGTGCACGCGGGCAAGCATGTCGGACGACAAGGTGGCGAAGGTGGACACCCCCAGAGCCTCGACGAGCTGCACGACATCATCGTGGCTACTGCCGATAGAGACGAGGCACATCAGTGCCATGTTCTTTAGCAGGCCGATGGACCCGCCCTCGGGGGTTTCGACGGGGCAGATGTAGCCCCACTGCGTGCAATGCAAGTTTCGGGGCCGGGTGGCCTTGCTCCCGGGATCAATGGGATTCTGAATGCGCCGCAGATTGCTCAGCGAGCTCGAATAGGTCAGTCGGTTGAGGGTCTGTGCGACCCCCGTCTTGACGTCGTTTTTACCGCCAAAGTTGCCTGTCGAGAGGCACGACCGCATGCCGCTCGTGATGAGGCCGTGGTTGACGAGCTGCTCGATCTTGAACTGCGGCTTGCGGCCGACAGCGTGATCGCGGAGGACTTTGCCCATTTCATTTCGAATCTGCACTAGGAACGTGTTGAACTGGTAGCCGAGCAGCGCGCCCGCCATGTCCATGCGCTTGTTGCCGAGAAAGTCACGATCCGTTTCTTCGCGGCGTCCAAGTGCGACCAGCAGCAGCTTGTGCACCATGATACCGAGGAAGAAACACTTTCGACGTGCGGACGCAGGGTCCGTTCCCATGTGCGGCAGCAAGTCGCGGGCGAGCAGACTTCGCGCCTTTTCGACCAAATTTTCTCTAGAATTAATCTCGCCCAGCCGGTTGCCGATGAACACGAGCGCTGCGTCCTGCGTGAAGATTTTCGCCGCCGCAGCCACTTCCATGGACGGCCGCAGCACCTCGAGCACCTTGAGGTCGCTCTCAATATCGGGCACAATCGTCCGCAGCACTTCTTTATCACCGAGCACGTCGAGGGCCCGGTAGAGCACGAAGAGCGGGATGAACGTCTCCATCTGCGCCACGCGGCACTCGATGGCGCCAAAGCCGCCACCTTTGCGGCTACTCGAGATCTTGATTTGCAAGGTGCGCGGCTTCGTCATCGAGCCTTCGATCATCGACTTAATCTCGCTCACGAACAGCTCCTTGCTCTTGGCATACGTGTAGATGTGGTTGGCAGCCTGCCGCTCCTGCGCGATGAGCACCTTCTCCGTGCCGTTAATGACAAAGTAGCCGCCCTGGTCGTGCGGGCATTCGTTGAGGCGCGGCAGCTCGTCCTCATCCTTGCCCGCGAGATTGCACCGCATGGACTTCAGCATGATTGGAATTCGGCCCAGAGGCACGCTGAATGACCGTTGCATCGTCGGGGGCTTCTCGGGGTCCGTGTAGGCGCGCATGAGCACGGTCACCTCGCTGTGGGCGCTGTACGTCATGTCCCGGAGGCGACACTCGTTGGGGAACATCGGCGGACCTCGCCCCCCTGAGAATAAATCGTTTTCGTGCGTGGGCACCCCGATGCGCACGTCCGTCATGGAGACACGCACTTGCTCGCGCTCCGCGTCGAACGGGCGCGCGGGGTCGTGCTGATCATCGAGCCGCGGCACCACCTCCGCCAAACCACGCACCATCACGGGGATGCGCGCGAGAAAATGGTTAAAGCTGTCGACCTGTTGGTGCACGAGCCCCTTGCTGCGGAAGAAGGACGCAATGATGTCCCACACCATGACGTCGTCAATCGGCTTGTGAAATGCCTCGGCCGACGGTCGGCTCTCCGGCGCCATCCCCCCGAATTGGGTGCCCGAGGAGGTCGGGGCCCCCCCAAGTTGAAAGGGATCGTGCGGTTGGGTTTCAGGGTTGTCGTCATAGGGGCACTCGTCGTCGGCGACGTCGAGGTCCAGCAACGTATTCGCCATCGCGATAGAAGGGGGGGAGGAACAAGACAAAGCTCTGTGTGATGGGATAATCTTTTGGGGCGCACAATTCGAAAACGGGGGATAAGAGCGTGTCCAATCGTACTCTGCGGTTTTTCAGCGAATGGTGGGCGGTCGGAAGGGG
>ERZ1292630.3543-Hain-H41-02um-R3-3543-length-13639-cov-8_pt1 | contig 13639 bp, 12 predicted proteins | sample MGYA00564408_ERZ1292630 | MGnify/ENA primary metagenome ERZ1292630 (study PRJEB36523, sample SAMEA6512641) | groundwater metagenome | collected 2019-01-08 | study: AquaDiva: Metagenomics assemblies of 32 groundwater samples | reverse complement strand
CACCGAGTCGGCCTATCACGGCGACCCGGCCGATGTCAGGCCATTGCCGCAGGAGAAGGCATATTTACTGCGGACGCTCGCACGTTATTTTCCGCAGTACCGTAGCGGACAGCCAGTACTCGCAACGATGGCGGGTTTACGGGTGCTGCCCTCAAGCGAGAGCGGGACTGAGGGCGGCGCGCTGTCCGTCAACGCGCGTTCGCGTGAAACGGTGCTGCATCCAGATCGGCAGGATCATCCGCGCCTGCTGACAGTCTATGGCGGCAAACTGACAACGTATCGCCTGACCGCCGAGCGGGTAATGACGCGTCTGGCGGGAGTATTGCCGGTGCGCAAGGTGGTTGCGGACACCCGCCATCTAAAGTTAAGCTAAATTACTGTAGGGTTCTTGGTCAGCGCGACCAGCACGATATAAAAAAACACTGCATGGGCCGCAACCCATGCAGTGATTTTGACTTTACGGGTCTTGCCGCGTTTCAATGCTACCATACCGAGACCGATATAGAGCAGCACCCCGGCAACTTTGGCGCCGAGCCACGAATTGTTTAACGGATCCTGCTGTATTGTCATGGCCAGTGCAATGGCGCTGGTCAGCAGCACGGTATCGATCACGTGCGGTACAATCTTTACCCAGCGCCGTTGCAGCGCGCTGGAGTCCTGCATCATCCATACCCCGCGCAGCGTAAACAGCAGGTAGCTGAGGATCACGCTGGCGACATGAATCATTTTTAATGCGGCATAACTCATCTTCAGCTCCCGGACGGCATCCAGCCGTGACTGCCTGCCACCGCACCGGCCACAGCGATCAGGCTCAAGCTCAACAGCACCCAATGCATGCGCTGGATCAGTGCAAAAGTTTTTTCCGGATGACGCTGTGCGCGCTGTTTAAGCTGCCGCTGTAGCACCAGCGGCTCCAGCACGAATAGCATCAAGGTGAAGATTAGCCACACCAGCACCATCGCGTGCATCCACCAGAAGCGCAGTTCAGCGAAGCGGCTCCAGGCATCGAGCAGGTGCACCAGGTAGAAACCGCTCAAGCCGACGAGCAGGGTGGTGTAGCGTGCTTGCGTAGCAAAGCGGCGCTCGATGCACTCGAAAAACTCTACGCGTTCCGCGGCGGATTTCATTTGCGCTACAGCAGGCAACAGGATGGTGGTGACCATCGCCACGCCACCGATCCACAGCACCACGCCCAGCACATGCAGCACTCTGGCAAACGCGAATTCGTTCATGCAGGCAACCTTGCTGATTTTATTGCAATGATACAGGAGTGGGGCCGCGAAGCTTGGGTTGGCAGACGGCTATTCCGTCAATTGGTGCTCGGCCGCATAGCGGATCAACTGGGCATTATTCTGCATGTTCATCTTTTTCAGGATACGGGAACGGTAAGTGCCCACGGTTTTTATGCTGAGCGACAGTTTCCCCGCTATTACAGTCAAGGGCTGTCCGGCGACGATACGCCTGAGAACATGCAATTCCCGATCGGTAAGCGTGGAATGCAACGGTGCTCCCAAAGCAAAATCGGGATTGAACAGCAGCTTCTCGGCCAGTTCCGGGTTCACGTATTTTCCTCCGTTTGCGAGGCGCCGGATTACGAACATGAGCAGATCTATTGGACTGTTTTTAGTGAGATAGGCGGATGCGCCTGCGCGCACTGCCCTGATAGCATATTCGTCCTCAGGATACATACTCAATACCAGCACCCGCTGCCCCGCATTATCGGCCATAACACGTTTTAGCACTTCCAGTCCATCCATATCCGGCATGCTGACGTCCAGCAATGCCACATCCCATTCGCTCTGGCGCATTTTTTCCAAGGTATCAAGTCCGCTCATCGCTTCGGCGACGACTACGATGTCGGGTGTTTCACCAAGAATCCGTTTCAGCCCGTCCCGGAAAAGCACATGATCATCAGCTAGCAGGACTCTGATTATCATAGCCTGTTACTCCACCTGTCCCGGCGGCGCAATGAGAGGTACCCGCAGTTGCACAGTGCTGCCTTGGGAGGGGGCTCCACTGATTCTCAACTTGCCATTCAGTTGTTTGGTGCGTTCATACATGCCGAGAATCCCGAAAGACTTCGGATTCAATAACTGCTGTTGGGTGATGCCAATGCCGTTATCCCTGATTTCGATTACGATATCTTCATCCGTTTCATCAATATCAATTTCCACGGCTGTCGCCTGGGCGTGCCGCGCTATATTGGTGAACGCTTCCTGAATAATCCTGAAAATCTCCGTTTCATGTTTCTGGTCGAGGCGGGTAAGATTTGCCGCATTCATGGTCAGTTGACAGCTTATACTCAGACGCTGTTCGAATTCATGCGCCAGCCACTCGATAGCGCCGCTGAGGCTGAGGTTGTCGAGTACACTGGGTCGCAAATTCCGCGAGATTCTGCGCGCGGTATCCAAAGCTTCACCGGATAACTGGTGCAAGAACCGGATTCTCTCGTACATGGGGTTGGCGACATTTTTTTTTGCAAGCCAGTCCAGGTCCATTTTCAGCACCGTCAACGTGCCCCCCAGCTCGTCATGAATTTCCCGGGAAATACTCGCTCTTTCTTCTTTTCTTATGTTCGGCGCCGTCAGTGCCTGCAATTTTGCCATTATCTGGTTGCGCTTCGTCACGTCACGGTAAATGCCGCGCACAGCCACTGGCTGGCCATCCTCGAAGCGCACCGTCATGCGGCCCTCCACTGCAACAATTCGCCCGTCCTTCATCTGGAAGGTGCATTCCACTGCCTCCACGTCCTCACCCGCCATGAGCCGCTGAAACAGCGCGCCGCAGTGCTCGTGGTGGTCTGCGTGGATGACATCGAAGATGTTCAGCGCGGTCATTTCTTCCTCGGAGTAACCGAGCATCTCGCGCCAGGCGCGATTCGCAAAAAGGATACGCCCGTCCGGTGCGATGCTCTGGATGAAGTCGCTCGTGTTGTCAAACAGGTCGCGGAGTTGCTCCTCGCTCGCGTGCGACGCTTGCTGCGAACGCCTACGTTCAATGGCATAGCGGATGGCGCGTGGCAAGACGCCACCCTCACTCATCACCCTCTCTTTTATCAGATAGTCCTGTGCTCCGGCTTGGAGCGCCTGCAGAGCGAGTGATTCATCGGTTCGATTTGTCAACAGCACAACAGGAATGTTCTCGGCTGCGTTGTAAAGCCGGGTGAATGTCTCGAAACCGTCTGAATCTGGCAGGTTGAGGTCCAGCAGTACTACGTCGAAGTGCTGTAGCTGCAGCTGTTCCAGCGCATGGTTCAATCGCTCGACATGGGTCACGGCGAATTGCTCACTCACTGCGTGCACCAGCGCGTCCTGCACGAACAGTGCGTCCGTCAGGCTGTCTTCGACCAGCAGAACTTGAGTCCTATTATCGGCCATAAGTTTTAATGCTCTGAGCGCATTGGTAGAGTAACGATCAGGAACCAGAAATCCTGCACCGACTGTACTACCTGGGTGAAACCATCAAAGTCCACCGGTTTTCTGATGTAGTAATTGGCATGGTTTTCATAGGCTTTGGCGACGTCCTCATCAGAATTCGAGGTGGTGAGGACGATCACCGGGATATTTTTCAGATTCGCGTCGGCTTTGAGTCCGGCCAGCACTTCCAGGCCATTCCTCCGGGGCATGTTTAAATCCAGCAGAATGATGTCCGGCCGAGGTGCCTCGGCGTATTTGCCTTGCTGGCGCAGGAACTCCATAACTTCTATGCCGTCTTCAACCACGTGCAGCGTGTAGAGCAGCTTGGCGCTGGCCAGCGCTTCCCTGGTCAGCATCACGTCGGTCGGGTTGTCCTCGGCCATCAGGATGACGACAGGGCGGGGTTGCATTTTAAGGTACATGGCGGGTTATTTCTTTTCCGGAATGGTGAAGTAGAAGGTGGAGCCTTGGTCCGGCTGCGACTCGACCCAGATGCGTCCGCCATGATACTCGGCTACTTTCTTGCAAATCGCCAGACCGATGCCGGTACCCGGATATTCCGTGCGGGTGTGCAGGCGCTGAGAGACGCGAAAGACACGCTCAAAATACTGCGGTTCCATGCCGATGCCGTTGTCGGCGACAGAGAAAACCCACTCGCCGGCTTTGAGCACCGCACCGATGTGAATTTCAGGCGGACGTTTCCCACGGAACTTGAGAGCGTTGCTGATGAGGTTCTGAAACATCTGCGTCAGTTGGGACGGGTTTCCGCTTACCGTGGGCAGCGGTTCATGAGTTACCACCGCGCCGTTCTCTGCAATAGCTGTCGCGAGATTGGCCAGCACGTTATCCAGCAATACCGCGCAATCTACGGGCACGGGGGTTTGGTCAGCGTTGATCTGCGAATAGGTCAGCAGGTCATTAATCAGCATCTGCATCCGCCTGGTGCCGTCCACCGCGTGGGTGATGAATTCGTCGGCATGCGCATCAAGTTGGCCTTCATAACGTTGTTTGAGGAGCTGGACACAACTGGTTACTGCCCGCAGCGGCTCTTGCAGATCGTGCGTTGCCACATATGCGAACTGCTCCAACTCGGCATTGGAGCGCGCCAGCTCCACGATTTGTTTTTCCATCAATTGCTCCAGGCGCTTGCGTTCGGTGACCTCGGTACGGATGGCGGCGTATTGATACGGCTTACCCGCCGCATCGAGAAATGGCGCGATGGTAGTGTCCACCCAATAGAAGGAGCCATCCTTGGCGCGGTTCCTGAGCTCGCCTTTCCAGATGTGTCCCTGCGCAATCGTCTTCCATAGCTCCCGCATGAATTCCTTGGGGTGAAAGCCGGAGTTGATGATGCGATGGTCCTGGCCGAGCAGTTCCTCGCGCGAATACTTGGAGACGGCGCAGAATTTGTCGTTTGCATAGATTATTTTCCCGTACCGGTCGGTAATCGCGACGATGGCATGCGCGTCGAGCGCGCTCTGAATCATCTTGATTTTCTCCAGTGAAGATTCGAGCGCGTTCGCTGTCTGCTTGCGCTCCAGCCACCATTGCAGATCGAGCGCAATGGCATTGATGAGATTCTGCTCTTCCGGCAGCAAGAACGGTTTATTCTCGCAATAGAATACCTGCAACTGGCCGCAGGCCTTGCCGTTGACCGTAATTTGCACCTGCAGCCCATGCGCTAGCTCGTTACTGTATTTGCCAGAAACAAACTGCTCGCCATCGAGTTCGATCATGGCGGCAGTAATCTCCGGGAACTGCATCGCCGCGATCAGATGTTCAAGAATGTGCTGGCACAGCTCATCCAGCGGCGACTCCAGCACCATGTCGTGACGAATCGAGTAAAGGCAGGTGATCTCCTTCAATCGCTCGCGCAGCAATCTCTCGCTCTGCATCTCCAGCTCGATGTGGTGGATTAGCAGCTCGTGGAGGAGTTGCGCCGTTTCAGCCGGTGATCTCGGCTCGGCTTGCATTATATGGTTTCTCAGCCGTTTCTCTATGTCACGGCGTGATTCGGCAGTCTCTATTCTTGCGTGCCGGTTCGTATTTTTGTTTGCATCCTGGGTCACGGCATCTCCTTTGTAGTCCCGTCACTGGCGGACTTCCGCTCACTTGGCACAGTCACCACCTGTGTCGCTTTGCTTCTCTGGCGCAGGATTATACAACTGCGTACCAACTCAATCTGTGACTCAATTCTGCACTTCCTGAGCAGGTCAATATTACCCTTAATTCGGCCAAGGGATTGTAAGAAAAGTCTGACAAATAACTACCATTTATCCTACCTAATTTTCAGAATTTTCCGACAAATGTTTCTGATATCTGTGTCGTAATATCTCTTAGATTCGAAAACCGAATATCGAGTTCCAAGAAGGAAGTGTCTATCTATGTCACCTGAAACCAGCCGTAACTACCTGCTAATGAGCCTCGTGCTGCAGATTCACAATAGCTTGTTGAACAGGCATGCGGACGAGAAAGACATCCTGCAGGGAGTTTGTAGAAAGCTGGTCTCACACTGGCCTTACCGGATGGCATGGGCAGGTTATGCCGAAACGGATGGAACCATCAGGGTAATGGCAGCGGAAGGGGAAGCCGCTTCTTTTCTGCCTGAGATGGCTCTGCGCTGGGATGGCACGGAAGATGCGGACAATCCGGTGGCCGCCTGTATCCGCGGGCGGAGACCTGTTCATGCCGGAGGGGTATCGTCTGCTGGAGAATACGGTGATGTCTGGAAGGATTTCGCCGTCAAGGCGCGAATCTCTTCTACGTTCATACAGCCCTTATTTGTTGGCAACCGGTGTATCGGCGCGCTGTGTATGTGTTCCGGGTCGGTGGACAGCTTCACTGGCGAGGTGGAGCGCGCTCTGCTCATATTGGCCGCACAACATGTCGGCTTTGCCTTGAGTGCGCAGCGTGAACTGGTTTCCATCAAACAGATGCGAAGCCAGATGAAATTGGCCGCGACGGTATTCGATAATGCCCTGGAGGGCATTATCGTCACTGACGCGCAAGGTACCATCGTTGCCACCAATTCTGCGCTGACCCGTATCACAGGCTACACCCAGGAAGAACTGATCGGCAACACGCCGCGGATTCTCCAGTCCGGGCTTCAGGATAAGGCTTTTTACACCGCCATGTGGCAGTCAATCGCAGAAACGGGAAAGTGGGAAGGGAATATCTGGAACAAGCGCAAGGATGGCGACATTTATCCGGAGATATTGAATATTTCGACGGTGAAAGATGAACAGGAAAAAGTGCAGAATTATATCGCGATTTTTACTGACATCAGCAAACAGAAAAAGCTCGAAGATCGACTTCATCGAATGGCGTTCCATGATGATCTGACAGGATTGCCGAACCGGGCACTGTTCAAGGAACGTCTCGGTTCGGCCATTACCAATGCGCACCGCAACCGGCAGATGCTGGCAGTATTGTTCGTTGATCTTGACCGCTTCAAGCTTATCAATGACACATTGGGCCATTTGACCGGCGATGTGCTGCTCCAGGAGGTTGCGCGACGATTAGCGCGGAGCGTGCGGGAAAACGATACGGTGGCGCGGCAGGGCGGGGATGAATTCACCATCGTCTTGCAATCCTTAAGCCTGCCAGAAGATGCGATTGCCGTAGTAAACAAGATTATGCAGACGTTCGAAGCACCGGTGGCGGTTGGAGAACGGGAACTGTTCACCTCAGCTTCCATCGGCATCAGCTTCTACCCTGGCGACGGGGACGAACTTGAAATGCTGATGAAGAACGCCGATACCGCGATGTACCACGCAAAGGAGCAGGGAAGAAACGGCTACCAGTTATATACCGCATGCATGAACAACCATTTCCACGCGCGCATGGCGCTGGAGAACGATCTGCGGCGCGCGCTGGAGCGGAACGAATTGATGCTGTTCTATCAGCCCCAGACTGAACTGAACGGCGGCAGGATCGCCGGCGCAGAGGTATTGCTGCGCTGGCAGCACCCCGAACGCGGGCTGGTCTCGCCGGACGAGTTCATCCCGATTGCGGAACAGTCCGGTTTAATCATTCCAATTGGCGAATGGGTCCTGCGCGAAGCCTGTGCCAGCATGAAGCGCTGGCATGATGCAGGCGCTCCTCCTATCCGCATAGCTGTCAATGTTTCCGTTCGACAGTTCATGCAACCCAACCTGATTCAGATGGTGGCCGCGGCGCTGGCTGGAAGCGGACTGCCGCCGCAATTTCTGGAACTCGAGATCACGGAAAGCTGCTTTATGCCGGCCTTTGATAAAAAAGCGATGGGAGGTTGTGCCGATGCCTGCTGTTCTACGCCGTCCCCGCTGCTCCCTAATGGAGCAATGGAAACCCTGCGAACACTCAAGGGCATGGGAGTGCAGATCACAGTTGACGATTTTGGCACGGGTTATTCGAATCTGGGTTATTTGAAGAAGTTTCCCCTGGACAGCCTCAAGATTGACCAATCGTTTGTGGGCAACATCGCCACCGACCACAACGATGCAGCAATTGTAAGAGCCATCATTGCCATGTCGGCAAGTCTCGGCTTGAACGTGATCGCCGAGGGAGTGGAAACGGAGGAGCAGCGACAGCTTCTGAATCAGTACCAATGCAGCATGGCTCAGGGATACCTTTTGGGGCGGCCCATGCCAGCGGAATCATTCGAACGACTCCTGAAGAAGGTGGCCAGTGACAATCTGGCAGCACAGGCCGGGCCACAATGGTGCACAGCAACATAAGCCATGCAGCATGGATTTTCTGGCAAAACTCAACTACACAGTCACCAACGGAGAGAACGATGCAGGCAACTCAGGAAAACATTGGCAGCAACACAGCCACCGCCGGCAACAAATTTCTTACCTTCAGACTGGGCAATGAGGAATATGGCATCAGTGTTATCGCAGTTGAGGAGATTTACGGCTTTGACACCATAACCATGACCGGCGACGCACCGGAATTCATCAAGGGTAGAAGCGTCATCAAACTAGGCGGCATGATGGTGCCTGTCGTAGACGTGCGGCCCAAGCTCCGCCTGGTCGGTCCCGAATACCAGCGATTTACTACTGTAATTGTTCTCAACCTGTCTGGACGGATTATCGGGATGGCGGTGGACGGCGTGACCGAGATCATGACAATAAGTCCGGAACAAATCAAGCCGGTATCAGACTTTGCGGCCAATTTAGATACCCGGTATATCCTCGGCCTTGGGGCAGTGAACGGCCGCACACTTGTCCTGGTGGATGCCGCAAAGCTGATGGTCGACTATGACGTGGCTCCGGACAGCGATGCCGTAACGCCCGAAGTTGTCCAGTTTTTAACCTGCTTGTGGCTCCGGCTGTAATGGCAGCTTTGACCGCCTGCTACCAGCAGTAAGCCGTGCAACCGATGGTCGTAGCGCGACTCATCGGAACGAGCAATTTCTTGTTGGATGGCAATTCGCATCACTTCGGGATCAGCAATTTCCAGTTTTCTCATGACAGCATTTCCTGGCCAGAGAACTGTCAGCAGCATAACTCAGTAGAGCGGCATTATATATGTCGCCATGTTTAATAAAAGGAGTATAAAAAATGGCCACAGGAGTAACCGAATCGACCAATGGCTCTATGGGTAACATGGATAACGAATTTCTCACTTTCCGGTTGGGAAGCGAGGAATACGGCATCAATATCCTTGAGGTTCAGGAGATTCGCGGATACGGCACTGTCACCCACATTGCCAATGCACCCGAATTCATCAAGGGCGTGGTTAATCTGCGTGGCAATATCGTTCCTATCATTGACATGCGTATCAAATTCAAGCTCGACAAGGCCGATTATGATCAATTTACAGTGGTAATCATCCTGACCATTTTAGGGCGCGTGATAGGCATCGTAGTGGATGCGGTCTCGGACGTGATCAATCTGAATGCAGAGCAAATGCAGCCAGCACCACAGTTCGGCACCATGATCAACGCGGAATATATCATGGGCCTGGGTACGGTAGAGGAGCGCATGCTGATTCTGATGGACATCGAGAAACTCATGGGCAGCAGCGAAATGGGGTTGGTCGCCGACACAACAACTCACTAGCCAGAGTTGGTTATTTTCAAATCCAGTTACTTCAACCATTTTAACCAAGAGAGATATTATTATGGTAATCACTAAAGTGAATGCGAAACGAGCCAATGTCAACGCGACCAAGACTGCCAGTGCGTCCAAAGTCAAGCCCAAAGTCAAGCCCAAAGTCAAAGCCAAGCCCAAGTCCAAAGCTTCTAGCGTACAACCCCCCAAAGTTCCTGGCGTGTCCAGGGAAGTTCTGGCCGACCTGAAAGGCCAGATTGCCGCCATCAACAAAGCGCAGGCAGTGATCGAATTTACGCTTGCTGGCAAGATCGTCACAGCGAACGAAAACTTCCTGAAGATGCTGGGCTACACCCTCGACGAAATCAAGGATCAGCATCACAGCATGCTGGTTGATCCCGTGTTCCGCAGTTCTCCCGAGTACTACAGCCTATGGGACAAGCTTGGGCGGGGTGAATCCAGTACGGGCCGGTACAAATACATCGGCAAGGGCGGCAAGGCAGTGTGGATTGAGAGCTCCTACAGTCCCATCCTGGGCGTGGACGGCAAGCCCGTCAAGGTAATGGAATTTGCCATAGACATCACTGCCACCAAAAACAAGCTGGACGATACCGAGATAGAATTAAAGATACGCTCCGAGATCATGAATATGACCAGCATTGTTTCCGAATCTGATCTTAAAGGAGACATTGTCTGGTGCAACGATAAATATAGCGAGATTTCCCATTACCGCAGAGACGAGCTCGTGGGAAGTCCGCATAGCATCACTCGCCATCCGGATATGCCCAAGGAGGTCTTCAAACAGGTTTGGGCCACGATCGGGCGGGGTAATTTCTTCAGGGGCGTGATCAAGAACCGCACCAAAGAGGGCGCCCCTTATTATGTTGATGCGGTCATTGCGCCATTTCTCAATGAAAAGGGGAAGCCGAGAAAATATCTGGGGGTGCGTTACGACATTACCAAGCAAGAAACAGAACGCCACAACATGCTGGGGCTGATCAACGCCATTAATAATTCCTATGGTTTTGTCGAGTTTGATACCAAGGGGGTGGTTCTGACTGCCAACAGCATTTTTCTGCAACTGATGGGATATCAGGCCGATGAAGTCGTTGGTAAGCATCACCGCCTGTTTGTTGAGCCGGCCTATGCCAATTCTGCCGCTTACACCCAGTTCTGGGCCGATCTGAATACAGGCAAAGCCCAGACCGATGTATTTAAAAGAATCGGCAGAGGGGGTCAGGAGGTATGGCTGCAAGCTACCTATGCGCCTATCATGGATGAGATGGGGCGGGTGTTTAAAGTGGCGAAAATCTCCACTGATGTGACTGCGGCAATTCAAGCATCGCAGATGCTCAAGGATGCAGTGGAGCAGACATTGATGGTGGTTTCGGTAGCCAGGGATGGGGATCTCACGAAGCGTATTGAGATTGATGGCAAGACGGGTTCTGTCAAGGAATTGTGCGAGGGGGTCAATTCGTTACTGGATACTTGTGCCGTAAGTCTGGGAGACGTGGGGCGTATGCTGGGTGCGCTAGCACAGGGTGATCTGACGGAGAGGATCACGGATGAATATCATGGAACCTTCGGGGAGTTGTCGGATAATGCGAACCAGACGGTAGAGCAGCTACTCGACATTATCATGCAAATCAAAGAGGCAAGCGATTTAATCAACACGGGGGCGATGGAGATTGCCCAGGGCAACAACGATTTGTCGCAGCGTACCGAAGAGCAGGCTTCCAGTCTGGAGGAAACCGCTGCCAGTATGGAAGAACTGACGTCGACGGTGAAGCAGAACGCAGACAATGCGAAACAGGCCAATCAAATGGCAGAGGCGGCCTCAGGAGTGGCGATAAAGGGTGGTCGAGTGGTCGGTCAGGTGGTGACCACCATGGCCTCAATCAACGAAAGCTCGAAGAAGATCGTCGATATCATTTCAGTGATTGACAGTATCGCGTTCCAGACCAACATTCTGGCGTTGAATGCGGCAGTGGAAGCAGCCCGGGCTGGTGAGCAGGGCCGCGGTTTCGCGGTGGTTGCAACGGAAGTGCGCAATCTGGCGCAAAGGAGCGCGGCGGCCGCCAAGGAGATCAAGACGCTGATCAGCGACTCGGTGGAAAAAGTCGGCAACGGCACCAGGCTGGTGGACGAGGCTGGCAAGACCATGGAAGAGATCGTGAGCTCGATCAAGCGCGTGACGGACATTATGTCGGAGATCACCGCTGCGTCGCAGGAACAGAGCGCGGGTATCGAACAGGTCAACCAGGCGGTTGTCCAGATGGATGAGGTAACGCAACAGAACGCGGCGCTGGTGGAAGAAGCGGCCGCAGCGGCGGAATCGATGGAAGAGCAGGCGCAGAACTTGATGAAAGCAGTATCTATATTCAAGACGCAAGAAGAGGAACCTCGCGGCCGTTCTGCAGGGGCTGCACGGCCATCCGCCGTCAAACCCGCCGTCAAATCCGCAGTCAGATCCGTCGGGAGAGTGGAAGCCAGGAAAATAGCCGCAGCCCCTGCAGCCAAAGCCAAACCGGCGCTGCGGAACAAGGCGGCTGCCGCTGGCGGTGACGATGACTGGGCGGAGTTTTAAGCCGAGTTGCGCAAATTTACTGGAACGTAATAATTAATCACCTGGTAGGAGCGGCTTCAGTCGCGAATGCTGGGACGTGATAATGATCTTGTAGGAGCGGCTTTAGCCGCGAATGCAGCAGGCCCGCAACGGTATCGACCATTCTCACGGCTGAAGCCGCTCCTACCGGGATCTTCCCGCACGGTTTATGAAATACCCGGAACAGGGTACTACGACTGGGCAGATTGAAACCCGGCGTTCCAGCCAGAATTGAGCACCGGCTTCACATGTGAAGAGCAATTGAGGGAAATAACCATGATCGAAGAAAAACTGCGATCAGGTAGTCATGAGTCGCGTGAATTCGAGTTTTCAGCACGGACTTTGAGTGCATCGGCATTTCCCTGAATCCGCCAGATCAATCTATTGGATGGATCTTGGCTGATACGTGGGCCGTTTGACGCGATATTCTGCCGCAATGTGATGACTATTTTGACAAACCTACCCAGTACCGGATCCTGCAGAAATTCGTACCGTTGCTGGCGCGTGACGGCCTGATGTCTGCCGGTTATTCCGAGAGCTTTCATCACGCTGCGGACTTGTTCAAGCTGCGCGGCAAGACGGTTTACGAACTGGCGCGCAAATCACAGGCGAGTCATAGCTGACGGTTACGAAGAACAGCTTGCGCCGAATCTTTATTTTGACCGCAGTTTCAACCTGGAAGCGGCGAAAATACTGCCGGGGGGATATTATGTCACCGGGCGTGACATGGTGCCGGTCACCGTGCTCGGTTTCTGTATTGCCGCGTGCATCTGCGATTATTACGGAGAAAATCCGAGTGGCGACACAGAATCTGGCCGACAGCTATCCGCGCAAGGTTTATTACTTTCTGGACAGCGGCAGGGTAATGGTGAAAAAATTGCGTAATCTCCATAACAACACCATTTTTGCGCGCGAGAAGGATTACAGTTCGCGCCTGCAGAAATCCAAAGTAGAAGGCGATGTGGAATTGTTTGGTTAAATTCAGCCTATTCAGAGATTCCTTGAATTCCGGCGCCGTCTGCGCACACCTCACTGTGCCTGCGAGATGTTGCTGCCAGGCGGGACGCTGTGTGTAAGCCAGACATTGCCGCCAATGGTCGAGCCGCGGCCAATGGTGATGCGGCCGAGTATGGTGGCGCCCGCGTAGATGACAACATCATCCTCGACGATGGGATGGCGCGCATTGCCCTTCACCAGCGCACCGTGCTCATCCACCGGGAAGCGCTTGGCGCCGAGGGTTACCGCCTGGTATAGCCGCACGTTTTTGCCGATGATGGCGGTTTCGCCGATGACGACACCCGTGCCGTGATCGATGAAAAAACTGCTGTCTATCTGCGCGCCTGGATGGATTTCGATTCCGGTGGCCGAATGGGCAATTTCGGAAATCATGCGCGCGATCAGTGGGACCCCCAGTCGATACAGCTCATGGGCGAGCCGGTAGTACATGATGGCGCTAATGCCCGGATAGCAGACCAATACCTCATCGACGCTGCGTGCAGCCGGGTCGCCTTCGTAGGCTGCGTAGATATCGTTATCCAGCAGGCTGCGTATCTGCGGCAGGCACCCGGCAAACGCGCGCG
>ERZ1292630.3541-Hain-H41-02um-R3-3541-length-13643-cov-7_pt1 | contig 13643 bp, 12 predicted proteins | sample MGYA00564408_ERZ1292630 | MGnify/ENA primary metagenome ERZ1292630 (study PRJEB36523, sample SAMEA6512641) | groundwater metagenome | collected 2019-01-08 | study: AquaDiva: Metagenomics assemblies of 32 groundwater samples | reverse complement strand
CGCTGGCGCTCTGGCACGAACGATTTCACAACGAGCGCTTCGTCGAGATCGTGAACACGCCGCCCGAGACGCGTCATGTGGTCAACCGCAACGTGGTGCGCATCACCGCGCACGCACTGGACCACGTGCGTCATCCGACGCTGCTGGTGCTGTCGGCGATCGACAATCTCATGAAAGGGGCGGCCGGACAGGCCCTGCAGAACGCCAACCTCATGCTGGGGCTGGACGAAGCCATGGGGCTCCCCGCGTGAAACGGGTGATCAAGATTGGCGGCCGGGCGCAGGGTGACCCGCGACTCGTTGTCCAGATAGCCGAGTCGCTCCGCGCGGGCGATACGATTGCGATCGTGCACGGCGGTGGCGACGAAGTCTCGGCGCTGCAGCGGCGCCTTGGCATGGAGCCGCAGTTCCTCGGCGGGCGCCGGGTGACGAGCGTCGAGGATCTCGAGGTTGTGCGGATGGTCCTGTCCGGGGTGACCAACAAGCGACTCGTCGCCCGGCTGATCAGCGGCGGGGTGCAGGCGGTCGGCATCTCGGGCGAGGACGGCGGGTTGATCCAGGCGCACGTCACGCATGCCGATCTCGGCCGGGTAGGCGGGGAGATCACGGTCGACCCGCGCCTCATCCTGCACCTGTGGCGTGGCGGTTTCGTGCCGGTGATCTCGCCACTCGGTCGCGACGCCGACGACCCGAACGGCGGCGGGCTCAACGTGAATGGGGACGACGCGGCGACGGCGATTGCCATCGCACTCGGTGCCGACGAGCTGCTGCTGATTGCCGACGTGCCCGGCGTGCTCGACGACGCCCGGACGACGATCCCGCAACTCGATGGTGTGGCCGCGCACGCGCTCATCATGAGCGGCGTGGCCGGGGGCGGCATGGCCGCCAAGCTGGAAGCCGGTGCGCTGGCGGTGCGCGGCGGCGTACCACGTGTGCGCATCGGCGACCTGCGCGCGATCACCGACGCGGCCACCGGCACGCGTCTCGTGTTGTCACCTGTTCCTGTCTGAGGCCTCCCTGATGAGCACTGCACTCACCGCTGCCACCGACGCCTTGCTGGCCACCTATCGCCGCGCGCCCATGGAACTGGTGCGAGGGGTGGGCGTCGAACTGTTCGACGCAGAGGGGAAAGCGTACCTCGATTTCGTGGCTGGCATCGCGGTGAACGCACTCGGGTATGGTGATGCGGGGCTGAGGCGGGCGATGCACGAGGCCATCGAGGGCGACCTGGTGCATGTGTCAAACCTGTATCGCACCTCGCCGGGAGAGCGCCTCGCAGAGCGACTCGTCGAGAGTTCGTTCGCCGACCGGGTGTTCTTCTGCAATTCGGGGGCAGAGGCCAACGAAGGGGCGTTCAAGATGGCGCGCAGGTGGGCGCGCTCGCACTACGAACCATCGAAACACGAGATCATCGCGTTGCGCGGTGCGTTTCACGGGCGGTTGTTCGGCACCCTGGCCGCCACGGACCGCTGGCAGTATCGCATGCCATTCCGCCCGCTGGCCGGCGGCATCTCGATTACCGAGCGCGACCTGGGCGAGCTGGACGGCAAGCTGAACCCCGAGACCGTGGCCGCGGTGATCGTGGAACCGGTGCAGGGCGAGGGGGGCGTGCGAGTCATCGACCCCGAGTTCCTGCGCAGCCTGCGCGCGCTTACCGCGGAGCGCAACGTCCTGCTGATCGTCGACGAAATCCAGTGTGGCTACGGGCGCACGGGAACGTTCTGGGCGTACGAGCAGTCTGGGATCACACCGGACATCCTGACGACCGCAAAGCCGATGGCCGGCGGACTGCCGATGGGCGCCATCCTGATGACGCGGGCAGTGGCCGACGCAATGCAGCCAGGAGATCACGGGACGACGTTCGGCGGAGGCCCGTTTGTGGCGAGCGTGGGGCTGCACGTCTTCGATCGCCTGAATGACCCGAAGATGCTGGCACACGTCACCGAGAACGGCGCATGGCTGGGCGCATCGCTGCACGCGCTTGCGGCGAGGTCCATGAAGGTCCGCGCGGTTCGCGGCCTGGGTTACATGTGGGGGCTCGACATCACCGAGGCGGCCAAGGATGTGGTGGCGCGCGCACTCGACCTGGGGCTCCTCATCTGCTCGGCAGGGGAGCACACCCTGCGCCTGTTGCCGCCGCTGGTGGCGACGCGCGCCGACCTTGCACGCGGGGTGCAGCTGCTGGAGCAGGCGATCGGGTAGGCCTCGCGTCGTCTCTCTCACGGAGACCGGAGTCTTGCGGAGGGTCACGAAGGCTGCAAAAGACCTTTGAGGGGGCTCGGCGGAGAGGACTGTCCCGCCAAGCCCTTTGAAGGTGTTGCAGTCTTCGGGGAACTCCGTCCGCTCCGGCCTCCGTGAAAGATCCCTTTACCGTCTTCTTGTTGAATGACCTGAACCCCGAGGTCAGTTGCCGATTACACACGTTCGCTTGAACTCCGAGACGAGCCTCTTCGGATCGTCGAGCAACGGCCAGAATTCGGCGAAATACTTCCGCACCTTCTCCCGCACCGGCGGCGCCATTGGCGTGAGCGTCATGTATGTCGAGTCCATTTCGGCGCGCCGGGAGAGGAACCGCTCGATGACTGGCGCCATGGCCTCGGCGGTGCGGCAGTCACCGCGCCAGAGGCGCTCGCGAACGAGGCGGATGGGAAGCGACCTGTCGGGAAAGGCGTAGCGCGCGTCAACCGCGCCCGACCAATCGAAGTCGAAGGGCACCGGATGGACGACGCCAACGGAATCCTGCAGCAGCGTGATGTTGTGCAGTCCACTGACCGACCAATCGGTGTTACCGGCCATGTACTGAAAAAGCTGCAGGTAGCCGAACTTGGTGGCCTCGAGATCGTCGAATGAGGCGCCCTGGATATCGATCTTCCTGGCATTCCGCCGCTGGGCGAGATCGCCGTCGTTCTCCACAAAGAAAGCCCAGCTCTGTACCGGCTTGGTCTTGCCCGTGGAATCCTGGTAGGTGACGTGCGCCAGGCGCGTGCGGTAGCTCCACGGCGTGAGCGCCTGATACATGCGGTAGAGCGCGAATTCCTGCAGGATGTACTGTTCGTATTCGCCGCGCGACGGGCGGCAACTGGAGGCGAGCTTGAGGGTGCGATTTCCCTCGAAGAGCGTGTTCTTCGCCGCCTCTCTCGTCATCTCCACCTTCAGCGGCGGAAAGTCACAGTTGCGCGCTTGTCGGCGGAAATGACCGCGTGTACGCAGTGAAATTGCCACCTTCACTGCCGCGCCCGACGAGTCCTTGTACGACAACTCGGCTCCGTGCATCACGCGGTCGGTGGAATCGCGATCGCGAATGAGCGCGCCGAGTCCGGTGATGATGGTGATTTCCAGCGGGTCGGACTTTCGGAAGAGCCCCTGCGCCCAGGCGGAGATGGGGGCGATCAGCGCGAGGGTCGCAAGGAGGCGGACGCACGGCCTCATCGAATCTCCACGCGCTCCACGCCAGCGTTGGGGATGGCGCGCAAGACGTCGTAGACGACGCCCCGCGTGACGGTGCTGGCGAGGTCCACGCCGTATTCCACGAATCGTGTGCCGTCTTCGGTGCGCGCGGCACCCATGAACTTCCACTGCGAGAACAGGCCATCGAACTCGTTCTCGATCAGCGGGCGCGTCTTGTCCACGTCGCCGCAGAGTACTCGCAGGAGGTGCTGGAATTCGTGGCGAATCACGTCAGGCGCCTCGCTGGCCATCTGCTTCTTGCGCTTCCATGCCCGGTCGGCCAGTGCCTCGAGCTGCTCGGGGGCAAGCGATTTCAACACTTCGTCGTCCATCTTGGCGACGAAGGTACCGGTGCGACTGGCTACGGTCAGCGCGCGTTCCAGTTGCCGTTGCGCGCGCTTTCCCTCGAGGGAGGCCGGTGAACGGCCAAACTCGGTTGCCCAGAGTCCCACGGCGAGCGCGTTGAAGCACACCGAGAGTACCGCAGCCACGCCGGGCTGGACCGCGGCAGCCAGGCCGATGCCGGTCACGCAGAAGATGGCCGCCGCGTCCTTGGTGTCATCGAGGTTGGTGCGGAAACGCACGGCAGCCACGATGCCGGCCAACGAGAAGGCGAGCGGAATGGAGTGCTTGACCAGGACGACAATACCCGCGATGACAATCGGGAGCACCAGGAGCGACTGCACCACGGACTGCGAGAATCCCTTCTTCTGCCGGGTCAAGATGTATATCCACGCCACGGGAAGGGCAAAGAGGAACGCGCTCGTCATGGCGACCAGTGTAGGCAGCGCCGCCGGACCGTCGCTCGTGGAGGAAGTCAGCACCTCAGTCTTGGATGCACCGGTCGCAAGGGCCTCGAAGCCGGTGTCGGACAGGATAAGGCCAAGGCCGCCCACCGAGGCACTGGTCAGCCCGTACAGGGCGACAGCCAGTGCCAGGTAGTACAGCGTTGTCCGCAGGAGAATGTTGTCCCAGACGGGGACCTGCCTGTTGGAACTCATCACGGAAATCCCGGAAAGGGCGAAGGACCTTACGACCGCCTGCAGAACTTGTGACACCACCCGTGGGGTAGCAACAGGCGGCACCCTCTGGCGACGGAGCGTGCCCCTGTCCATCGTTGGCGAACCCTCGTTTCGACTCTTTTGGGGACTTCTTTCGTGATTCGATGCTTCGTGGCCGCCGCTTGCCTGGCGGTCGTTTCTCCGCAGGGCGCTGCCGCCCAGAAACCGGAGGTCGCCGACCGGCCAACACTGGTCGTCTTTGTGACCGTCGACCAGATGCGTGCCGACTATTACCCGCGATTCAGGCCACAGCTGACGTCGGGGCTCAAGCGCCTGTTCGAAGGCGGTGCCTACTACACGAACGGCTTCCAGGATCACGCCAATACCGAGACGGCCCCTGGGCACTCGACGGTGATGTCGGGGCGCTTCCCGGTGCATACCGGAATCATCGCCAATGCGCGGGGCGTGAACACCTCGTCCGCGCCGCTCATCGGCGGCGCCACTGAATCGGGGGCCTCGCCGTTCCGGTTTCAGGGAACGACACTCACCGACTGGATGCGCGCGGCCGACCCGACGACACGCTTCCTCTCGGTCTCGCGAAAGGACCGGGGCGCGATCCTCCCGATCGGCACGGCCAAGGGGGATGTGTACTGGTGGAGCGGCAGTGCCGGGGGCTTCACCACGAGCACCTATTACGCGGACACGCTGCCTCCGTGGGTACAGCGGTTCAACGCGCAAAAGGGATATGCAGCCTACGCCGGAAAGGCGTGGGATCTCCTGCTGCCGGCCGCCAACTACGAGGAACCGGACACGGTTTGGGAAGAGTCGGGTGGTTCCGACTTCGTCTTTCCGCACCCGTTCCCGGCCGAGCCGGCGGCGGTCGGTGGGGTATTCGCGAACTATCCGGCGATGGACTCGTTGACGCTGGCCTTCGCGTTGCAAGGACTGCTGGAGAAGCAACTCGGCGCCGACGCCAGGCGTACCGACCTACTGGCCGTCTCGTTGTCGACCACCGATGCCGTCGGCCACCAGTACGGCCCCGACTCCCGGGAAATCCACGACCAGATCCTTCGGCTCGACCGCTATCTGGGGGCGTTTCTTGATTCGCTATTCAAGCTGCGCGACCAGCGGCGCATCGTGGTCGCGTTCACAGGCGACCACGGAGTGTCGCCGTATCCCGAGGTGCATTCCGGGCGATACGCCAACCAGAATGCCAAGCGCGTGGACCTCAGGCCGCAGGTCGCGGCGTTCGCGGCATCCCTGGCGGCTGTGGGCGTGCCTGACAATACGTGGGCGTTTGACGACGGCGTGTTCTTCGTTCGCAACGCGGCGGCCTTCGACAGTGCCCGGGTCAATGCCGACTCGATCGCACGCGCCTTCGCCGCTGTGCTTCGAAAGGTGCCGGGCGTCCAGCGGGCCGACATGTTTTCATCGTTTGCCAAGGCGAAACCGTCCAAGGACAAGATCGCGCGCCGGTGGCTGCACATGTTCGCGCCCGGAGGGGCGGCGCGGATGGCGGTGACGCTGACGCCGTACAGCTACTGGGCGACCACCAACTACGCCACGCACGGCATGCCACACGATCCCGATGCCAACGTGCCGGTCGTGTTTTGGGGAATGGGGGTCAGGAGTGGTGCCTACCGTGACGAGGTGTGGACGGTGGACATGGCGCCGACGCTCGCGGCGATCCTCGGCATCAAGCCGACGGAGCCGCTGGACGGCGTCGTCCTGAAGAAAGCGGTTCGTGGGGCGAAATAGCGGTGCATCGCGCGGTACGGGAGGGCGGACCCCCTCCGTAGCCGCGGCATTCGATGAACTGCGCTTCGGGCGGGAGAACACGCTCGATTTACGGTCGACTCTTCCCACCGGCCTCGAAGCGACGCGCCGCGCCGAGGCATTCCTGCGCGAGCGGCAGGTGGCGAAGGCCCGCGAAGTGCTGGTGATCACCGGGCGCGGCAACCAAAGCGAGGGTGGCGTGGCCGTGGTTCGCCCGGCCGTGGCGGGGCTCCTGGCCAGGCTGCGCCGGTCCGGGGTGGTGGAAAGGTGGGAGGAACACACCGCGGGCTCATTCGTGGTTACGCCGGCGCCGATCACGGCGTTATTTGAGGCACCGCGCCGGCACGGCGATCGCACGGAAGCGGTCGTAATGGATGATGGAGCATTTGCCGGGCTTTCTGACGGGACCCGAATGGCATTGCGTGCGCTCGCCGTTCGGTCGCTGCAGGTCCTCGGTGGCCCGGTAGACGAATCGTTCGTGCAGGATGAAATACGCCGTCAGTTCTCCGCACTGGGACGATCCATTCCTCCTGACCCCAGCCGCGACGCGCGACTGCGCAACGCGGCGAGGGCCGCCCTGGACGAACTGGACGACGCAGAGTGAAGGTTCTAATCCCCACGCCAATGGACGAATGACCAAGACGCCCGTCTTCCTCGAACAGCGCCCCCTGGGGCGCAGTGGCCACCCGACCTCCATACTCGGACTCGGCATTCGCCGCCTCGGCGAAGGGACCCAGAAGGAGTTCGTGCGCGTCGTGCGCGAAGCGATCGACAAGGGCGTGAACGTCATCGAAACGACAAACGAATACGGCGAAGGACGCACGGAAAAGTGGCTGGGACTCGCGCTGTCTGATGGATATCGACAACGCGTGAACCTCGTGGCCCAGTGCTGCGCGCACCAGCGCGACTACAAATCGTCCATGCTGCAGCTTGGCGAGACATTGTCGCGCCTGAGGACAGATCGCATCGACCTGTGGACCTTTCACGAAGTCATCTACGACAACGACCCGGACTGGATCTACGACCACGGCGGACTGGATGCGATGCAGGAAGCGCGCGAACAGGGAAAAGTGCGCTTCATCGGGTTTGGCGGACACAAGTCACCACACATCCACCTGAAGCTCCTGCAGCGCGGCTTCCCCTGGGACGCCGTACTGATGCCGCTGAACCCGCTGGATGCGTCATTCCGGTCGTTCGAGAAGCAGGTGCTTCCCGAAACCATCCGCCGTGGAGCGGCGGTCATCGGCATCAAGCCGATGGCCAGCGGCGCGCTGATGGGGGTCAAGGGAATGAAGGCCGAAGAGTCGCTGCGTTACTGTCTCTCGCTCCCGGTGAGTTCGGTGATCACCGGCATGGATTCGACCGCAATCTTGCGGAAGAACCTGAAGGTTGTCACCGACTTCGAGGCGTTCCACCCCGGCGAAATGGATGCCCAACGGCACAAGGCTCGCAGCGTGGCAGGCGACGGGCGAGCCGAACGCTACAAGACGACCCAGGAGCAGGATCTACCGGCCGGTCGGCTCGCGCACGGCTTTGCGCTGGCCTCGAAGGGAAGGAAGTAGCGCCTGGCATCCCTTCTACCGTGAAGGGCGAAGGACGCGAAGGAACGCGAAGGACCACGTGGGGGAACTGCGATGCTGTTCCCCCGGTGGATTTCTTGGCGCCGCTTCGCGCTCTTCGCCCTTCGTGATAGCAGGAACTGCTAGATTTGATCAATGAGCCTCTCTGCCGCCGAACTGCGACGCTATGCCCGCCATGTGGTGCTCCCGCAGGTGGGCATCGAGGGACAGGAACGCCTCAAGGCGTCGTCGGTGCTCGTTGTCGGGCTCGGCGGGTTGGGCTCCCCCGCGGCCCTGTACCTCGCGGCCGCGGGCGTGGGGCGGCTCGGGCTCGTGGATTTCGATCGTGTGGACGAGAGCAACCTCCAGCGCCAGGTGCTGCACGGCACCTCGTCGATAGGCATCTCCAAAACGGAATCGGCGCGTGCGCGGCTGCACGACCTCAATCCGCACGTTGAGCTGCGCGTGCACGACGAGCCGCTGACCGCCGCCAACGCGCTGGCACTCATCGGGGCGTACGACGTGGTGGTGGACGGCACCGACCAGTTTGCCACGCGCTACCTGGTGAACGATGCCTGCGTCATTGCGCATACGCCCAACATCTATGGCAGCGTGCACCGGTTCGAGGGGCAGGTGTCGGTGTTCGCGACCCAGGGCGGCCCTTGCTACCGGTGCCTCTTTCCCGTACCACCAGCGGCGGGAACGGTACCGTCATGCGCCGAGGGGGGCGTGCTGGGCGTGGTTCCCGGCATCGTGGGGTCGCTGCAAGCCGCGGAGGCCATGAAACTGATCGCGGGCATCGGAACACCGCTGGTCGGCCGACTGCTGTACTTCGACGCACTCACGATGCACATGCGCGAAATGTCGTTTGACCGGGACGCCGCGTGTCCGATGTGCGGCAACGATGCGACGCCGAGGTTGCTCGACGACTACGATTCCTTTTGCGGAACTCCACCAGGCTACAGCGATCAGGCCATGCCCGACGACAGTATGGAGATGACGGCGAGAGAGCTCAAGGCGAGCCTCGCCGCCGGCGACAAGATCTGGCTGCTCGACGTGCGCGAAGGGTGGGAGTACTCGACCTCTCGCCTCGACAGGGCGACGCTCATTCCACTGGGCGACCTGGCGTCGCGCGTGGATGAAGTGCCGCGCGATGCCGACGTGGTCGTCTACTGCCACCACGGGCTTCGCAGCGCGCGCGCGGTTTCGATGTTGCGGCACGGTGGTTGGACGCGGGTGCGCAACCTCTCTGGCGGCATCGAGCGCTGGAGCATCGAGGCCGACCCCAGCACGCCGCGTTACTAGATGTTTCCGTGGCTGGGAGCGCTCGAACTCAGCCTCGTCGCGGCTGCCGTGGTGTTCGTGCGCCGCGTCCTGTATGGGCACTTCGTGGAGCGCGCCTTCGAGGCGCGTTATCGCGACCAGCGCAACCTGCAGGGAGTGATAGTTGGTGCCGAGGGATTCTCGCTCGCGGGAACGGACGACCGCGCCATCGTGCTGCTGCACGGCTACAACGATTCCCCCCAGACCATGCGGTCGCCGGCGGCGGCGTTTCACGCGGCGGGGTGGACAGTGTACGTGCCGCTCCTTCCCGGGCACGGGCGGACGCTCGGCGCATTCGCGGCGTCGACTGCCATCGACTGGATCGATGCCGGGCGCGGCGCAGTCCGCGAGGCACTGCAGCGCCACCGCCGCGTGGCGGTGGGCGGGCTGTCGATGGGAGGGGCGGTGGCGATCATCGTTGCCGCGGAACAATCGACGGTGCAGGGGGCGGTGCTCTTTGCCCCGTTCCTGCTGCACAGTCGCCGGCTTGGCGCCATTGCCGCCTTGTGGCCGCTGCTGAGCCTGTGGACCAGGTACCTCACGGGAGGGAAGGCGACGCGAGCGATTCGCGATCCCGCAGCGCGCGAGTCGATCATTGCGTACCGATGCTCGACGCCCCGCCTCCTGCGCGAGCTCAAGCGCGTGGTGCGCCAGGCGCGCGCCGCGTTGCCCGCAGTGAAACAGCCGGTGTTCATGGCGCAGTCGGGAGACGACTATCGCATTCCTCCCTCGCAGGCGCAGGACGCGTTCAACGCGCTGGGCTCAACCGACAAGCACTTGCACTGGACCACCGGAAACGGCCACGTGATCACCGTGGACTTCGGGCACGGTGAGCTGTCGGCGGAAGCGGTGCGGTGGATCGAGTCGCGCGTCCCGAAGCGAAGCGCATAAACGGCCGCCGGCCATCGCGCGTACCAATTGCATGGGGTGTGCACCGCGCAGAGATTCCATCGACCGCCCCCACCGGTACACATCGTGATTCGACGCATTCCAGTGATCCTGCTCGTCCTTGCCATCGGCTGCATGCCGCAGCGTGCCAGCCAGGAAGTGACGCCAGTTCGCCTGGCCGAACCCGTGACCTTCACGATCGCCCTTCCGGACGACAGCGCACACGCGCGCGACATCGCGCACGACAACCCGTTCTTCACCACCAATCGCATCGACTGGCCGGGGCCGAACGCCTATCGTGCGGCGAGTGGCGAACCAGGGCCACTGTATTGGCAGCAGCGCGCCGATTACCGCATTGCCGTCACGCTCGACACCACCACGCGCCGAGTGAGCGGGTCGGTGAGCATCACCTACACCAACAACTCGCCCGACTCACTGCGCTTCGTCTGGCTGCAGCTCGATCAGAACCTCTACCACCCGGGAAGCAAGGGTAGCGCGCTCTTTCCACCCGACTCGCGCTGGGGTGTACGCGGCTTCAACGGCGGGTACGACCTCTCGCAGGTCGCGGTCGACGGCTTCGCCGTGGCACCGCACGTGAACGACACCATGATGCGGCTCGACCTGCCGTCGCCACTCGCGCCGCGCGGCGCGCAGGCCCTCATCACGATGTCGTTCTCGTTCAACGTGCCGGAGCACGGCAGCGACCGCATGGGACGCGATGGCAATCTCTACGAGATTGCGCAGTGGTATCCGCGCATGGCGGTCTATGACGACGTGCGCGGGTGGAACACCGATCCGTACCTGGGGCAGGGGGAGTTCTACCTCGAGTACGGCGACATCGATTACGCGGTAACTGCGCCTGCCGGATACACCATTGCCGGCAGCGGCGTGCTGCAGAATGCCGGCGAGGTGCTGTCCAGCGTGCAGCGCGAGCGCCTTGCCCTGGCGGCCAGGAGCAGCGATCAGGTGGCCATCATCACGCGCGGCGAGGCCAGGGCCACACCGACGGCTGGCACCAAGACGTGGAGGTTTCGCGCCGAGCGCGTGCGCGACGTCGCGTGGGCGGGGGCGCCGGATTTCCAGTGGGACGCCACCAGCTGGAACGGCATACTCTGTCAGGCGTACTTTCAGCCCGAGCGCACCAAGGGGGCGTGGGACCGGGGCGCCGAGATGACGCAGTGGAGCATCAAGACCTATTCGGAACTTTTCCATCCGTATCCATATCCGCAGGCGACGAGCGTCGCCGGACCGGTGGGCGGCATGGAATACCCGATGTTCGTGATGGTGCACTACGGCGAGAATGGCGATCCCAACAGCGTGTTCGGCACCATCGACCACGAACACGGGCACGAGTGGTTCCCGATGCTGGTAGGGAGCAACGAGCGCCGCTATGCGTGGCAGGACGAAGGGTTCAATACTTACATCAACGCCTTCTCCAACGAACGCCGATTTGCCGGGACGAGTGAGTACGCCGGTTCGCTGGCCGACTGGAAGCAGGTCGTTGCCGCGGACATCGAGTCGCCCCTGATGACGGCACCGGACCACATCGACCCGGAAGCGCTGGGCGCCATCGGCTACCGAAAGCCGGCAGTGACGCTGCTGACGTTGCGCAACCACGTCCTCGGTGCGGAGACCTTCGACCGCGCGTTCCGTGAGTACACCCGGCGTTGGGCGTTCAAGCATCCCACGCCGGGCGATTTCTTCCGGACCGTCGAGAACGTGGCGGGGGCCGATCTGAGCTGGTTCTGGCGCAGCTGGTGGTACACCACGGACAAACTCGACCTGGCGATCACCAGCGTGGAAACGCGCGGTGAAGGGGCGGCACGAACGGTTTATCTGGAAGTGACGCGCAAAACGGGAGTGATCTTTCCGCCGGCGGTACGCGTGAAGTACGAGGACGGCACGACCGAGGACCTCAGGTTTCCAGTGGATGTCTGGGCTCGCGGTGCGTCGGTATCGCTCGCGGCGCGCGCGCGCGGCAAGGTGACGGGCGCGCGACTGTGGCCGGACGCCACCGTGCCGGACTGGAATGCGGCGAATGATGCCTGGGGAGAGGCACCAAAGGCCGACACGCCACGGCCGGTTACGAAGTAGATTGGAGAGTTGATAGTTGATAGTGGATAGTTGATAGTCGATAGTTGATAGTCGATAGTCGATAGTTGATAGTCGATAGTTGATAGTTGATAGTTGATAGTTGATAGTTGATAGTTGATAGTTGATAGTGGTGACCGAAACGGAGAGAATCGAGATGCCCACGATCACCTGCGCCAGGTGTGGCGAAGCAAAAGAAGGATTCGAGCGGGCGCCGTTTCCCGGCGCAATGGGCGCGCGCATTCTCGAAGGGACCTGTCAGGATTGCTGGCAGCTGTGGCTGAAACAGCAAACGATGCTCATCAACCACTACGGCCTGAACGTGATGGATCCGCAGGCACGGCAATTCCTGACTCGCAACATGGAGGCTTTCCTGTTCAAGGGCGGCCGCCAGGACGAGGTCGACACGACCAAGCAGGGACAGATCACGTACTGAAGCGAAGCGGCGGGTAAGACGGCAGGTCGTCCCGCCATCATGACACCGGCTTGACATTAGTTGCTGCGTGTTACTTATTCCGCGCGCGATGTCTTCCCCGAAATCGCGCCGTCGCGGCGGCGCCACCATCGATCTCGTTGTTTGCACCGCCCGTGCCGGACGGCTGCACGTGCTGGTGGTGAAATCCGCAGCCGGCAAGCCGGTGCTTCCGTTCGTGTGGAGCGTCGACGGCGAGGCGCTCGAACAGACGGCGCGAGAACTCGCGAAGGACATCACGGGGCATGGCATCCCCTGGCTGGCGCCGGGCGTGGCGATTGCGAGCAAGAAGCACCCTGCCGATGCGGCGCTGTCGGTGCCGTTCGTCGGCGTCATGAGCGCAACGATGCCGACCCCCGGTGGATCGGCCTGGTATCCGGTGGACGTGCTGCCCGCACTGGCCCCACGCCAGAAGGCGATGGCCGAGGGCGCGCTGGAAACGTTGCGCCTCCATATGGACGTGGCCCCCGTGGCGTTCCGGCTGCTCCCGCCGGTGTTCACGCTGAGCGAACTCCAGCAGGCCTATGAGCTCCTGCTCGGCCGGCTGCTCCACAAGGCGAGCTTCCGGCGCGCGCTGCAGGCTGCCTACTTGGCGGAGCCGACCGACGAATGGCGCAGCGAAGGCCGAGGGCGCCCGGCCCAGCTGTTCAAGTTCTCCCCCCGCAAGCGCCGGGGCGGCCACCGCAGCGTCCGTTTCGACCTGATCGGCCACTGACCGGACCGGTCGGTGCGGCGATCCGTACCGTTTCGGGACGAAATGGTGACATGGAACTTCTGGCGCGGGTATACGTATTAGTTGCAGAGTGTGTCTAAGACACAATACGGAGGCAACGATGCTGACGTACCTGGATTCCCTGTGCGACGCGATGGTGGCGCGTGACATGGTGCGATTGCGCGCCCTGATCGACGACCATCCGCTGGCGCGGCTGCTGCCGGCCGATGCGACGTCCGAGGTGCGCCGGTTCGTCGCGGGAAAGGCGTCGGTACACGCCGTGCCGATGGTGATGCTGCGCTTCCGTGACCGGACGGCACGGTTACTCAGCGAAGTTCCGCGCGCGGAACTGCCAGCGGACGAGTCGTCTGCGCC
>ERZ1292630.1177-Hain-H41-02um-R3-1177-length-26221-cov-7_pt2 | contig 13643 bp, 13 predicted proteins | sample MGYA00564408_ERZ1292630 | MGnify/ENA primary metagenome ERZ1292630 (study PRJEB36523, sample SAMEA6512641) | groundwater metagenome | collected 2019-01-08 | study: AquaDiva: Metagenomics assemblies of 32 groundwater samples | reverse complement strand
CAAAAACTCTAATAATTGTTGAAAGCCCCGCAAAGGCAAAGACGATAGAAAAATATTTGGAGGGCGCATATACAGTCCGAGCCAGCATCGGCCATATTCGTGATTTACCAAAATCAAACAAAGCCGCCATAGATATTCCCGGCGGATTTATTCCCCATTATGAAATCAGTCCTGGAAAAGAAAAAATTGTTGCCGAAATAAAAAGCTTGGCAAAAAAAGCCGATGAAGTATTGCTCGCAACCGACCCTGACCGAGAAGGAGAAGCTATCGCATGGCATATTAAAGAAGCCGTTGGTTTGAAAAATCCAAAGCGTGTTCGCTTTCACGAAATTACAAAAGACGCTATCAAAGAAGCTATCGCGCATCCGACAGAAATAGATGACAATTTGAGAAAAGCTCAGGAAGCAAGAAGAGTTTTGGATAGGCTTGTCGGCTATGATCTTTCAGGACTTATTTGGAAAAAAGTCCGCTACGGACTTTCGGCCGGACGCGTCCAATCCCCCGCCCTCCGCATCATAATGGAACGCGAAAGAGAAATTCGCGCTTTTAAACCAGAACAATTCTGGGTTATTGAAGCTGATACCGAAACTAAAAAAAGAGACAAAATAACTCTTAGTTGCGACAAAGAACCGCGAGATATAAATGAAGTTCAAAAAATTCTTGAAATTGGAAATAAAGAAAACTGGATAGTAAAAAATGTTACGGAAACAGAAACAAAAAGAAGTCCAAAAGCCCCTTTCACTACCTCAACATTGCAACAAACAGCAAGTACTCGTCTTGGATACGCGCCATCAAACACGATGCGCATTGCTCAAAAGCTTTATGAAGCCGGTCTTATCACGTACATGAGAACGGACAGCACAAATCTTTCTGTAACCGCGCTTGATCAAATCAGCGCAACTGTAAATAAAAAATATGGCGCCGGTTACGCGCAAAGAAATACTTATGCAACAAAAAGCAAAAACGCGCAGGAAGCTCACGAAGCTATCAGACCAACAGATTCGAGCATAGAAATTGCCGGACTCGCCGATGATCAGAAAAAACTTTACAGACTAATTTGGCAAAGAACCATGGCGTCTCAAATGACAGATGCAAAAACTTTGAGAACGAAAATTGTTGCGCAAGCGGGCGCAGATAAAGAAATCCCAACATTTTCAATAAATGGTTCAAGAGTGCTATTTAATGGGTGGCTAAAGGCAGATCCAGATGCGCGAGGAGAAGATGTCGAATTGCCTAAAGTTGAAATCAGCGAAACACTTACACTTTTAGATATTAGAAGTCAGGAAAAATTTACTGAACCACCTGGACGCTACACCGAGGCCGGACTCATTAAAGAACTTGAAAAAAGAGGCATTGGGAGACCTTCAACTTATGCTTCTATTATGAAGACAATCGAAGAAAGAGGGTATGTTACAAAAGAAGGCAGAACTTTACTGCCGACAGACACAGGAGATGTAGTCAGCACCTTCCTCGAAAACAATTTTGCAGAATATATCAGCGATTCTTTTACCGCAGAAATGGAAAACGAACTTGACGAGATAGCTGAAGGAAAAAGAGAATATGAAAAAATGTTAAAGACTTTTTATGGACCGTTTTCAAAAGAAGTTAAATCAAAAGAAAAAATAGAAAAAATAACCAATCTTGGAGACGCCGAAGAAAAATGTCCGGTTTGCGGCGGGCCAATGGTAATCAAGCTGTCTAAAAACGGCAAGTTTTTAAGCTGCGCCAAATTTCCAAAATGCGCAGGCGCCAGAAAAGCGGACGGTTCCATAATGGAACCGCCTAAAGAAACCGGCGAAAAATGCCCTAACTGTGAAACCGGAAAACTCATAGAACGTGAAGGCCGTTTTGGCAAGTTTATTTCCTGCAATAATTATCCAAAATGCAAGTTTATTAAAAAGAGCCCCGAAGAAGAAGCTAAGGCAAAAACCGGAGTAAAATGCCCCAAGTGTTCAGATGGAGAAATCGTTGAACGCCGCGGAAGATTCGGCCCGTTTTATTCTTGCTCTAATTATCCTAAATGCGATTTTGCGATGAAAGCCCGTCCAACCGGAAAAATTTGCGACCTCTGTAAATCCCTAATGATGCAGGGCACCAAAACCATCCCGGAACGCTGTAGTAATGTAAAGTGCCAAAATAATAGACCGGATAAAATAAAATAATCAGTGTGAACAATGATAATCTTTTTCTGTCATTGCGAGGAGTCTGCGACGTGGCAATCTCAAACGATAAATAGATTGCTTCGCTCCGCTCGCAATGACAATTCGTAAATTCGTATTAATTCGTTATTAGTTGATTAAATATATGCTTAAGGCGCTAAGAATAGAAAGTTTAATAAAAGAAAATAAAAATATAAAAAAGGCCTATGACCTAGCCTTTAAATTGCACCAAAAACAAAAAAGAGAAAACGGCGAGCCTTATTTTAATCATGTTTTGACTACGGCCGAAACTATCGCCGAATGGGGACTGGATGAGGATAGTATTATCGCCGGATTACTGCACGACACCGTTGAAGACACCGATTATCCTCTTGAAAAAATAAAAGAAGAATTTGGCGAAGAAATAGCTTTTTTGGTAGACGGCGTCACCAAATTGGGGAAAATAAAATATCGCGGAATAGAAAGACAGGTTGAAAATCTTAGAAAAATGATGATAGCTCTTAGCCAAGATTTAAGAGTGATTATTATCAAGCTGGCCGACCGACTGCATAATATGACTACTCTTTCCGCTCTGCCGCCTCAAAAACAAAAAAGAATCGCTTTAGAAACTTCGGAAATATACGCGCCCCTGGCCTACAGGCTCGGAATGCAGTGGATCAGCGGAGAATTGGAAGATTTGGCCTTCCCATATATTTACCCGAAAGAATATCGCTGGCTCATAGAAAATATTAAAGAAAAATATGATGAAAGAGCCGCTTACGTGGAAAAAGCGAAGCCGATTTTAAATAAAGCCCTGACTGACGCCGGAATTGAAGTTTTAAAACTGGACTATCGCGCCAAAAGATATTCCAGCCTCTACAAAAAACTTTTGCGCGAAGACATGAATGTTGAAAAAATATATGATCTGATCGCGCTAAGAATCGTAGTAAAAAATATAGAAGATTGCTACGCGGCTTTAGGCGTAGTCCATAACAATTGGCCGCCCCTCCCCAATAAAATAAAAGATTACATCGCTCTTCCTAAGCCCAATGGCTATCGCAGTCTGCACACCACTGTTTTTTTTGTTGATAATAAAATCACTGAAATTCAAATCAGAACGCAGGAAATGCATAACGAATCCGAAACCGGAATTGCCGCTCACTGGGCCTATGAAATGTCTAAAAACACTAAAAAATATTTAGACAATAAGGCCAGTTTTGCCAATAAAAAGGACTTGCAATGGGTAAATCAGCTAAGAAATTGGCAAAATGAGTTTTCTAATCCCGAAGAATTTTTAGAATCTTTAAAAATAGATTTCTTTAAAGACAGGATTTTCATCATCACCCCGAAAGGCGAAGTGGTAGACTTGCCGGCCGGTTCCACGCCGGTTGATTTTGCCTATCAAATTCATACTGATATCGGCAATAGCTGTTCCGGCGCCAAAGTAAATGGAAAAATTGCGCCGCTGGATTATCAGCTCCGCTCCGGCGATATTCTGGAAATATTCACGCAAAAAAATAAAAAACCTTCCGAGTCTTGGCTGAATTTTGTAAAAACTACCAATGCTAAAAATCATATTAGAAGCGGCTTGAAAGAAAAGGAAAAGAAATTATCTGTCGCCAAAATTGCCGGCAGCGATATAAAAATCATCACGGAAGATAAAATAGGATTGCTTAAAGAAATTACCGCGATTTTTTCCAGAAATCACGTAAATATCCTCGCTATAAACACCATCACCAATGCCAGATTTCCGATATTAAAATTCAAGTGCGACTTAACCACTACGGATAAAATAGAAAAACTTATTTTAAAACTCAAAACAATAAAAGAAGTTAAGGAGATAGGGTATCAGCTATTTTAAACCGTAAAATAATTTAGGAAGTCGGATTTCCTAAATTATTTAAGTATTCCTTTATTCTTTCTTTATCTTCGTTTTCAGATTCACCCTTAAAATACATCTGGATAAAATCAACCACGTTAGTTAAAGCATAATACGCATAAATAACACGGATACCGCTTTGCGCTCCACGACCCTTGAGAGCCCTGCATGCAAATTTTTTTATTTTACAAATCTTCAATTCATCAGAACAGAAATTCGGAATCTGAAAAATTGCGTTAGCATCTTTTTTCTCCACAATTCCATCGAGCAATACACCCACGTGATATGGTTCGATCGTTGCTAATTTAACCAATTCCAAGTCATCCTCTAGAGTTCTAAATTTCTTAAGTAATCTTTTTAGATCTTTATCAAAACCCGGTATGCATTTATAAATTATCGGGCTCATATTCTCTGACAGAAGTTTCTTTCGTACGATAAAATACGGCTTCGTACTTAATTATTTGATTATCCTTTGCAACAAGCCAAGGAATATCTTGATGGGAATAATCGCTTAATTCTTTGGCATTTTTATCACTCAATCTTCCTAGCACTTCGTCAATATGCTTTATTTCTTTTGCATTTAAGACGGAGATATCCGGCTCCCTCCGTGGTAAATATTTTGTCTGCTCGTGCAAAAAATACTTACTTTTAACCGTCTCAAGTTCTCCCTTTGATTCCATCAATTCAACAATCTTTTTGAATTCTACCGGGGTCGGTCCGAAATGGTTTTTTATATATGTCGCTCCGATAAGTTGCTCTTCAAACTTTTCGTAATAATCAAAATCGATAAAATAAAGAAGCTTGTATATAACAGTCATTCCAACATTAGATTTACTGCCTACTTTTTCTAAAACATAGAGCAGCACCTCTTTGAATTTCTTGAGATTCTTTTGTGGCACATCAATGCGAATTTCCTGCTTTTCTTTCTTCTCTGGCACATCCTTAATAGAAACCTTAACGTCAGCAACTTTCTCTCCGGATATGAGTTCGGTGAGAGAAATATTAAAAATTTCGGCAATAGTATTTGCTTGTGAGAGCGTGAGTTCTTTTGCTCCTTTTTCTATTTCTATATAACTTGCCCTAGAAACACCTATTTTTTCAGCAACAAAAGCTTGAGAAATGCCCTGATTCTTCCTCAGTTCTAGTAAAAATGTATGTTTAATCATACTTCTAGTATAGCCATACTAAGGATTATGTCAATATAATTAACTAGTCGACTGTGAATAAATTTGACAAGTTCTTTTTTAATTTATACCCCGCTCAATACCACTGAAATTTTATTTACCAGATTTAGTTCAATTCCCTTACTTGCATTATCGATTTCCCTTTGCTCGATTGTGTGTTTTGCATAACATCTGGCAATTTTTTGCCGAAGTTGCACCGCCCTTGCTCCATGCCGCAACATGGTCGGCGTCCATTTCAGCAAAACTCCAAATCTTGACCTTGTTGGCATCATGTCCAATAGTGCAATGCGGGCAGTTTGATTCGCCTTTTTTCTCCGCTTTAGCAGTTTGTGTTGTATAAACTGATTTTTTGGTTGCTTCATCAAAAATTCGGACTTCAAGTAATTTGGTATCAATAGAGCCACCGAGAATATATTCAAAAATACCTTTGCGGTTTTTAATATACGGGTCACCATAGAACTTTCGTACCTCTTTCGAAACTTTTGCAAGATCATAAGCTTTCTTGTGATACTGCTCATACAGTCGTCCCCACTCAAGTCCGCACATCTCACTTTCTACATCAGTAAATACACCAGAGACCCAATTGATCACGCTGTTAAAATATTTTTTTAACTCATTGATATTTTTGTCGTTGCGATGAATACTCATGTAATCATCAATGTTTCCTTTACTCGCCCAGTCTAGGGCTCTCTCAAAAAATGCTTGTCGGTTTGCACTGCCTTTTATGTAAGCACTCCATTTTTGAATATTGGCATTTTGGCTGTTACTAAACTCCTCTTTACCGAGCGTAACAAATGGTCCGGAATAGATCGCATTTAACAATTCTTGGGGTACGAGCGGAACACCAGCAATATTGATCGTCTTAAACCACTCTTTTATCTGGCTTTCTGTTCCTTCACATTCATAAATAAGCAGTTTTGTTTCCAAAATTTTGACTTTTTTGTCTTTTGCCATACCACAAAAATATTGTTCCATGCCGTTTTCATCTTTGATGGCAAATTTGTCAGTCACAAAACGTCCAACACTGGTGATGCGCTGTTGCCCGTCCAAAACTTCCAAATTATTTTCAGAAACCATATTAAAATAAATCAAGCCTATCGGATAACCTTTAAGTATTGATTCGATAACGGCCATCTCTCTTTTTCCGCCGTCGGAGGCATAAATATAGTTACGCTGATACTCCGGCTGAATAGTGAGCTTGCCAGACAAGCCGAATAGTCCTTTGCCTTCCAGTTCGTTATAGACAAACCCGTCACAAATATCTTTCACGGTAATTTCGGTTTTTAAAGTTGTTTTCATATTATTTTTTATTTTTTTATTAAAATATAAATAATAAACCAATAATTCCCGCTACTGCTCCTAATAACATAATTAACTGCACCAAGGTTTTTTCCCACCACGGTTTTATATTAAAATATTTTTGTGCCTCTATCATTCCCTTAGAAGTCAAGAATAATGACCTACCGTCTACATCGCTATCAATTAATCGATCCGTGATTTTCATAGGTTTAAAAAATACCAATTGTTTTTCAAGTTCCCCTGAATCTAAATCCAAAGCATCTTGTATGTCCTTTCTGGTAAATTTTCCTCCATTCTTATCATATGCGAAATGAAGTATTTTTAAATAGAAATTATTTTCCATAAAATTATTTTATAGTCTCCCGATTTTTTGATAAATCAACTGAACGTTGTTCCGCCTTCGCTATCATAGATTCCACTTCTTTTTTTATCACCCCATCGATGCGATCTAATGATTCGGGGTTTCTAGAAAATGCCTTTTGCGCTTTCTTGTCCCAAAAATACTTTAATTTTGTTCCTTCTTGTTTCCACAAAAACCAACATCCATTTCGCCCTCGCATTTTCTCATTGTAAATTTTGACTTGTGTCATAATCTCAATACCTTGTTTAATGCTTTTTGAAACATAGTCATCTATTGCCTTTGCAAAACCTTCTAGATTTTGGGTATATGCCTCTCGTTGTATCAGAGGATTAGGACTACTTCTCATTACAGCAACCAATAGTTCGTTTTGTCTTATTAAATCTTCAAAGTCTTTTTTGAGATTTAATATAGTTTCGTTCATTTCCCTTATCCCAGCCTCTACCCACATAAGTTTATTGTGTAAATAATAACTTTTGATCTTAAAATTGGGCATATCTATATCCCGATATACCTCTCTTGTCGTTGGAAAGTTAATCCGATTAAGAAAAAAGGTTTTGTTGTCTGTTATTCCATTTGCTTCAGTAACTAAATTTTTTACTCGTTGTAAAAACCATTTAAGTTGCTCTCGAACAATAAAAGTATCATTCAAACTTCTTGCCATGCTTATCTCTACTCGGCGTAGATATTCTCTGCTTTCATTTGTTCTTTCAATAACTGATTTTATCCAAAAACCAATAGCCGAAAGGATAATGGCCAGAAAAGGGCCAAGCGCGCTACCAATTAAGGTTTGCCATTTGATTATAAATCCTTCCATAAAATTATTTTTTAACTTTCTTGTGTCTTATAAAAATTCTTTTATATGCCATCTTTGCGACGTTATTTTCATAGTAACCAGCTGTTGGATTACCTTCCTTATATGCTCCTGTGCCACCAGCTTTGTAATAATCACCAACAAATTCTTTTGTTAAACCTGGTGTTTTCTTGTATTTATCATCAACAAGACCATTGTCATTTGTTCCTAAAATACTAAACTGTTCGGGGCTGTACTTATCCATGATACTAATTGGTACGCCCATCAGGCCTTCATAATCGCTTGGAATATTTTTAACCAACGGCACTTCTATCGCGTTGTAATTATCGTATTTTTCAAAAGGTTTTTTCGTTACGAACTTTATAATCTCCGCCTTGGTCATAAGTGGTAGCGGTTGGTGACGACGCCCATGATCGAGATTGGTAAACCAGCGCACGCCTTGCACCCTGGTGACGTACACCTTTTTGCCGCTTTCATTTGTTTTTATTTCACGAACTTGCTCTAAATTAGCAATCTTTTCTGGTATCTCAAAAAACATTGCACCGCCATTGACTTTGCAATTATTACCTAGCCAAACTTTATTCTCTTTAATTAAAGGAAATACTTCTTTGTAGGTAATTGCGTTCAGGTTGCCGATGATCAAAAACTTTTTACCATACTTCACAAGTTGTTTTATATACTCACGAAATAAACTGAATGGCGGATTAGTTACCACAATGTTGGATTGTTTAAGCAGTTTTATACATTCATCGCTACGGAAGTCGCCGTCGCCTTCAAGTGGCGTCCACTCATTGTGTTTGTTTGCTTTTAACTGTTTAGCAATGTCCTTCAAATTGAACTCTCCGTCACCGTCTATATCTGCTACTTCGTTGATAATAAATTTATTGGCGTTTATCTTAGGACGGCCTTTTGATTTTGTAAGAGTTTTATCATCTCCGAATAACCCTATTTGCGTATTAGCTACAGGGGAGGGTTTATAGCTGGTAGTGATAAGCTGTTTCAATCCAAGCTTGTTGAAATTGAGCACAAAATAGCGAAAGAAATTACTCTCGAACGGATCGTCGCAGTTGCAATAAACCACCTTGTCACGAAATACATCGGTATTGTATTCCAAATACGCTTCAATCTCTTTCTGAATATCGCCATACTGAGTATAAAACTCGTCGTTCTTTGCCCTTTTTGCGTTAGTAAGATTTTTATTTGCCATAATCTTTATTTAAACAATTTCACTATAGGCGCGCCAGATAAGATAATTTGCACGAACCAGCTTACCGAATTATAAACGGTTTCTGATTAATTTTTGCCAATAATTCCAAGGTTGCCTTTACTGAAGGGTTATTTGCATTAATAAGTACCAGTCTTTCATTATATTTTTTTAATAATGGGCTCAAAAACTCATCGCCCCAAGAAGGGGAAAAAGTGATTACTCCCTCAAAATCTAATTCAAGATTTTCGTTTTCATCCAATGCGGTTAGCTGCGATTGAAATGCGGCAAATGCCTCTCGGCCATTTTGCCGAGAAATTAATGTTGTCCCGAATTTTTTTAATTCTATTTTCATATCTTTATTTTTTAAATTAAAATGTTATTAGAGCAAGACATCCTCTGAATGGTTCTGGCGAATGTTTTATATTCAGATCACTATTATCTTTTGTCAGCGTCAGTTCGGCATCTCCGGATTGGAATACCAAGCCAATTGGATTTTCTGCAACTATTTTACTTACGAATTTTAGACCATTCCCGCGGCTTTCCGGAGACCGGCCGGATATTATTTCAGTAAAAGCCACGCGTAAAGCCTCCTCATCATTATTTAATTCTGGCTTAATGCGTTTCAAGGTTGCAAAAACACCAACGCCTCTATCTGCCAATATTATGTTTCGTTTGTGTATGTCATACATGAAGAATACGCCGGCAACATCTGGCCAATTGCCCAAGTTATGGTCAAACGAATTATTACCGATTTCTCCGGCGACCGCTACAACCAATGAGAAAATATTACTTAACCGCGGTATTGCCATAAGAACATCTTGCATTTGGATTAATCTTGTTTGAAAAACTGCGCTGTTAGAGCAATAAAATTCCGGCGAAAGCTTTGTCTCCTTCAATACCCAATCTTTTGCTAATCCAAAAAGCTCGTTAAGAAAGATTTTCACTTGGGGCTTGTAGTATAAACGATATCCGGCTTCTGATGTTTTGGTGGAACTCAACTTACCGCTCTTGTCCCAACGACGCAACGTGTCTATTGAAACTTTTAATATTTCAGCGGCTTCTCCTATTGTTATAAAGTCTTTTTCTTCGGCCATTTATACAATGTAGCACATTGTTAAACCCTATGCAAATTCATTAAAACCCTATGCAATTGTTAATAAAATATGGGTTTTAACGAATGTATATAATAATGGGGTTAAACTACACTACAAATTCATCGTTTGATGATTGCTGATCATCGTCATGCCTGATTATCATTGGCGCATCGTCCGGATTCGGATCGGGTATTCTTTCTATAAGTAATTTTTCCTCATTTTTTTCCTGATGAAATGCGGTCTGGCTCGTTCTTTTTTGAACTAACTTTTCAATAAGGCCATGCAGTTCTTCTTTGGAATAAAAATTGATCATCAATTTACCGCCCTCACCCTCTGATTGAACTTTTACTTTTGTTCCCAATATTTCCATAAGCTGTTCTTCAAAGGAAGTAATTTCCGGATCAGTTTTGGGTTGCATTGAAGAAGACGGCTCAAAAGTTGCGTCGCCATCCGCCTTTTCTTTTTTAGTCTTTATTCGGTTCCTTAATTCACGAACACTCAAACTATTTAAAACTAGATCATTAAAAACCGCTTGCTGTTCTTTTATATCCGATACCATCAAAAGAAGCCGGGCCTGGCTTTCATTTATCTGTCCTTTGCACAAAGCATCCTGGGCAAAAGTCGGGAGATTTAAAAGACGCATAGTGTTCGCCACCGATTCCCTACTCTTACTCACCTTTACCGCAATTTCTCTTTGAGTTAAACCAAATTGTTCCTGAAGCTTCACATAAGCTCTGGCTGTTTCCAACGGATTCAAATTTTCTCTTTGAATATTTTCAATAATTGCAAGTTCCAGGCGCTCCCTGTCAGACATCGCGGCCCTTACAATGACCGGCACCCTTTCCAGTCCGGCTAACTTTGCGGCCATCAATCTTCTTTCTCCGGAAATAAGCAAATACTCCACTTCGGTTCCGGTTGGAGAAGCAGTTTCAATTTTCGTGACAACCAAAGGATGGAGAATTCCATATTCTCTGATAGAACTGGCTAATTCATTAAGCGCTTCGGGATCAAAATTTTTCCTGGGCTGATAGGGATTTGGTTTTATTTTATCAACCTCAATATGAAAAATCGGTTCCTGATTATTTACTTGATTGAATTGCATGTTAAAACTTGTATATATAAATCACTTTTATTATAATACAATCACCATTGAAAAGATAACGCGCATAAAATGCCTAGGTGATGGAATGGCATACATGAAGGTCTCAAAAACCTTTGAGCGCAAGCTCATGGGAGTTCGACTCTCCCCCTAGGCACAACAAAAAATAAAACAATCCTTTGTATCGATCGGCAACCAACCAACACTTGAAATGTTGGGGTAATAGCTATTATGAAAACTTTATTTATAGATGAATCTGGTGATTTAGGAACAAAAGAGCGATATTTCGTCATGACAATGCTTGCTCCTCAAAAAAGTAAACGTATTAGTAATTTCATGCGAAAATTTTGTGCTAAAAATACTGTTCAAGAGGTAAAAGCAAGCCAACTATCATTTCCGCAAAAAACAATTATTTTTAATAAACTTTGTAGCGCAAATGATTATACTGTTTCATATATTGTTGCTGATAAATTAAATATAGATAATAAAAAAATTCTTGAAGATAAAAATCTTTGCTACAACTATCTATTTTCTTTTCTAGTTAAGAAGACAATTAAAAGCGCTCGGGAAGACATAATGATTCTTCTCGATAATCATTCAACGAAAGTTAAATCTATCAATTCTTTAGCTGACTATATAAAGATCAAGGCCTATACTCAATGGGGATATACGAATAATTTAAATATTTGCTATGTAGATTCAAAAAGTTCAAAAATAGTTCAGGCAACGGATGTGGTTTCAAACGCAATCTACGCAAAATACACCTATAAGAAAGATCATTTTTACAAAATGCTTACCATTAGTGAATCTATCAAGTTTCCATATAATAAATTTGGCTCAAATCCTCCTGTTGATAACTTGTTGACCCCATAAGGAATTTACCATATACTAAATTAGTGATGTAAATCTTGTGCGGAGCTTAATGTAAGTAAGTGGCGTATTCCGTCACCGAAACACAAGTAATCTTGAAAAGCCCTGTGGGGCTTTTCTGTTTTATAATAAAGAAATTTAAAACAATCTTTTATATCAACTAACCCTGCAATCGGTGAATTTTTAGTGTAAAATTATATTATGCCGGGCAGTGAAAATTCGATTTGGTCGCCTAGGGCGACCGGTAATCTGTAAATAATCACTACTCGGAAATAAAAATAGTTAAGTAGTATAAAAAATCGTATATATAATAATTATCGAATTTCTACTGACCCGGTATGAAAAATTTGACCATAGCAATGCGAAACAAATTAATTCATTTCTTTTACGTTAAAGCGCTGAAGCCGATTTATTTTCTCCGTGATCCGGAAGAAGTTCACGACGCTATGACGCGAATAGGCGAATTTCTCGGAAAATACGCGCTAACAAGAAAAATAACTTCGCTCCTCTTTTCCTTTTCTCATCCGATGCTGGAGCAGAATATCCTTGGCATACATTTTCCCAATCCAATTGGATTAGCCGCTGGCTTTGATAAGGATGCCCTGCTCACCGACATCATCCCTTCTGTCGGATTTGGATTCGCGGAAGTAGGATCCATCACGGGCGAACCGTGCGAAGGCAATCCAAAACCGCGGCTGTGGCGCCTGAAAAAATCGCGCGCCCTTGTTGTATATTATGGATTGAAAAATGAGGGATGCGAGAAAATAGCCGGCCGATTACGCTCAAAAAATTTCAAAATTCCTATTGGAACCAGTATCGCCAAGACCAATAGTCCGTCCACTATTGAAACTGAAGCCGGGATTAATGATTATCTAAAAGCCTTTCGCCGGCTTATTGATATCGGGCATTATTTTACCATCAATATCAGCTGTCCAAATGCTTTTGGCGGCGAACCCTTTACCGAACCCGACCGGCTTAATCGCCTCCTTTCAATAATTGACTCTGTTTCTGCAAAAAAACCAATCTTTTTAAAAATATCTCCCGATCTTAACGAAGAACAAGTGAACGCTATCCTCCGAGTATGCGAGAATCACCGCATTCATGGATTTATCTGCAGTAATCTTACTAAAAATAGAAACTTATCAAAGATACGCGATCAAATAATCCCTGAAAAGGGCGGTATTAGCGGAAAAGTAACGGAAGAATTGTCCAATGCTCAAATTCGCTTTATTTATCGGAAAACCGGCAATAAATACATTATCATCGGCTGTGGCGGTATTTTTTCAGCTACTGACGCATATACAAAAATTAAAGCAGGCGCTTCACTTTTACAGCTTATTACCGGAATGATTTTTGAAGGTCCGCAACTCATCAGCGAAATCAATCGCGGTTTGGTACAACTCTTGAAAAAAGACGACTTTCAAAATATTCAAGAAGCGCGCGGCAGTGAAACAAAAAAATAGTGTAAGATTATATGTATAAAGCACTCTATGTCATTGCGATCCGTCCCGCATTGCGGGACGGAGAAGCAATCTATTCGTTCTGAGATTGCCACGTCGCAGACTCCTCGCAATGACGAAAATTATTATATTTCGTAATTCAAAAAAACATGTTAAAAATTTCAAAAAGATCCGAAAATGTAATTGCTTCGCCAATAAGAAGGTTTTTGCCGATGGTTACGGCGGCCGAGAAAAAAGGAAT
>ERZ1292630.1206-Hain-H41-02um-R3-1206-length-25729-cov-7_pt1 | contig 13647 bp, 1 predicted proteins | sample MGYA00564408_ERZ1292630 | MGnify/ENA primary metagenome ERZ1292630 (study PRJEB36523, sample SAMEA6512641) | groundwater metagenome | collected 2019-01-08 | study: AquaDiva: Metagenomics assemblies of 32 groundwater samples | reverse complement strand
GTCGACCTCCCCCCCCCCCGCCCTCAACATGTCTTTGGTGTGTACCGACCGAGGATAACTCTCGCGACCGCGGACATCGCCGTCTGTGCCGTCGTTTCTCCGTTTCCCATCCACGTCGAACGCGAAGGGTCACCCCTCAATTGCCGCCCCCTCCGGTCGATGCGAGATCAGCAACAATGCCAATGTGTTGATGTCCTCGCCTATTCGTAGTGTTCGTCGCTTTGCGTTTCATCGCTCTTCTCACTCTCTCTCCATTTGAATCCCCCCACTCTTCCTCAATTCGCCACTCATGCCGAACGAGCGGCCCCGCGAGGGAGGGTTACCTTCAACGAAGCATCACGATGCTGCCGCAGCGCCGCACCCGACGCCAACGAAACAACAAAAAATATCGAAACTGCCTCCGTTGAAGGGCCCTCCCACGGACACCCTGCGTCGCATTCCAGTCATGGTGCGCACGACCGCGCGCGAAACGGGCCGCGAGCGGCTCGTCGCCATCGTGTCCACCACGCTCGCGACCACTCTAGACACACTGCGCGCCGATATTGTGCAGGCCGCGTCAAAGGCTCATCGTACCGCACTGAGGAGCAACAAAGACTCCGACAGCAACAGCGGGGGTCCACGGCGGGCGCCGCCGCCCCCTCCGTCATTGTCCGAAGGGAGTATTCAGGACCCCGGCGCGACCGCGGCACCACCAGGGGGTTCAGCACTCCTCGACATTCCAGTATTGCGACAGGCGGCGGTCACGGAGGCCTTCAAGACGGAAGTCGGGCGCCTCTCCCCCGCCAACTTGTTCCCCATGGACCTGCTGGCGGCGTCATTTCGGTTCGTTCGGCGATGCGTTGGCGGCAAAAAGCGGTTCCCGTCCGACGCCGGCGGGACCGCGGTGCTACAGTCGGCGGAGTGGCGGCTGCAAGTCAAAGACCTGCTACCGCGGGTGCCCCGAGTCGGCGGCGGTGTGCCGCTCAACGGCTCCTTTACCTTCGACGGGTGCCAGCCGGACCTCGTCGTGATAGATGAAGCGCCACCGCCGATCGATCCACCGTCCAACTCGACTGGGGGTGCGGCAACGACTGGTGGCAGGAAAACGACACCCCAGCCGCGGCTTAGACATTGCCTCGCTCAGGTGTTCGTGGTCCCTGACATCGACGACATCGCAATTGGGACCGGCTCCCTCCTTCCCGGCGCACTCGACCTCACCGCTTCCGCCCTCAGTGCTCTCCGGAGTGACACCGGAGCGGGCGGCACGACCCTGTCTGCTCAAGAAGCGGATGCGGGCGTGCGCGCCAGCGTGCTTCTCAAAGACAAGCTCGCCTCCGTCCAGGGCCGCCCACCTCCCTCCGTTGCCACGTCGGTCGCCCTGGACCCCGTTATGCGGGAGCGACTCATCATGGGCGGGGCGCTTGAAGTCGCGGACGAGAACGGAGCTCTCACGCTCACCGCGAATACCGACGGGTCGCGCCGCGGAGGGCGGCTACTTCCACATCCACGGGCCCTCGCGACGATGCTCAATCGCCGGAATGCGAACACGCCCGACTTCCTGGGCCGCACGCTCCTGCACGACGCCGTCCTAGAGGGCAATGGGGCCGTCGTATCGTTCTTGACGTCGCTGTCGTTCGTCGACTTAAACCTGGCCGATCAACACGGCGACACGGCTCTGCACCATGCGGTTTGTCGTCGCGACCTTGACCTGCTGCTGCTGCTCCTGGACGCAAACAGCGCTTCGCCGCCACCGTCGGCGGGAACTGTCGCCGCGAAGCTTGTTGGAACTCCGCCCCGCCTCAACGCTCTGATGGCGAATCAGGCCGGGCACACACCGCTGCACCTTGCCATTGCTCTTCGACTCGACACCGTCGTGGAGTGTCTGTGCCGGTGGCTCGCGGAGGAAGGGCGCCGCACCATGCGCCAGCTGCAAAGCGCAGATGGCCGTACCTCCGCCCCGCTTTCCGAAAGTCTCTCGGCTGCAGCGTTTCGGGATCGCGTGGGCTTCACGCCTGTCAGCCTGTTCCTGCACTTGACCCCGACCATGGCTCAGTTGGCTCGGCAGAGCAACGTCGATGCCATGCGGGCGCTGTACCACCACGAGCTGTACCCCAAAGCGATCGCAGCCAATCGCAGCCATCTGAACGACGCGACCCTCCTGCACGAGGCGGCGGAGGCTGGGCAGCTAGGAGTGGTCCGGTTGTTGCTCGAAGAGCTGCCACAGCTGCTGGTGGACCCTGCGACGTTGGAAGGTGCGCGGCGTTCCAAACTGCGATCCGCACGGCGGGGCGGCACTGGTGTCTCCGCGGTCGACGGCCTCGGTCGTACCCCTCTTCACCTCGCCGCACGATGCGGACACGACAAAGTTGCCTTGGAGCTGCTCCAGGCAGGATCGGATCCTCTGGCAACGGACGGCGTGGGTCGCACTCCGCTGCATGCCGCCCTGTACTATCGCAAGTGGACGTGCGCACAGGTGCTGCTGCGGGCGACGGACGGGTTCCGCGCGCTCGACCAGTGCGACATGTCGGGAATCGCACCACTCCACTTAATCGCCTGCTCAGGGAGCATCGACGTTGTGCGCGCCGCGCTTGGTGACTCGGCGGACCCTACCACCCACTTGGCGCCGCTGGGCGACGACTCCACGCCGCACCACCGGTCCCCTCGCGTCGCGCCCCCCCTCGGCCGCGTCTTCGGCGCCATCGACGTCGACGTCCGTGAGGCGCTTGGCATCATGGGGGATGCCTTAGGTTCGCCGATCCCACAGGCAGCGTCGGCCGCCGCATGGCGGGCGTTGGCGCTCCTTCGCGGACAGAGGGGATCGGATCTATGGCGACGACTGGCGGTCACCGCCGCCGTGCTGGCCGCGGAGGGTTCCATCTCAGGGCCACCGCCCGTCGCGGCAGAGGAGCTCCGATCGTCAAAGGCGCCTCCCGCGGCGGCCGCGCGGAACCGACTCCTTCGCTCGGAAAAAACGGGGATACCGAAACCCAAAAAACCGGCAGCCGCAGGTGCCTCGCGCGTTGCGCGCACGCGGCTTGCGGCATCGCACGAACGCCGGGAGATGGCCCTGCGCTCGGCACCTGTCGGCCAGCTGCGGCTGGGCCCGTCGCCCTTGGCTGCCTTGCTCGCAGCGGCCGCCGGCGCCGAGGCATCGCTGCCGCGGTCCTACGTTGCTGAGGCGGCCGCGTTGCTGCTAGGGGCGGGGGCGGGTCGAGGAGCCACGGAGTCGCCTAGCACCTTGATGCCTATGGTCGCCGATGCAGTGCGCGCGCGTGAATTCGACACGGCGCTAAAGCTGTTGGCAATCGTCGGGGCCGACGCATCGTCTACGTGCACCGCGGAACTTGAACGCCTTGCGGACGAAGGCGACGCCCACGGCTTGCTGTGGCTCTTGTCACGGCACGTCGGATCGCAAGCGGTTGTTCACACCCCCGCGTCTGTACAGCGGCTGGCCGATGCCGCTTGCAGAGCGTGTTCTAGGGGCGATGTTCGCGTCGTGGAGGTGTTGCTTGAGTCGTCGGTCATCCCTGCGGCGGCATGGAGCGATCACCCCCCGCAAAGCGCCAGGAGCTTTGAGCAGCCCGCCGCTTTGACCGTCGGGGTGGCGCAGTGGCTGTCTGGGAGTGCGGCGGGTGTCGAATTGCGAGTTCGCCGCTTCTTGAACTCGCTGAACCCTATGAGCATCAGTCTCGTGTGCGGCCGCGACGACGTGTTTCAGCGACTCCTGTCGGCGGGCGTCCGCCCCACGTCCACGGTGTTTGCCGTCGCCGCCATGGCAGGGAGGGCCAACGAGCTCCGAGCACTGTCCGGCTACGGCCTCTCGCCCGCCACGCTCGTGTTGGGCCACACGGTCTTGTGGTGGGCGACGCTGACCGCGGGCCGATCGCAGGGTCGCTCGGACGGCACGAGCCCGGTCGAGGATTGCTTCGCCCGCATGTCGCCCGCGTTCGTCGAGGAGGCGGCCGACAACGCCACCCCGTCGCCTGCAGGTCGTCAGGAAGTCGTTCCTCAGCGGGTCCACGTCCTGGAGCACGTGCATTTCGCGGCGTCGGCGGGCTGGATGCGGTTGGCACTTTCTCTCGTGGTGCAGCTCGGCAGACTACCGGCCGCGAAACGCGCCGCCTTGCTGCTCGCTGAGCCACCACCCCCGTCCGCGGAAGGGCACAAAGGACGCACTCTCAAGACGGTTCGCATCCCACGGTGCGGATGGAAAAACGCAGCGGCAGCCAAAATGGTGGCTAAATCGTCAGCCAAACTGATGATTGAGCGCGTTGTCGCCGTGTGTCGTCCCGGGGTGTGCAGCGGAGCCGACCGATTGCTGCGCGGCGCGGGCGCGGACCGCCATCGACTGGAGCGCTGCGACGCCCTGGGGTACATTGCGGCATCCCGTGCCACGTCCGAGGAAGGAGTGCACTTCGCGGAGACGTTGCTTTGTGAATTGCCCGAATTCACGCCCTGGGACCTGTCATGCGCTGATGCGGCGGCGACGGCCGCGGCCCGGGCGAACAGCCGCCGATGGACGTCTCTGTCTGTCGTCTTAGCCGCGTCGGGACTGTTTCCGGCTGCCGCTGCTCGGCAATCGGCTCAAGGCTGGTCGCGCGCGGCCGCGCCGATACCTCCAGTCGCTTCGTGGGTAGCGACCGCCGTCAGCAGGGCAGGCGCACTGGCCGCTGCCGGCCGAACCGACGATTGCGGCGCACCGTTTTTCCACACCCTTTTATGGACCGCCCCGTCGTCGAAAGTGCTCCCGGCAGCGGTCTCGGCGGAGGTTGTGCACGTGGCGACCCGGTTTCTGCGCGTGGTGGAGCGTCGAGCAGCACCAACGGGCGCGGTGCTGTGGATGCAACGACAATTGTTGCCCGCGATGCTACACCGCGCGTTTCCGCCCCCTAGGGAAGTGTCCTCGTCGAACACAGGGCCAACGGTGGTCGGTCCATTGTGGGAGGCCCTCGGGCGACAGTATTCGAAAGCGTTGCTGCTGAAGGCCTTCGCATCAAGCGGCACTCCGCGGCTGATCGCTGCTAGCCTTCTGGTGAGGTTCTCCATCCAAGCCGAAAGGGGGGACCGAGGAAGTGGCGACACCGCCATCCTCGATGAGCTGTTGACCGCGACGTGCGCCGATGCGGGTTGCCTCACCTCGAGCGTCTCGCTTCGTATCGGCGCCCCTTCTGCGTCATCGCCCTCCTCGGGTGAGGAGCCGTCTCCGGCCTCTTTTGACGCGACCACCAGCTGGATCGCACAAACGCATTTCACCGCTCTGGGGCTAAAGCAGTTGCTTGTGCAGCGGCTGGCCCTTGTGCGTCGCAAGCTGAAAGGCGCGCAACTCGCTGGTTCGACGCAGGTCGGCCGCCACTTGCCCCCGATGGCCAGCTGGCGCGCGGCGAAGGATCCCGCGGACGAGTGGTACGCCGCCATAAAAGAGGCCCTCGTGCCCCCCTCCTCGAGCGGAGACCATCGAATCCCATTCGCGAGCGTCGTCATCGGCTGTGGCCCGATTGCGACGGCGTACCGCTGGACTCAGCAGGCCTGCGTCGCCGCCGTGACGTCATCCGCGAAAGCCACGTCGGCCGGCGATACCGTGCGCAGCACCGCCCGACTTCGCGAAAGCGAGTTCGATCACGTGACCTTTGTGCTGCTGATGCAAGCCGCGGGGAGCCGCCCAGATGAGTCTGACGTGCTGCAGCGCGTAGGGTTGTGCTTATCGCTCGGCGCGTCGGTGACTGATGCCGCGCTGCGCATGGCCGCTGCGATGGGCTGGACGTCGGTCGCGACGGCGCTCCTCTTCGCGGGCCAGATACAGAAGGTCTCTTGGTCGCCGCCAACCCTCGTGGAGGTGGCTTGCCGGCTCATTTTCGCGTCATCGCCGGGCGAGCATGGTCCTGTCGTCGCTGCCATCGACACGTCGCAGACACCGGCAACACCCTTGCTGCCGCACCGCTGCCGTGTTCGAGGTGGCTGGACTGAGCCACCGGCGGAGACCACGCCTCGGCCCGGGGCTCTGCTACTGACGATCCTAGCTGCCTATCGCGACGCGCTGTTGACGTCGCCAGCCAGCGTCGTCGCGCTCTGCCGTGCGGCATTCGCGGTTCAAAATGTCGAGGCCATCGGAGCCATCATGCTCCTGCTCGACCCCCAGTGCGCTCTCGCCACTAGGGATGCGGCAAGGCCCATCGATGTCCCAAGGCCTATCGAACGCTCGATACGAATATGGAACGAGGGCAAGCACGGAGCCGCGAGGTTCGACACGCTGCAGCGGCTGCGCCGCTGCCTGCAGCTCGCCAGCTTGGTCGCACCGAGCGTCAGTGCAACGGCCCGGATCACGGTAATGCACATCGCGGCGGCACGAGGTTTCGACGACGTTGTCCGCGAATTGGGACGATCGTGGGCGGCGTTGCTGCTGGTCATCAAAGGCGACGGACTGCCGCCGCTACCGTTCAACAGGTTGATTCCCAGCGAACACACGAACGTGTCGACCGGAGCGTGGTCCTCGTTCGCGACGTCCCAGCTGCGCGTGCAGGCACTCCACAGCCACCGGGTCGAACTGCTTCGGTCGCTACAAAGCTCCGGCGCGGCCGCCGTGTTGCACCCTGAACAAGTGTTCGCGTCCCCCACGCCCGAGGGCGAGACGCCACTGACCCTCGCGATACTTCAGCTGCTGGCGTCGCGGGGGGACGAAATCCTCGGGCGGTCCATCGCCACCGGCGGCGGCGGCAAGCGACCGATCCCCTCGCACGCCAACATCGGCCGGGCGCAGCAGACGGTGGAGCTCATTGAATCCGCCATCTTCGACCGCGCGCGTGGCGCCGCGGCTGCCTACGTTAGCCTTCCCTGGCTCGACGAAGCTCACGCGTCATGGCCGGCATGGTTAGACTCTCGAAGGCGCAGTGAGACCGACCGTCTCTCGACGCCGCCCCCGTTGAGCTCACTTGCCACCGTGGCAGCTACGGCCCGGATGGACGTCACCATCGCAGCGGGCTCCGCAGCTTCCGCCGCGCTGGGCACCTGCCTGCGACGCCGCCTACCGCTGCATTTGCCCGTGGAAACGCCGCTGCTCATTCGAGCGCTTCGCTTGAACGTCCTGGACGCGACCTCGTCCTTCCTATGGTTGGGCAACAACAAGATGTGGAAGTTTACCCGTCTGACAGCGGTGTGTGCCGCAGCATGCCGGTGCCAGGTGGGCACCATGCGAGCGCTTGTCGCGGAGGGCGCCGATCCGGCCTGCTCGGCGTCCAGCGTGGTTTCACGGTCCACCGACGACGACGACGCCACCGCAGCGGTGGAGTTCAACGTCTCTCCCCTTGTGGCCGCGGTCGACGTCCTTCTGCGAAACCCAAGCAACGCCGCGGCCAAGGCAACCGTGTCGTGGCTTGTGGCCAACGGGGGCCTCGAGCTCGAGCTCACCGACGCGCTGCTTGCTTCGCTCCTTGCCGGAAAGTGTTTCGACCAAGCGGAGGAGCTGCTGCGCGAGGCGGCGGGCCTGCGACTGCTCGAATGCCAGCGCATGGGTGTCGACGCCGCCGCGCTCACCCCGCAGTCCACGTACATGCGGTTTCTCAAGGTGCTGCCCACATCGTTGGAGAGCGTGCCGCCGGTGCTACATCGCCACGTGGGGCCTTACCGGCACGCCGCGCAAGCGTGTTGCGCCGTGTCGGTGACCACGACGGGCAGTGCGATGAAGGACGCGCTCGCCCTCGTGCTGCGCTACTCACTGCGGGCGGACGTTGAGCTCAGCGTGGACGCAACGGGCGGGCAGACCGCGCTGTTCCTCGCGCTTAGATGCGGGCCCGCGGGATCCATCGCGCAACGGGCTGCCCCTTTGCAGGACGCCGACGCCGACGCACCATCATCCTCTGCCAGTCTCGCGCAGCTCGCACAGTCCCAGGCGGCCGTACTGGACGTGCTTTTGCTGCACGCGAGGCTGGCGCCAGATCTAGCCAACGCCCGGTGCCACCAGCGGACCCCGCTCATGGCCGCCGCGATGTCCGGGCGGCTAGATGCGGTGACGCGCATCGTCAGGGTGCTGTCCGATGAGACAGCCGCGGCCTCGTCGGACCGCCTGCGGGTGGCATTGAACCGGCAAGACGAGCGGGGCTATACGGCGCTAATGTGGGCGTGCAAGCGGGGCCACCACACGGTCGCCGACTTTCTCGTCAGCCTCGGGGTGATCAACCCGCACAGCCACCGGGTATTCCGCAGCGGCGAAACCGCGGCGCAGCTGGCCGCGCTCGGCGGATATGAGTCCATTGCGCTGCCTCTCGTGAAGCACTGGTCCAAGTCCGCCAACGTGCACCGCGGCCCCGCCATCACGACATTGCACGCGGCTGCCATTGGGGGCTGCACGGAGGTGTGCCGCCTACTCGTCGACCAGTTCGGCATGGCCGCCGCCTCGTGCGACACCTCCTCGTCAGCTGATCCATCGAAAACGGAAGCGTGGAGCGTCGTCCAACAAACTCCCCTTCAGCTCGCGCAATGGTTCGGCCGACATGCGACCGCGAAGCTGCTCGCCGCCACGCACCCCTCCTCACCCTTGGATGGCTCGCAGGCGGCCCCGCCCCCATCGTGGCGGCACCGATCCCAGGCGGCTCCCTTCGGCTGGATGTCCGCAGCGCTGCAGCTCGGCGCACGCATTCTCGCTTCGGCGGCGAACGGGCCGGGATACCGTGGTGGGGTGCCATCCGATTCGATGCAGTCGACGTGCTTGTCGCTGCAGTCTCCGTGGTGGTGGCAGTCGACCACGACCGGCCCGCTGCCGTCCACGGGCTGCTCGCCCGCCGTCATCCCTTCCCTACGGGGTCGCGCGGGAATGTCATTCCTGTCGACCACCATGTGCCGGCACCACCACCAGGCGGGGACGCCCCGACGGGACCGAGCGGCCGCGGCGCACAGCCCCCGGCGCGTGAGGCAATACGGCCGCACGGGCACAGCACGTGGGCTCTTGCTTTACTGTGCCAGGAGCGGCAACGTGGCGGCACTGCGGGCGATGTGCGCCGCAGCGCCCAGCACACTGTGCGACGAGGGTTGCGAAGCGCTGCGCCTTGCCGCTCGCCGGGGCCACGCCGACGTTTGCCAGCTGCTGCTGCTCGCAAGGGCGGCCAAAGTGGACGGTGCAGCGGATCCAGCCACGGGTCGCAATGCTCTCCATGAGGCCGTTTGCCACGGCAACCGTGCGGCTGCGACCGTGCTGCTTGACTGCGTCCTGGACGACCTTGCTGCCTCCTGCAGCGGTGCCGCGGCGATGGCCGATGCCTGGCTGGGCCACTGGCTGCTGGCTCCCTATGGGCCGTCAAAGGCCGAGGACGCGTCTCGGCAGGGCAACGTGTTCCACGACTTCGCCGTGGCTGGCTCGGCGGTTGTCCCGGTGCTCAAAGCGCTCGTCAATGAGGTCATGCTCGCGGTTGAGGCGGCAAGGACCACCACTGGCCGCGATGCGATCGCTCAGCGGCTACTCCTTCGCCTGCGTGACGCTCTGGCGCATCGCACCACGGCGTTCGAAGCCGTCGTCGACGCCGAGCCAGAAGGCATCAGCGCTTTCGAGGCCGCGCTGCTAATGGGCAATCCCGCCGCGGCTTGGCTGCTGTCCAGTGCGTGGCAGGAATGCAACAAGCTGCTGAGCGCGACACCACAACACTCCGGAGACGACACCGGCGCCAAGGTTGGCGAGCCTGGTTACACCGTCACCTTGTCGGCGGCCTACCGCCACAGGCTGCCGCCGAGCAGCCGAGCGCTGCTCGTGGAGTGCTTCGGCGCCATGGATCTCAAACGGCCGGTCGCCGTCGTCGCGTCACGGGTTGCCGACACGCTACGTCAACGCACCGCGGCGTCATCGCCGCTTCAAGCTCAAGAGGTGGGGGTTGGCCGGTCCAGTCAGCAGAGTGGCCTGTCTGCTTACGTCCAGCGGCAAAGCCGACGGGCGCGACGGTCGGGCGGTGGCCGCCTCGCGATGCCCGATGTGCTGCACCTTGGCTGGCTCCAGTTGCTCCGGGGCTGCGCAGAGCTGTCTCCAGGCCTTCGAGACGCCGTCTTGGGGGGGTTTGCGATCGGCTGCCGCCGAGCGGCGATGCGACGCGTCGTCACGAATTTATATGCCGACGTGGCCGGCACCATCGCCGAACGATTTGGCGTGCAGCCACCCGCAACGTCGGGCCGAGCGCCGTCCGTGACGATCTTTTGGCAGGGAAAACCAGTACCCCAGGTGGTCGCGGCCATGCTGCCGCCCGACGCCGTGGGAGGGGTGGCCGGCGCGGAGGAACTGACGGACGTCGAAGTCGGGGCACTGTGGAGCTTGCAGGTGATGCTGCGCCAGCTGCGCACGTCCGCGTTGGTTGGGCCGTCCGACGACGAGGCGGCCGTGCGCTACCTGGCCCTTCGCGGCGATCTGGATCGCGTCGCCGTCCACCTCGTGGGAAGCCGGTCGGAAGCCTTCGCCCCTTCCGCGCTTTCGTTGCCCGTGTCGCCGTCCGGAGGCGGCACCGGAGGAACGGCGCAGGCTGCGACGCTCACCTTCAAAGTTTACGTGGAGCCCTTCCACGCACCTCAAAGTTGGCTGGACGCGACCTCCGGGGACGAACCCAGCGCGGCGTTGGTGGATGTGGCGGTTGCGCTGCGGCCGAGCGTCGTCACAGGGTGGGACCTGCGCGAACCCCTGACCGCCCCGTTTGTGTTGCAGGACATCGACGCCGACATCGACGCCGCGGTCAAGAAGGCGACATTTGCCGTCCGGAAACACTTGTCGGCCCACCCATTGCTGAAAACGACCCGCGTGACGGTCGAGTGGGGTGCCAACCCACCGTCGTCCGTGCCGCAGCTGAGCGCAGCCAAGGCGATGCTGACGTGTCACGGCGGCGTGCTGGATCAGGTCACACGCTTTGTCGCGGAAACCAGCGTACAGTTCCTCCCGTCGTCGCCGATGGCGGAAAGCCCTGCCTCGCCGCCGCCGCCTGCTGCGGGTTCACGACGCTTGCCGCACCGCTCCGCGGCTATTTCGATCGAAAGTGTGTTGGAAAAGCTCGTCGTGACGACCGCCGGCGCGTCAGCCTCCTCGCTGTCGCCGACCATCGTGTTGGCCTACACCACCGCGACATCGGTGGGGGCGCTGGCCAAAATGACGTCGGCGGCCACCATCAGCGACGCGGCGTCCGCACCGTCGTCAACGGTCCCCGGTCGCGTGTGGTTCAACGACCAGGCCGGGGTGCTGTCAAACGTGCCTGCGACCCTGATTCATCTGCGCCGCGCGATCGCGGCGGACGTCAACCTTGCCGAGATCCACCTGCAGCGCATGGCCTTCTTGGACCGCATCTCCCGGATCTTGCGACGCACCGACCTGCGCGATGTCAACCCGACGCTACGGATGACTGTCGAAGGTGGCGCCGACCTCTCCAGATGGCCTGTCGAAAGTTGCCGCCTCGTGCTTGACGCGGTGGCCGAAGCCGTCAAGCGGCTCGTCAGAGGAGACGTTTCGGCACCAACGTGCACCACCGGGAATGTGGCAGCGGGCGGACGCCGGAATGGAGGGGGAGTCGCGTTCCCCTACTTAGCGCGCAATGTGATCCGCAAGGCGTTCTTGAGCCAATGGCGTGCCATCGTGGTCACCTGCCGACCCGGCGGGCCACAGGGGTCCACCCCGGGCGTTCGCTTCCACGGGGGCACCATTTTCCTGACGCTAACAATGCCCCCCGCCACGAACGGCGACGATGCCCGGGAGACGATCGTCGCCGCCACGCCGCCGCCGCTCAACGACGACGATGTGTATAACGCGGTGTCCGCCGATATCGCCGCCACGGAGATCGAGCGATTGACCCGTGACGTGCTTCCAGGGACGTTGAGCGATCTGACGAGCCGACTGCAAACGTACTGCCCCACCGCACAGCTCGTCGTCGATGCCGCGATGATCCAGGCCGAGTACGGCGACGATCTGTTCGATTGGCTAGAGGCGCTGTCGACGTTGCTGCACGGAAAGTCGGAACTGGTGCTCAGGCGTGTCCTTCAAGCGCTCAGCTTGGGCTGGGACGGGAAGCTTGGAGCTGTCGTGCGCTCAAGCGTGTCGTCCGTCGTGCTGCGCCCCGTGAAGGGCTTGCGTGCCGCCCGTCTGCAGCACATTCCAAATGACGACGTCGGCAAAGCATCTGCCGGCGCCTCCCATGCTGCGCGGCATCGCGGCAGCCTGACGTACTTCGTCGATTTGCTATGCCGTGCTGCGGGAGATGACCTTGCCGAGCCCATCATGGATGGCTCCGTCTCGTCACCTTTGGCTGCTGCGCCGATGCAACGTCGTTTCGAACCGCTCGTGCTCAGCGCTCACGGCGCCGCGTCGGCGCTCCTGCTCGAGCTGATGGAGCAGCACCCCTCGACCGTAGCGGCCGCCGTCAACCCAGACCAAGCGCTGTCGTGCTGGTCCAGCCTAGTCGGACCACGGCACATTCGCACGATGGTGCCACCCCGATCCGCGACGAGCGGACGCGGCACCTCATCCCTCAAGGGCGAGGGGGCCACCATTCGGCTCCTCGTGCAAGCTCGCAATGCGTTTCACGAATCATGCGCCAAAGGCGGCGCCGATTTCCGGGCGGTCGCCGTATACGTTACCGCGGAAGGGGAGTCTGCGGCGTGCCGCTCCGACATTATCCCTGTCGTGGACTTGCACAAGGGGGGCCAATATCGCCTCCGCCTGCCGCTGCCAACCGTGCCCTGCCAGGTCCTCGTCTTCGTCACACTCGACGGCCAGCTGATCGCGAAGTCGCCCGTCCGCGTGTCGGTTGGTGCAGGACCGTGGTCTCCTGACATGTCCGTGATCCTGCCGCAGCGCCCTCCACGAGCGGTGCCGTTCCCGCATCCGCCGCGCCGCGCGATGAAGGCGGCCAACACGGTCGTAGCTGGGTTTCCTTTCTCGGTGTTCGTGCAAACTCGCGACGCCTACGGCAACGCGGCCGTCACGAGCCACGTCGCCAGCTGCGCATCCCGACCGCCGGCAGCCGCGAACGCAACGAACAGTCGGCGTCGCCCACGGGACACCGTGGTATGCGTGGAAAAGTTGGTGGGTCAGCCGAACGCGTGCGAGCTGCGTGACGCCACGGACGCTGGTGATGGCGTGGTCCAGCTGCGATTCATGGTCCAGGCGCCAACGCCGTCGTGCTTGGTGGCGTGCCGACTGTGCCCCATGCCCCAAGGAGACACAACTGCTAATAGCGAGCAGAGGCTCTCGTTGCCTGCTCCGTTCGTCGTGCGACTCCCGGGTACATTACAGGCGGTGAATCGTTTGACGTACTTGCAACACATCGCGTGGCGCTACAGGCTGACGGACGTTGTCTCGAATGGCGGGCAACAGACCACCAGCAAACAGGAGGCGACGGCGACGAGCGGCCCGGCGGACGGGGCGAAGGCCAAACGCGAGGAGGAGCGAAGAAAGCGTCACGAGCGAGTCGCGTTGTACTTCCGCAGCGATATGCGAAGGGCAGAGAGGCGCCGCATCGACCGGGATGGCGCCAGCGTCAAAGGCATGGTGTTTCCCTCCGACGAACTGACAACATCTTTTGCGCGACTGATACGACAGGGGGCGAGGTCGCGCCTTCCGAAGAGGAAACAAGAAGCGAAGGAGGGCACACAGTAGGTCTCCGCCCTCCCCTCACTCTCTCTCTCTCTCTCTCTCTCTCTCTCTCTCTCTCTCTCTCTCTCTCT
>ERZ1292630.3538-Hain-H41-02um-R3-3538-length-13653-cov-6_pt1 | contig 13653 bp, 7 predicted proteins | sample MGYA00564408_ERZ1292630 | MGnify/ENA primary metagenome ERZ1292630 (study PRJEB36523, sample SAMEA6512641) | groundwater metagenome | collected 2019-01-08 | study: AquaDiva: Metagenomics assemblies of 32 groundwater samples | reverse complement strand
CCCGGCGGAGGACCGAATACGGTCAACCGATCGGTTTCGCGTTCGGCCCGGCAACCCATCTGTTCGAGGACATTGACGAAGCGGACGTCGCCTTGCAGGCTGGAAGTGCCAAGGCGTGACACTGTCACGCGCCCGCCCGCGACGGCCGCTGCCGACAGAAAGTACATCGCGTTGGTCGCGTCCGGTTCGACGGCGTAGTTCGTCCCGCGATATCGCTGACTCGACTCGACGATGAACTTGATTGCCTTAGACTCCGTGGCTTCGTGGTCCCGATGAAATCGGGATGGCTTCGTGGCTTCCGTTCGACCGTAATCCTCAATCACACTCACTCCGAACCGCTCCATCAGCGCCGTGGTCATCTTCAGGAACGGAACGCTCGGCGCGTCGCCGATCACGTCGATCATCACATCGCGCGAGGCGTATGCGGCAACCATGAGCAATCCGCTGACCATTTGACTCGACTGCGGCGCATTGAACGAAACGTACCCGCCGCGCAGACCGTCGGCGTGAACCACGATCGGCGGAAACCCGACTTCGTCGAGGTATTCGACGCCCGTCCCGAGAGCCCCAAGAACATCGACAAGCGCTCCGATCGGGCGGCGACACATCCGCGGCACGCCGCCGAGCCGATACCGTCCGCCCCGACCCAAGGCGACCAGCGCGGTCAGGAAACGCATCGTCGTGCCGGAATTGCCGCAGAATAGATCGGCGTCGCATTCGGGAATGTGTCCGTCGCAGCCGCTGACCTCCGCGACGTGGCCGGCTTCGTCGATGGTGATCGCGACGCCCAGCCGCCGCAGGGCATCGATCATGATCCGCGTATCATCCGCCAGCAGGATGTTGCCGAGGAGGCTGCGTCCGTCGGCCAGCGAGGCCAGAACCAGCGCGCGGTTGGTGAGGCTCTTGGAGCCGGGAACCTCGACGACGGCGTCGAGCGGTCCGGCGACGGGTGTGCAGCGATACACGGACATGCAAACACTTGTCCCCAACCGAATCGCCGCGCGTCTGAAAAGCGCTGCGCGAAGTGAGAAGAGAGAAGTGAGAAGACGAAAGAGGCGCGATGATTCCTTTCTTCTCTCTTCTTACTTCTAACTTCAGTTTTCGCCTTTCGACAGGATGCCCGCGCCGAAGGGCATGTCCTCAGGGTCGACCTGCGGCTGGGGCGGCTTGGGCTGCGCTGGAGCTTCCGATCGCCGCGGCGCGGGAGGCGGCGCCGGTCGGCTCACGGGCGGCGGCTCGGCCTTGGCCGCGGGTCGCGCTTCGACGGCCGGCGCCCGCTCCTCAGGGGCGTCGTCCGGTTCAAAGACCATCGGCGCGGGTCTTGGCTCCGGGGCCGGTCCACGGCCTCGCGGCGGGCCGACCGGGCGTTCGTCTCGCTCGCGTTGCTGCGGCGCCGGACGAACCGGTCCGCCGCGTTGCTGCCGGGGCGGTCGCGGCCCGGCGTCGGGTCCGCGATGCGGGCCTCGTTGCTCGGCGGGCCTGTCGTTTCGCTGCGGCGGGCGAGGTCCGTGCTCACTCGGGGCGTCACTTCCACTTTTCAGTCCGGCGATGAGCTGGTCGTATTCGGTCGGTCCATGGTTGTCGCTGGGCTCCTCCGCGACCTCCTCAAGCTCGTGGTCGATATCGACCGGGGCGTAGTCGGGGTCCTGGGCGAGTTCGAGCTCGGTCTGATACTTTTCGATGACGCGGCTCTGCACGATCTCGCGGAAGGCGGGGTTGATGGGGTGCGCGATGTCGCGGTGCAGTCGAATCCGCCCGGCCGGATCGGCGGGAATCCGTGGAGCGGGCAACTTCGCGCCGCACTCGTTGCAAAACCGCGCTCGAAGATGATTCTTGCTGCGACACTGAGGACAATGGACGGACAGCTTGCGCGAGGGCATGGCGACGAAGAGTCCGTTGGTTCCCTCGACGACCTTGAGGTCGCGGACGACGAATTCGTCGTCGAGGGTGATGCTGCAGACGGCCTTGAGGCGATCGGCGGCGTCCTGCATGAGCTTCACGCGAATGTCGGAAATCTCCATTCATATCTCCTTGTGCTCGATAGGGCCTACACCAACCGGAGCGGCGACGACGGCGGTCTTCATTCGTGCGAAGCGCCGTTCGATTCGTTCGGCCGCGTCGCGCGCCGCCTCCGGATCGTCGAAAAGTCGATACAGAGCGGATCCCGATCCGGTCACGCGGATCGGCGATACGCCCAACGATTCAAGTTCGTCGCGTGCCTCGGCCACGCGCGGACAGACTCGAAAGACGGCGGGTTCCAATTGATTGGTCAGCATGCCGTGAAGTTCGTCGGCAAGGGAAACGTTCTGGATGTCGCGGATGGAGGCCGCCGCCGCCGCGCCGGCTTCGCGAGCGTCGCTCTCACGCCATGCACGGTACACGTCCGCGGTGGCGACATGTACGCCTGGAAAAATCAGCAGTACCCAACCGGACCAGCGCAACGACACGCGTTCGACACGTTCGCCTCGCCCGCTGATGAGGGCCGACGGTAGGTTGAAAAAAAGGGGGACATCCGCGCCAACCTCCGCGCCGACCGCGGCGAGCTGCGCGTCGTTCATGCCCGCGCGCCAGAGTTTGTCGCAAAGGCGGAGCGTCGTCGCGGCGTCGCTGCTGCCGCCGCCCAGACCGGCCCCGACGGGAATACGCTTGTCGAGGCGAATTTGTACCTCGGCGTCGCAGGCGCAATGGCGCGCGAGCGCGACGGCGGCACGACACGCGAGGTTGTCGTCGCCGTGCAAAGTCGGATCGGAGCAGTCCAGCGTCGGGCCGAAAGGGTGCGATTCGGCGCACTCCAGCCGATCGCGCAGGTCGACGCCGATGACGAGCGAACGAATGTCGTGGTAGCCGTCCGACCGCTTCCCAAGGACCTCAAGGGTCAGGTTGATCTTGGCGGGAGCATCGGCGGCTACTATACGATAAGCGGTAAGCGGCGGTTTCTCCAAAGCGGCCACACCCATGGTGCAAGACATCGTTCGTTGTTTGCGTGCCGCGCGCCCGATTCCAGTGATCAGTCCGTCCACACGAAAAAGGAGCGCGAGAATCATCAGCCGGGCGGAGGCGCGGATCAATACAACGCGCGTTCAAATTCGCCGTATCGCCGGCCCGACCGATCGGGTGCTCATTTTGGAGCGGCCGGGCGCGGGTGTCAACGTCCGTCACCGAGAACGCACCCCGCATTTATTCGTTTTCGGACTTGTTCCGGGCCAATGGTCCGCATAAAGTATTGGTACCATTCCATCGCAAGCGTCGTTCTCAGGGGGACCGGTCTCACCCAGGCCGGCATTGGGGAAAAAACGATGTCTCGAATTGCCCACGTCCCATCGTTGGTTCGGATCGCGTTTGCGTTCTCGCCGGGGTTGCTCGTCACGCCCTTCCAAAGGGCCATGGCTGCAGCGGTCGCACTGCCTGCTGCCCAAGGCTCGGACGAGAAGGGCGGCCCGACTGAGGCGCGGAACGAAGAATCGGTCCCGATGGTATTTCCCGTTGATGCGGGGGCGCTTGCCGAGCTGCGCGCGGTCGCCGCGAGGAGCGCCAGCGGCGGACCCACTGAGCGGCTGATCTACAGCAACACACTCGGGATAAATGCCATCCGGTTTGCGAACGGACAACTCGTCTCCGACGACATCACCACCACGGCGCCGGTGGGCTGCAAGTTGACCAGATTCCGTTTCAATGTTTTGGGCAGGGTCTACCCGTTCGATCCGGGCGGGCCGTTTACCGTTCGTTATGCACTCTACAATAATTGTCCGCAGGCCGTTACTTCGGCTCAGCGGCTCCACTATACGGACGAAGCGCTTCCCAACACGGGGATTAAAATCCGGGGCACCGACGGCGAAATCACGTTTCCCGATGACGGGCTGCGAACCGTCGAGCATATCGTGACCGATCCGAGCGCCGTGCCGATTCCGACGAACCTGTGGCTGGGGATTTCGTTTACGCGATCCAATTGCGGGACGATCGTCGGCGCTCCGGCGATAGTGGGACATTCGGCGGACATTATTGACGTCACGGGATCATTGGCGTGCAACAGCTATCTCGGCGGGTTCCCGGAGCAGCCGCACGCGAGCTTCAACGCGCAGCTTTTCGGCGGCGCGAACTGCCCGGAATCGTTCCTCGGCTACAAGGCGGCAAGGGCATCCGGCCCGCCGTTCAACGCCGGCTCGCACGTTCCGTTTCTGGACGACGTCAAGCTGATCGTGAACAACTGCCGGATGATCGGCTACGAAGTGGCCGTCCGAGGTCAGGGCTTCTATCACTTTGAACTTGTCCGCGATTGCGGCGATCTTCCCGGCACGCCGGCGATTCCCGGCTCCTATAAGACATTCCTTGTGAACCTGAGTACCCAGCCGCAGTTGCAGCTTGCGCGCTATTCGTTCGATCCGCCGATCCCGTTGAATACGGACGCTCTGTTCTTCCGTTTTATCGTGAGCAACTCGACAGCGGGCGTGGTCCAGGCGGGGATTCAGCCGACGATCGGCAGTAGCAGCGAAGAGTATTTTCTTGTCAACCCAAGCGGCGGATGCGACCCAGTGCCCCCGGCGCAGGGCTCGACTGTAACGGGAGTATTCCATGCGTCGATCACGTGCGCGGGCGCCCAGCCGCTCGGCGCCTGCTGCGATCCGTACCTTACGGAGTGTCGCGGCGGACCCGACGACGGTAAGCGGTGCCGAACAAACGACGATTGCGCCGCGCCGGGCACGTGCGAGGCCGTCTGCCGCAAGGTCCCTGAAATCAATTGTCCTTTCCCGCCAAGCGGACAGGACCTTAATCCGAAGTGGAAGGAGGGAGCAGCGTGCTCGCCTGAACCGTTCCCCAACACGCCGTGCGGAATCGCAGCCTGTTGTCACCTGACCGAGAATCCGGTCACGCACAACCTGGACGAAGTTTGTGAGACCATGACGAAGAGAGAATGCGAGGAGGCGCCACCGCTGGATAGACCGCGCTTGTGGCAGCTTGGAATCTACTGCGGCGGGCCGGGTTCGCAAAACGCGTGTCCGCGCAACCCCTGTCTGGAGAAGGAGGGTCCGTGCCTGACGACGCATGCAACGCCCGGATGCAATGATCCGTACTGCTGCACTCAAGTCTGCTCCAGGCACGGACCGGAAGGGGGGTATTGCTGCGAAGTTGAATGGGATTCGGTTTGCGTCGGTTTTGCGATGCTCGACTGCATAACTCCGACGCCCGGCGATTCCTGTGCGCCAGACCCGTCGGACTTACTGGAAGGCACCTTGCTGATTCCGGTTCCGGGAAGCGTCCCGATCGACAATAGGCACGCAACCACCAGCGCCGGCGAGCCGGGCTTCTGCTGCCACGGCGGCGTCGGTACCTGCATCGGCGGTGATTTCAATGGAAAGGCCTGCGTGGTGCAGGATGATTGCGCCAACGGATTTTGCACGGCTATGACTCCAACGCCGGGTTTGCAGGGGTATGGAACGGTCTGGTTCAAGTTCGTTCAGCCGCTCACCGGCCTTACCTCGGCGTTGATCAGCACGTGCAGCAGTAATGCCCCGGCGTTCGATTCGCTGGTGCAGGCGTTCAAGGTGGGCGACAACTCCACGCCGGATAACGCCTGCCGGTCGCTTTCCGTCATCGGCTGCAACGACGACTCTACCGGCTGCTCGTCGAGTAGTAGAAATTCAAGGCTCTGTCTCCAAAACCTCGTACCCGGCGAGACTTACTACATCATGGTGGCGGCCAAGACGCCGCTAACCCTGGGCCAGTATCGCGTCAGCGTATCGGCGGGTTGCACAGGCGGCGACGTGACCGCCAACGATTATTGCCCGCACGCGGCGACGGTCACCGACGGCGCAACGCCGTTCTATATTAACGTCAACACCTGCATCGGAGGCGTGAACGCGGGCAGGCCATGCACGGGGTCTTTGTATTGCCCCGGAGGAACTTGTCCGACAATTCCGCGCACCGTGACATTCGACTGCCCAGCCGAGCTTTGCGTGCCCGACGCGCTGAATGACCTCTGGTACAACTACACGGCTACCTGCACGGGGCAGGCGAAGTTCGAGACCTGCGGCGAATCGAACGAGACATCGCCGGATACGAATCTGGTCGTTTATGAGGGTTGCGACAAGTGCCCGCCGGTTTCGGGCGTGCCGCTTGGGTGTAACGACGACGAGTTCCAGGGTTGCGGGTTGGGTTCGCGGGTGATCGTCGATGTAGAGCAGGGGCAGTGCTACAAGGTGCGGCTTTCCGACAATCAAGGTTTTCCGGTGGCCGGCAACTTGACCATCACCTGTTTTGGAAACGACTGCCAACCAAACGGCATGCCAGACGATCACGAAATCGCCAACTGCCCGGTGAACGACCCGGATTGCAAGGACTGCAACCTCAACGGCATACCGGACTTTTGCGACATCCGCGACGCTCGGGAGCAGGACTGCAACGTGAACGGCGTGCCGGATGCGTGCGAACTGGTGACGAGCGACTGCCAGCCGAACGGCGTTCCCGATGATTGCGACATCGCGTCAGGGACTTCGCTCGACGTAAACCCGGCGGACGGCGTCCCGGACGAGTGCGAGCCCGTCGGCGCGTGCTGTGACTGGTTGAACACCGACGCAAACGGCGAGGCCGTGTGCCGTGATGTGCCGCTGAGTCAGTGCCCGGCGCGGCCCAACGGCGACCCGCCGCAATGGATTGAAGGCGCGGCGTGCGACCCCGATCCGTTCGGATATATGCCTTGTGGGATCGCGGCTTGTTGTCATGTGACTGAGAATCCGTACACGCACGAGCTGTACGAAGTCTGCGACAACTTGACCAAGACCGAGTGCGAGGCGGCGCCGCCGCTGGACAGGGTTCGGACGTGGCAACCGGGAGAATCTTGCGGACTTGGGGGACAGAGCTGTCCACGCGATCCGCTTCCCGTGTGCGGAGAGAACCCGGCAAGTTGTCTCGACACGCATTCCACACCCGGGTGTTGCGATAAACCTTGTTGCGACGCAGTCTGCAGTTATGTTGATCCATTTTACCCGTACTGCCCAATTGTGGGCCCATGTTTGCCGGACGGCTATTACTGCTGTCGCGTTGAGTGGGATGGTTCTTGCGTCAGTCTGGCACATTGGCTATGCGGAGGTGTGCCCCCCGGCAATGACACCTGTGCGCCAGAACCGTCGCCCAATCCGAATGATTGTTCACCCCTTCCCGCGACAGATGGAGCGCTACAGATTCCCGTTCCAGGAAGCGCACCGATCGATAATAGGAACGCAACCAACAGCGCCGGCGAATCCGGTTTTTGCTGCCATGGCGGCGTCAGCGAATGTGTGGACGGCGAGAACACCGGACAACCTTGCGTCGTCGCGGCGGATTGTGCGGGCGGGGTTTGCCCGACGCCGTCGCCGATGCCGGGAACCCACGGATACGGGTCGATCTGGTTCAAATTCACGCAACCGACGGGCAAGACCTCGGCGCTCATTCACACCTGCAACAGCAACGGCCCGGCACTCGATTCGATCGTAGAGGTTTTCGCGGGCAGGGATCATTCATCCGAAGAGACGGCCTGCGAATCGCTGGTGACCATCGGCTGCAACGACGATACCCCCGGATGCGGGTGGGACGGACGCAACTCGCGGCTGTGCGTTCAAAACCTCGTGCCTGGCGAGACCTATTACATCATGGTGGCCGCCAAGACGCCGCAGACCATGGGAATGTATCGCGTTAACGTTTCAACGGGTTGCGACGGCGAAGGTCTGCCGGTCGAGTGCGAGCGGATTTGCCCTGAGGGCGCGGTGCATTTTGTCAGTCCGCCCGACGACGTGGTCGATGCTCGCAGGCCTCACTCGCCGAATGACCGACTTGCGCTCGCAGGAATCCAAACATTGATCGCCACGGGTCCGACAAATGCTCCGGCGAAATGTTGGTCGCTTTGCGAAACACGCGGGACGCCCACGGCGAACTACATCGCCGAGGTTGTCGAAACGCCGACGGGGACCTACACGATCACCCTAAAACGACCGATCACGCCGGGCGCGGTGACAACGCTGACCTACACCGATTTCGCCGGGAACGCGACGACAGGGTATTTCACGTCGCACCCGGCCAACGTGAACGGCGACTCCATCGCCAATCCGCTCGACATTCTCGACCTGATCGATGCGCTCAACGGAATCCGGACGTTACCGTGGGGCAAGTACGGCGGCGACCTCGACCGCAGCGGGCTGGTCGCGCCGGCGGATATTCTCGAAGAGATCGACCTGCTCAACGGGGCGGGGGCTTACGCAGTCTGGAACGGCACGCCGCGACCTCAAGCGACGGGGGTGTGTCCCTGAGTTTTCGTGTCGCTTCCGCTCCACGCTCTGATTGGGGGCACGTCATCGGAACCACTCTGAAGATGGCCTTTCCGGGCGACTTTTCAACCGCCGCCGGTCCGCTACAATTCGCGGATTCGGGCGGACGCAGCCTGCCGTGCACGTGTGGTCCCGCCGGTTTGACCCCGCCCGAGGGTCCCACAGGAGATGTTCGTGAATCCGCAACGCTTGATCGTGGTTGTCGCCTCCGTCGCCGTCGTCGTGACCGGCGGAGCGTGGTTGTTGTTGCCGTCGATGCAGCCGGCCCAGCGCCGCATGGAGTCCCAGGCGGTCGTGCATGTCGAGCGGGCCAGGCGGTTGCTGGATCGCTTCAACGCCGATCTGGCGTACCGGTCGCTGCTGGTCGATCAGCTTCGGGACTCCGACGTGGAAGTGGATGTAACCGACCCGGCGGCGCTGGCCGAGGACGCGGGCGACGCGTATCAGGCCAAGCACGAGGAACTGTGGAAGTCCTATGAGCCGAAGGACTGGTCGGATGGAACGAGTCGGCCCGCGCGGGCGAACTACGGAAACCTGGCCGGGCAGATTCGCGACGGCATCGGATCGCGGAAGAAGCTGGTTGACGAGAACGCGCGGCTGCTCAACGACGCGCTCGCGGAGGCCGATGCGGCGCTGGCGGTGAACGTCGGCGATGCCTCGGGTCGGACGTATGCGGAAGCCAATCGCCTGAATGGAACGATTCTTTACCACCTCGGGCTTGCGGAGCGGGTGAAGGCGAGTCTCAAGCGCGGCGAGGCGGAGCCGATTCTTCGCGAACTGGTCGATCTCGCCGAACAGGCGAGTCCCGGCGCGCCGGGACAGGGATCGCAGCGCCTTGTCGCCGAAAGCGGCGTGGACGAGCGGATCAAGAGCGTCCGCGACCGACTCGCCGAAACCGAATCGCGGGTGAGTGAATCACGATCCGATCTTTCGCAACTCGATTCCACGATCCGCGAGTTGGAAGGAAAGTGGTCGGCGGCGCGGGCCCGATCTGATGCGGCGCAGGCGGAGGTCAGGCGGATTCGCACAGCCGGCGTGGACTTTTCCGACCCGAACGGCGGCGAGGCATTTCGCAAGCGGCTGATGGAACACGATGCGATCTTCCGCGCAGCCGAGCGCGAGGCGCAGGAACTCGAGGCCGGATCGCTGCCCAAGGCACAGATCGACGCGAGCGGGGATTTTCTGCGCGGGCGGTATGTCGAAGGCGGCAGGACGAGCGACTTGACGGTCTCGCACGGTCTTTCGCACTACCGCGACGAGCGATCGGTGGTCGCGATAAAGATTGAAAGCGAGCAAAAAGGGATCGACGGGCTGAAAGCCGACCTCGCGCGATTAGAGGCGTTGAAACAATCGTACACGCAGCAGCAGGCGGAGGCTGCGAAGCGATTGCCGGAGATCAAAACCGACGCGGTTGCGGCGTATGACGACTTGAGCCGCGTGCAATCCGAAGCCGAGGCGATCGAAGAACGCGCCCTGAAATATCTCGACCGATCGGCGTCGGCGATACAACAGGCGGCGTCGCTCGCGGACCAGTGGGTGAGCGAATCGCGGGAGAAGACACAAAACCTTTCGCCGCAGGCGAAAGAGCGCTCGGCGTTCAACCATCGAGCGGACGACGCCTGGTTGAGCGGGTTCACCGCAGCGCAGTCGGCCGACGCGCGGTCGGCCAGGGCGTGGATTTTCTACGATCGGTTCGATGCGGCTTCGCGGACGGCCGACGCCCTCGCGACGGTGACCAAGTCGATCCCGCTCGGCGAGGCAGACGTCGCAAGCGTTCGCGCCAAAGCCGACGAAGCAAAAGCCGCCGGGATCAAGGAAGTCGAGACGGCGATGGCGGTGTTGGAGAAGGCCCATCGCAACACCGAGAAACACTGGACGCTGACGGCCCAGGGGGCGGGAATCACCTACCTCATGGTTCTCTTCGGCCAGAAGGACTACCTGGCCGACGTGGTGGAAGCCTATCGCAGCGCCGTCAAGGGCCGCGAAAACGAATCCTACGCCGCGAAGATCGTGAGCCGATTGCAGCGTCTGGAAAGCCGGTAGAGTAGAGTCTTTCGAAGATTGAGCATTATCAGAGCCGCGACCGTAAGAGCGGGCAACGCTTGCCATGACCGCAGGGTAGAGCGGGCTCGGCCAGCCGCAACTCGGTTACTCATTTTGCCGGAGGAATTGAGTCTCGGCGGGTGAAACCCGCCCTACCTTGCTTATTTGACGGCCCGCACGCGGCTTTACTGATCGCGCTCCTTCAGCGCATCATCGACCTGGTTCAGCGCATCTTCCGCCGTCGCTGCCGTCGTGAGTCGGCCGTTCTTGATGTACTTGCGGAACGGCGGGTCGCAAAGCTCGAAGCCCACGAGGATCACGCGTTTTCCCGCGTTGAGGGCGAGGGCGACCTCGGAAAGCGTGCCCATTCGACCCGGACACGCGATCACCACATCGCTCGATAACACATTGATGACATTTCTCGCATCGCCCATGTCCGTGCGGATCACGACATCGAGGTGCGGCGAGGCCTTGCGATCGCTCCTGTCGGGCAGGACGCCGACCACGAACCCGCCGGCTTCCTTGGCGCCCCGCGCCGACGCCGCCATTACGCCGACGTTGCGGCCGCCGGTGAGCAGAATCCAGCCGCGTCGGGCGATCAGCTCGCCGAGACGCCGGGCCGTCGCCGCAACCCCACGGCTTGCCTTGGAACCGCCCATGATGCCTATCACCGGTTTTCGCATTCCGTTGGTCCAACCTTCACTATTTCCCGTTGTCTAAAAGGCACTAACAGAACCGGGAGCGGGAGCGACCGGCCCGTCCTTTTCAGGCCTTGGAGGCTCGACCCCGCGCTGCCGCTTGGGGTTCTGTTAGACGCTTTGAAACCATGATGCGACTGAGTTTTGTTACGTCCACGGCTCGGAGTGGTATGATACGCACCGTGCAGCCCTTCTACGAATTGTTCGATCACACCGCCGACATGGGGATTCGGGTCCGCGCGGCCACGCTGCCCGAATTACTCCAACCCGCCGCCGAAGGACTGTACGCGGCGATCGGCGAACTGGTGGCGACGAAGGACTCCGAGGCGGTGCGGTTCGACCTGCGGGCTGCTGATACGGCGACGCTGCTTCGGGATTTCTTGAATGAACTGCTGATCCTTTTCGAGCGCGACGGGCGGATCCTCGCCGCAATCGACTCAGCGGACTTTACGGAAACGCGGCTCACCGTTGCGGCCCGATCATCGCCGGTCGATCCGGAGCGCAGCGTCTACCATCGCGAGGTCAAGGCGATTACGTATCACGAGTTGAGCATCCGGCCCATCGACGGCGGATACGAGGCGACGATGATCGTGGACATTTGACCCGAAGAAAGAAGTGAGAATATTGAAGACTGAAGACTGAAGAACCCGGTCGACACGCGAAGGTGTCCTTCTCTCTTCTCAATTCAATCTTCTTACTTCGTGAGGCGACTCATGGCCGACAACTATACAGGTCCCCTCGAACGCATCGACGCCAACCGCTGGCGCATCCCCAAGTCGTACAAGGCGGGCATGCTCGTCGATGGGATCATCTATGCCGACGAGCAGCTCGTCGAAGCCATCAAACAGGACAAATCGCCCGAGCAGGTCGCCAACGTCGCCTGCCTTCCGGGGATCGTCCGCTGCTCGCTCGCCATGCCCGACATCCACTGGGGTTACGGCTTCTGCATCGGCGGCGTGGCGGCCACCGACCCGCTCCAGGGCGGCGTCATCAGCCCCGGCGGCGTCGGCTACGACATCAACTGCGGCGTCCGCCTCATCCGCACGAATGTCACGTTCGAAGACGCGAAGAAACGAATGGCCCGACTGGTGGACGAACTCTTTAACACCGTACCCTGCGGCGTCGGCAGGGGCGGGATCGTGAAGTTCGGCAAGACCGAGCTTCGCAAGCTGATGACCGACGGATCGCGCTACGTCGTCAAACGCGGGTACGGCTGGGACAGCGATGTCGAAGCCACCGAGGCCCACGGGCAAATCCCGGACGCCGACCCTGACCTCCTATCCGATCGGGCGCTCGAACGCGGATCGGATCAGTGCGGCACGCTCGGCAGCGGTAATCATTTCCTCGAAGTGCAGGTCGTCGAACAGGTGGACGACGCGCGGGCCGCGGGCGTGATGGGCCTGACCGAGGGCCATATCACCGTGATGATCCACTCCGGCTCGCGCGGGCTGGGCTATCAGGTCTGCGAGGACGCCCTTCACGAATTGCAAAACACGCCGCGCAAGTACGGCATCGACCTGCCCGACAAGCAGCTTGTCTGCGCACCCGTCCACTCGCCGGAGGGGCAAAAATATCTCAAGGCCATGCGCGCGGCCGCCAACTTCGCGTGGTGCAACCGCCAGATCATGACCCACCTCGCCCGCGAGGCGTTCGCCCGCGTCTTCGAGGAGTCGGCGGAGCGGCTGGGGATGAACCTCGTCTATGACGTGGCCCACAACATCGCCAAGATGGAGCCGTACGAGGTCGAGGGGAAGGCGATGCAGCTTTGCGTGCATCGCAAAGGCGCCACGCGGGCCTTTCCGCCGGGTCATCCGGAGTTGCCCGATCGCTACCGCGCGATCGGCCAGCCGGTGCTCGTGCCCGGCGATATGGGTCGGGCGAGCTACGTGCTCGTCGGCCAGCCGGGGTCGATGGAGCACACCTTCGGCAGCTCATGCCACGGCGCGGGCCGCCGAATGTCTCGCGGGGCCGCCATCCGCGCCAGCAAGGGCCGCTCGATCCGCAACGAACTGCTCAGCCGCGGCGTGATCGCCCGCGCTCGCGGCCGCACCGGCCTCGAAGAAGAACAGCCCGACGCCTACAAGGACGTGACCCAGGTCGTCGACGTCCTTCACGCCGCCGGCATCAGCCACAAAGTCGCCAAACTCCGCCCCGTCGGCGTCATCAAAGGCTGACCCGTCGAGCCGCGAGCGCCAGCGACCGGATGTACTCCGAGACGGTGTAGGGTGGGTTTTGCCCGTCTACCACTGTCAGTATAATGGATCAACGAACGACTTGCGGCCGGCAGAGCATCACACGGCGAACTTCGTTGAGAAAGAACCACGCCGCCGGGTTGCAAAAGGCGCAACCCCGGCTACCAGGCGTCAAGTTCAGCGAGAACTCCGAAACGTAGCCCCGTTTACGGGGCTTTTTCCCGCGAAGCGGGCTTAGGCCAGCCCTTTGAGGGCTGGTCGACCGGTCGGAAAGGCGTTACGCTCGTTACTTGATTAGCCCGTTTCAACGGGCTTTTGCAGGATATTGTCCATGCCGCGCAATGTTTTCAGTGAGATTCATCTTCATCTGACATGGCACACCGAGAACAGTGCGAAGGTGCTGGAGGACGCAGTCGACAGTCAGCT